>ENA-ORRR01000577-ORRR01000577.1-human-gut-metagenome-genome-assembly--contig:-NODE-577-length-33418-cov-2.85394_pt1 | contig 33418 bp, 29 predicted proteins | sample MGYA00242182_ERZ509148 | MGnify/ENA primary metagenome ERZ509148 (study PRJEB26280, sample SAMEA2338674) | human gut metagenome | biome: human gut; feature: human-associated habitat; material: faeces... | reverse complement strand
GATACCCTCGCCCCACTGACGCATTTTTAACTGTTTCTGAATCTCTTTTAGCAGGTCCGCCGCTTCATCCTCATCAATCGACAGATCGGCATTCCGCATAACACGGTAAGGATATGCGCAGAGTACATCGTAGTTTAAAAACAGTTTATCAATATTCCGCTCAATGACCTGCTCCAATAAAATGAAGGTCTTTTCATTTCCATCTTCCGAAGGGATATGTACCAGGCGTGGCAACACGCTTGGAACCTGGACGGTTGCAAATTCAATTTCCTCTTTTTCTGCTTTTCCTTTTTTCTTGGAAAGAAGTGCTGCAATGTTCAATGTCTTGTTCCGGATCAGTGGAAATGGTCTTGAGGCATCCACCGCCATCGGGGTGAGTACCGGATATACATTGTCTTCAAAATAGCGGTCCACAAACGCAGCCTGTGACTCACTCAGATCTTCAAACGCATCTATCACAACGATCCCATGCTGGTGCATAAGTGGCACAAGAGAACGGTTATAGGTATTGTACTGAAGTGTGACAAGCTCTCTCGTGCGTTCATTGATCTTCTCTAACTGTTCCGATGCCGTCATTCCGGCAATATCTTTTTTCTTATAATTGGCGTGTACCATATCCTTCAGGGAAGCGACACGCACCATGAAAAATTCGTCCAGATTTGACGAAGTGATACTGACAAACTTTAATCGCTCCAGAAGCGGAATGGATTTATCTCTCGCTTCGTTTAATACGCGGTGATTAAATTTCAGCCAGCTTAACTCCCTGTTTTCGTAATATTCCGGTTTTTTAAAATCCTGTTCTTTCTCCATAAGATAAACCTAGCCTTTCCATTGGTTGACTGTCAGCCGTAGACTCTCTTCTCTTTGATCACCGGCTTTATGCTGAATACATTTTCAAAATATGACGTTTTGGCATCAAACAGTGCTTTTTCCAAAGCAATATCATCCATTGTCTCAATTGTGATCACAAGCTCTCTTCCCTTGACCGCCGCCTTCACATTCTTAAACTTCTGCTTATGGCTCCGGTCCATTGCATTGGATACACGAAGGATTGCAGAAAGTTTTGCAACAGTCAGATAACTGTCATGATCCAATTTATCTGCGAGATCTTCATAGGCAGGAAGCGGCCATGTATTATATAATACTGTGTTTGCAATGATCTCACGCTCTTTGTGTCAGTCCGATAATCTCGGAAGCCATAATAATGTCATAGGAGCAGGACGGACCGTTGGCAAAACTGATATATTTTCCGCAGTCATGTAAAATGGCAGCCACCTGCAAAAGCAGCCGTTCTCTTCTGCCAAGTCCATGTACTTTTTTCATCGTATCAAAAATAAGGGTTGCCATCTGCGTCAGTGCATCAATATGTGGGGTGTAACTCATGTAACGCTCGGAAAGATTTCTTGCGGCAGATAAGACATCCGCCTCAAAATCATGTTCCACCCGAATCATATTATTCTTCTGTGCATAGTGGAATGCGATACCATCGCTGACATTCGTTCCCGGTGCCCAGAGACTCTCTGCGCCGATGCTCTCTGCCATGCATTTAAAAATCATCATATATGGAATGACAAGCGCATCACTCTCATTCGAAAGGTTCAATTCCTCTGAGATTTCCTCTAATGTCTTCTCATCCAGCTTTCTGATGTACTTTAAGAACTTTGCTGCCTCTATGGTATTGTCTTCCTTGTTTTTTTCTACTTTTCTGCTGATCTCTGATATATAATCACCGATGATGATCAGGTATTTGATCTTCGTCTCCTGAAGATACATAGCTTTAAAAACTTCAAGTTCCTTGTCAACAAGTTCTTCTACCTGAAGTTCATACTGTGCCAGATTGTTACTTTTTCTTGCAAGCTGCTCCCGCATACGCATGGTGCCGAGTGCCAGATGCTGTGTTGTGACTACTTTTCCCTTTGAGAATACCGTGATCTGCATACCGCCGCCTCCGGCATCCACAACTGCTGCACCTTTCTGGATCATACGCTCAAAATCTTCCCGCATGGCAACCGATTTATAACTGATAAAGCGATGCTCAGAGTTACTTAAAACTTTTACGAGAAGTCCTGTCCGGATGCGGATCTGGTCTAAGATAAAAAGTTCATTTTCAGCGTTTCTCAAGGCTGCGGCAGCATACGCTTCGTAACTGTCCACCCGGTAGCCGTCCATGATCTTTTTGTACTCGGCAAGCGTATCACACAGCGCCTCCACAAGTTCATATCCGATACTTCCCTTGGAATATGCATCTCTTCCGAGCTCAATCCTGCTCCGGATATAATCAATGTCACGGATTTTCTTCTTTCCTGAAATCTCAAATATTTTAATACTTACTTCATAAGAACCGATATAAATTGCTGCGAATGTATGGATCACCAGATGTCTGCCTCCTCATTTCTTTTGTATATCTCTATTATACCAATTTTTTATTCTTTTCCAAGTAAATAGTTGATAAATTGCTGCGCTGTCCTGCCGGATAATCCGCCGTGGGAAAGCTCCCATTTATTGGCCTCAGCAAGCAAAGTGTCCTCATCCATGGAAACCTGATATTTTTCTGCAAGTACTTTGACAATATTCTGGAATTCCTTCTTGTTCGGTGCGCCAAAGTAGATGGAAACACCAAATCTTGCATACAGGGATAATTTTTCCTGTACAGTATCGGAAGTATGCATATCCTCACGCACTTCCTCTTTATCCGAAAATGTTTCACGGATCAGGTGGCATCTGTTGGAGGTTGCATAGATCAGTACGTTGTCCGGTTTTTTCTCAAGACCGCCCTCGATCACTGCCTTCAGATATTTATATTCGATCTCAAACTCTTCAAAAGAGAGATCGTCCATGTAAATAATGAACTTGTAATTGCGGTTTTTGATCTGTGCGATGACATCATTCAGATCACAGAACTGGTGCTTGTACACTTCGATCAGACGTAAGCCTCTGTCATAGTACTGGTTTGCAATGGCTTTGATACTGGTGGATTTTCCGGTTCCGGCATCCCCATATAACAGACAGTTATTTGCCTGCTTTCCGCTGACAAATGCTTCTGTATTGTCGATGAGTTTCTGTTTTGCAAGCTCATAGCCGACCAGATCGTCTAATTTCACATGGGCAATATTTGTGATCGGCACGATCTCCACCTCTTCCTTTTCCCTGTGCTGAATGCGGAATGCCTTGTGAAGTCCGAGTTTACCAACGCCAAAATCTTTATAAAATGCCGTCACTGCATCTTTAAATCCGGACACATCTGTGGAAGCTTCCAGCTTTAACTTCAACTCATTGATGCGCTCCTTGATCCTCTTGTTAAAAATCTTTCCGCTTCCTGTCATGCTCTGGTAATCGGTGATAGCATCGATACAGTCCATCTCAAAATAAGAGGCAAGCTTTCCAAAATCGAAATCAAACAGCGATTTGATGATTTCAAAGTCATGCAATACGATCTGATTGATGGATCCCTCCACTTCTCCGCGGATCTCACAGGCTTTACTGTAAGCATTCTCATTATTTACAAGAATAAATGCCAGAAAACTGTGCCACAGGTTTCCCTCAAATCCATGACTCACTGCCAGCTCCATTAGCTGGTTCAAACTCTCATACAAAAGAGACTCCACGTCCTCTTTGTTATAATATTCATTTTCATAATTCTTCATGATCCAGGTCATGTTATAAAATAAGTTACCATTTTCAAAATCTTTATATAAAATCAAATTCTTTGGACTTTTCATCAGTTTATTCATTCCCTTCTGCACTCACATAATTGCCAAGTATTTTCAAACGGATTGTCTCTTCTGTCAGCCCCCGCAACGCATTCTGTACGGCTGCATCATTGAGGTTTCCCTCAATGTCAACAAAGAAGCGGTACTCCCACGCTTTTCCCTGCACCGGTCTGGACTCGATCTTGTTCATGTTGATTCCGTTGTAGATAAAATGGGACAGCTTATGGTACAGCGAACCGCTCTCATGCGGAACTTCAAAAGAGATACTGATCTTATTGGCTCTCGATTCAAAAATCTTCTTGTTCGCCACAATGATAAACTTTGTGTAATTGTTTTTATTGTTCTGGATTGCCTCGTCGAGCACTTTCAGACCATAAATGTCCGCAGTCAGGGTGCTTGCGATCGCTGCCTTGTTCTTTTTTCCATCCTCTTTGATTTTCTGGGCGGACATCGCCGTATTTTTCAGACTGTGCTTTTCCCAGTCTCTGTGGCTCTCAAGGTATTTCGAGCACTGCATCAGCGCCTGTGGGTGGGAATAAATGTCGGTGATATCGTCCATGTCTGCTTCCGGCAGACCCAAAAGTGCATGGTCGATACGGATGATCTGCTCTCCCACGATATAATTATTGTATTCCACCATAAGATCATAGTTCTCGGAAACGATTCCGGCGGATGAATTCTCAATTGGGAATACAGCGTAATCGGCCTCCCCGTTTTGGATGGCTTCCATCGCATCCCGCCACGTATCCACATGATAACTGTCTGCATTCTCCCCGAAATACTCATTCAGCGCAAGCTGGGAATACGCGCCTTCTGTTCCCTGAAATACGATTTTAGCATTTTTGTAATTCAGATGATCTACTTCTTTAAAATCGGGTTTTTCCGTCTGACCATGTTCTGTCAGAAGCTGATACTGACGCTTCCGGCTCATGGACATGATCTGCTCGAACAGTTCACGGATACCATGTTTTAAAAATGGCGTAGTTCCTTTTCTGCTCAATGTTTCCAACTTGGAAACCTCACGCTGCTTGTCAAATACTTTCTTTCCTACAGCAATTTTATATTCAGCAACTTCCTCAGAAATTGCCATTCTGCGTTCATACAGATCTACGATCTGACTGTCGATCTGATCGATCTCATCTCTTAGTTCCAATAAATCTCTCATAATAAATCCAAGCCTTTCCATTTATTATTTATAATATATTACATTCACAGTTTGCTTGCAAGAGAACACTTGCGTCATGGTATACAGAAATGCTATACTTTTTATAGATAAAGATTATAAATCAAAGAGGTGATTTACTTATGAAAAAAATCTGGAAATGGCTGCTTTTTGTGTTGGTGATCCTTCTTGCTGCCGGGTGTGTTTTCCTCTACCGGTACATAAACCGCATTCGGTATAATGACGGTTATGTCAACGGCAACACTGCGGGAAATCTGTATAACGAAGGATATTTCTGTGAAAAAGATGGTATTGTCTACTTTGCCAACCCTGCCGACAACTACTGTCTGTACTCCATGAACCCGGACGGCACAAACATCAAAAAGTTAGAGGATCAGAGTGTCAGCTACATCAACGTGGATGACCACTACATTTATTACTGTAAACTTAAGGGAAAAAGCGCTGATTCATTTTCCTTCCTCCCGATCAATACCAACAGTTTATGCCGGCTGGATATTGACGGAAAAGGAAAGCCTGAAATTTTAGATGATGATCCGTGTATGTATGCTTCCCTGGTTGGAAATTATCTGTACTATCTGCATTATGATACCACTGATGCAACCACGCTGTACAAAGTCAAAATTGATGGCAAGGAAAAAGAGCAGGTAGAAAAACAGTCCTACTTTACCGCAAGTACCGATGGACAATATATTTATTATAACGGACTGACAGACAATCATAATATCTATGAGATGGACACTTCCAACGACCATGCAAAAGTCATCTATGAGGGGAACTGCTGGATGCCGGTGAAAGACGGAAACAATCTTTATTTTATGGACTGTGAAAACGATTACCGCATTGCCAAAGTCGATCTGACAAATGGCGAAAAAACGCTGGTCACGGACTGCCGTGTCGACTGCTATAATGTCACAGGCGATAAAATCTTTTTTCAGAAAAATGATAAGACAAATCCGGCCATCTGTTGTATTAATACAGATGGAAGCAATTATCAGGAATTAAAAGAAGGCAACTACACTGCCATTAATGTAACTTCCACTTATGTCTATTTTAAAGATTTTACGACCAAAACCCCTTATTATACATCTGTTGCTGCCCCGGGCAATGTACAGATTTTCAATCCGTAAGCAGGCGTTGTTACAATGCAATTTTTTACAAAAAAAGAAACGTCAGGAAACTTCATTTTTTCCTGGCGTTTCTTTATCCCGCAAAACAAATATTTATGCAAAATCAAATAACGACAACTGATTGGACTCCGGCATATCGCCCAGCAGTCCAAGATCTGCCATAAGATCAATGGTAGATTTCGTCACCTTGGTTCTCTGGCGGAAATCATCTTTGGATAAGAATTTTCCGTCTTTTGCTGCCTCCGCAACCGCAATTGCAGCATTGTCACCCATACCTTCAATGGTATTTAACGCCGGCATAAGCTTTCCGTCGATGATCTGGAAACGGTCCGGCAATGCACGGTAAATATCAATTGGCGTGAAATCAAAGCCTCTCGCATACATCTCCTGCACAATTCGCATATCACGGTAGACATCCTGCTCTTTTTTGGAAAGAGAGTCTTTTCTTCTTGTGTAATCCTTATAAAAATATTCCAGACGCTCTTTTCCCTGACACATGATCTCATAGTTGAAACCGGTCGCACGAATGGAAAAATATGCTGCATAATAGGCGAGTGGATAAAAAACTTTACAGTATGCAATACGCCACGCCATCATAACGTAGGCAGCCGCATGTGCTTTCGGGAACATATACTTGATCTTTAAACACGAATCAATATACCATTCCGGTACATTATGTGCCCGCATCTCTTCCTTCCATTCTTCCTTTAATCCCTTACCTTTTCGAACAGACTCCATAATGGTAAAGGACTGCTCACTGTCAAGTCCCATACTGATCAGATAAATCATAATATCATCACGGGTACAGATTGCAGTAGAAATCGTTGCAATCCCCTGCTCAATTAAAGTCTGTGCATTTCCCAACCACACATCCGTACCATGCGAAAGTCCTGAAATTCGGATCAGATCCGAAAATTCGGTCGGTTTCGCATCAATAACCATCTGCATCGCAAAATCTGTTCCAAACTCCGGGATTCCTAAACATCCCAGGGGAATACCGTTGATGTCTTCCGGTTCTACTCCCAATGCAGAGGTATTCATAAACAGCGACATGACTGTCTGATCGTCCAAAGGGATCGTCTGTGGATCAAGTCCTGTCAAGTCCTGTAACATACGGATCATGGTCGGATCATCGTGTCCGAGAATGTCCAGTTTTAATAAGTTATGGTCGATGGAATGGTAATCAAAATGAGTCGTAACCGTTGCAGTCGTCATATCGTTTGCCGGATGCTGTACCGGAGTAAACGTATTAATCTCCTCGCCCACCGGAAGAACAACGATACCTCCCGGATGCTGTCCGGTCGTTCTCCGGACGCCGACACATCCCTGTACAATACGGTCAATCTCACAGTTTCTCTTGTGAATTCCACGCTCTTCATAATAATTTTTGATATATCCAAATGCAGTCTTATCCGCAAGTGTACCAATCGTTCCGGCACGGAATGTCTGTCCGTAACCGAAAATAACCTCACAGTAAGCATGGGCTTTACTCTGATACTCACCGGAAAAGTTTAAGTCGATATCCGGCTCTTTATTTCCCTTGAATCCAAGGAAGGTCTCAAATGGAATATCAAATCCATCTTTTACCAGCTTTTTGCCACACACCGGACAAATCTTATCCGGCATATCACAACCACTTCTTCCGGAAAATGCCTTGACTTCCGGTGAATCAAAATCGCTGTATTTGCAATATTCGCAACGGTAATGCGCCTGCAATGGATTTACCTCCGTGATACCGGACATGGTCGCTGCAAAAGAGGAACCTACCGAACCACGGGAACCTACAAGGTAACCATCCTCGTTCGACTTCCATACAAGCTTCTGTGCGATAATATACATTACCGCATATCCATTGGAAATAATCGAATTTAATTCTCGGTCAAGCCGCTCCTTTACGATCGGAGGCAGTTCTTCACCATACATGCTGTGCGCCTTGTTATAGCAGATATCACGGAGCATCTGATCCGAATTCTCGATAAACGGCGGACACTTATCCGGTCTTACCGGTGCAATCTTCTCACACATATCCGCAATTTTGTTTGGATTTGTAATGACGACCTCTTCTGCCTTGGCACTTCCAAGATATTCGAATTCCTTTAGCATTTCTTCGGTTGTTCGAAGATATAACGGTGCCTGCTCGTCAGCATCCTTAAATCCCTTTCCGGCCATAATAATACGGCGGTAGATTTCATCTTCCGGGTCAAGGAAATGCACATCGCAGGTAGCCACCACAAGCTTGTTAAATTCCTCCCCCAGTCTGCAGATCCTGCGGTTGATATCCTGCAGCTCTTCCATCGTATTCACCGGCTCCTTGTCACTGCGCAACATGAACTCATTGTTTCCAAGCGGCTGTATCTCCAGATAATCATAGAACTTTACAAGTCTTATGATCTCTTCCTGCGGTCTTCCGCCCACAATCGCACGGTATAATTCTCCAGCTTCACAGGCAGAGCCTAAAAGAAGTCCCTCTCTGTATTTGACAAATTCACTTTTTGGCACACGTGGTCTCTTATTATAATACGTGAGGTGTGAAAGTGAAACCAGACGATACAGATTGATACGTCCGATGTCATTTGTCGCCAGAATAATTGCATGGTAGGTCGGCATTTTCATGACCGTTTCCGGGGAGGTGGAAACCATATGGTTCACATCATCGAGATTTTCCATACCGCGTTCTTTTAACATCTCAATAAATTTCACAAAAATTTCTGCTGTACAGGCAGCATCGTCAACTGCACGATGATGGTTTTCCAGTGAGACATTCAATGCCTTTGCAACGGTATCGAGTTTAAAACGATTCAGGTTCGGCAGCAGAATTCTGGCAAGAGCCACTGTATCTATGATCGTAAACTCTCTCTCTATCCCCTGATCCTTGCAGTTTTTCTTAATAAAACTCATATCAAATTCCGCATTGTGGGCAACCATGATCGCACCCTCGCAGAACTTCATAAATTCCGGCAGAATCTCCTCAATCTTCGGTGCATCAATGACCATATCATCCTTAATTGAGGTCAATTCCTCGATTCGGAATGGAATTGGCACTTCCGGGTTTACAAATGTCGAAAAGCGGTCTGTAATGACACCACCGACTACTTTCACTGCACCGATCTCAATAATCTTATTCTTATCCGGGCTGAAACCGGTCGTCTCCAAGTCGAACACCACAAAGGTTTCATCGAGGCTCTGTCCTTTCGAATCTGTGATAATATCCTTCAAGTCGTCCACCAGATACGCTTCCACACCGTAGATAACCTTAAAATCGTCATCCGGACTCAGTGCATGGTTTGCATCCGGGAATGCCTGTACATCGCCGTGGTCGGTGATCGCAATCGCCTTATGTCCCCATTTCATGGCACGCTTTACGATGTCTTTACACTCGGACACACCATCCATATCACTCATCTTTGTATGACAGTGCAATTCCACACGCTTCTCCGGACTGGTGTCCATACGGGTGGTCGTAAAGTCTGCAATCTTCTTAATTCCAACGATCGAACCGATTGTTAATTCACTGTCAAACTTATCGATTGTCGTGACACCTTTGATTTTTAAGAATGCCCCTTTTTTCAGATTGCCAAGAAGCTCATCCCTGTCTTCATTTCTTGTAAATATTTTCAGGACAATGGAATCCGTAAAATCTGTGACCGACATGATAATGATTGTCTTTTCGTTACGGATCTCCCTCGTCTCAACCGTCATGACCTGACAGCGGATGGTAACTTCACCCATCTCACCCACGATTTTCTCCAATGGGATGGTTTCTCCATCCTCAATATCACGACCGTAAATTACATCCGGATTATCGGATTTTTTACCTCCGCCAAAGCCACCGCCATCATAACGTTTTTTAAACTCTTTCCGTGGTCCGTCATATGTTTTTTTTGCAGTATTTCCTGCACCATTTGCAGATTTTGCATCGTTTTTTGCAGGTTTTACGGCATTTCCACCACCTGTAGAACCACTGTCTCCAGATGTTGTAGTCTGACCGGAAGCTGCACTTTTTTCATTGGCATCTGAAGCAACTGCAACTGTCTCTCCGTCCTCATCCTTCAAATTGATATTTTTTAATATATTTTTGATTTCAAACTGAATCTGAAGATCACTGTTTTTCTTGTACCTGCTCTCTTTTGGTTCCTCAAAGTCAAAGTCAACAATCAGGTTCATGCCACAGCGCTCACACACGATTTTCTCTAAAAATTCCACAATTTCATGGGAGCGTGTCTGTGCAATGATCGTATTTTCCAGTACAAGATGCAGATGACTGTCATCCGTAAATTCCATTTTGGAAGCACGCAGCAGATTGTATTCCATCAGACTGTAGGCTTTTAACTCTTCTAAAATACTGTCCTTATACATATCCATCAGCGTGCGGGCGGTATACTGCTCGGAGAGCTGATACTTTTCGATAATACGGACATTCATCCGTTTTCCCTTAAATATCTGCTCCTCAATGGATTTTTCTAACTGCGTAATGTTATTTTTATGTATAAGATGACTGCCCAAAAGATAGACACGGATATGATCTCTCTCATGATTCATCCCTACCTTGGTAACTTCCATCTCAGATAAAATTTTCTTCATATCCCCGGACACATCCAGTGTCGGAAAGACATCAAAAAATAGTTTTGCCATAATTATTCATTCCAATGTAACAGTTCATAGCGGAGTGCCTCTAAAAGTTCTGACTCCGGCACTTTTTTGAATACCTCGCCATGTTTGATAATAAGTCCTTCTCCGATTCCTCCGGCGATTCCGATATCTGCCTCTTTTGCTTCTCCCGGACCATTAACAACGCATCCCATAACGGCAACTTTAATGTCAAGAGGAATGTCGGCAACCATATTTTCTACCTGATTGGCCAGCTGGATCAGATTGATCTGTGTTCGTCCACAGGTAGGACAGGATACTACTTCCACACCGCCTTTGCGGAGTCCAAGTGTTTTTAAAATTAATTTGGCAGATTTGATCTCCTCTAATGGATCTCCTGTCAGGGAAACCCGGATCGTGTCACCGATTCCCTGATGTAAGATCAATCCAAGTCCGATGGCTGACTTGATATTACCGCTGATGATCGTACCGGCTTCCGTGATCCCGACATGCAGCGGATGATCGGTCTGGCTTGTGATCAGTTCATGTGCTTTCACACACATCATAACATCCGAAGATTTAATACTGATGACAAGATTATCATATCCCATATCTTCAATCAGTTTCACTTTATCCAAAGCACTTTCTACCAGTCCCTCAGCCGTCACTCCATGGTATTTCTCCACCAGATTTTTTTCTAAGGAACCACTGTTTACCCCTACACGGATTGGAATGTTGCGCTCTTTTGCGACATCCACCACAGCCTTCACACGCTCTGTGCTTCCGATATTTCCCGGATTGATGCGGATCTTGTCTGCTCCATTCTCCATTGCTGCAATTGCAAGACGATAGTCAAAATGAATGTCTGCAACGACCGGAATCTGCACCTGTTTTTTTATCTCCTTTAATGCCTTCGCTGCATCCATCGTAGGCACTGCACAGCGGATGATATCACATCCGGCAGCTGTAAGCTGATTGATCTGTGCGGCAGTTGCCTCCACATTCTCGGTTTTTGTATTGGTCATAGACTGGATCAAAATCGGGTTGCCGCCGCCAATGATGCGGTTGCCGATCTTCACTGTTTTTGTCATAGTTCTTCTCCCTTTCGTATAAATTCTTACTAGATAATTGCGAAACTTTTTCTAATCTATATAAACAACTTACGAATGTCGTTAAACATGATCAGTATCATGAGTGCAAACAATATCATGATACCGGCAAAATGTACCATGCCCTCTTTTTCCGGGTCAACTTTTTTGCCACGGATCGCCTCTACCAGCAAAAATACAAGTCTTCCACCGTCGAGTGCCGGGAGTGGCAGAAGGTTCATGACACCAAGGTTCGCAGAAAGCAGGATACTGATATACAGCATTTGCAGGAATGCATAGAAGTAGCCGTAGGAAACACTCTGCTCATAGCTGTCTCCGATTGCACTGACAATTCCTACCGGACCACTCATATCATTGACGGTAACGCCTCCGGTAAAGAGCATCTTTAAGCTTCCAAGTGTCGTATAGATCCAGTACTCCACCTCGTAAGCACTGTATTTTGCCAGCGTGAATACATTGTTTGTTGTCTTCTCTCTGGCTGCCATTCCAATAAATCCATATAAATATCTTCCGGTGGTCTCATCATATTTTGGAGTGAGTTCCGTTGTGTAACGTTCTCCATCCCGCTCATAAGTTACTTTCACCGGTTCTCCGGCATGGTACATGGAATATGCACTCACCTCACGGTAAAAATGAATATGTTTATTTCCCATTTTTACAATCGTATCACCTGCCTGAAGTCCCGCTTCCTCTGCGGCATAACCCTCACTCACATCTGAGAGTACCGGAAGATCATATCCGGTGCAGCAGACAAGAATAAAAGAGAAGATAAAGGCCATGATAAAATTAAAAATTGGTCCCGCAGCTACAACGCTGATCCTTGCCCAGACAGATTTGTTGTTAAACGCTTTGTTATCCTGGCTTTCCGAATCCTCTCCCTCCATCATGCAGGCTCCTCCAAATGGAAGCAGTTTGATGGAGTATTTTGTCTCACCTTTCTGGATTCCGAAAAGTGTAGGTCCTAATCCAAGTGAAAATTCATTGACACGGATCCCGTTTGCCTTTGCAAGCAAAAAATGTCCCAGTTCATGAAACAGGATAATAATGCTGAATATCAGTAATGCGATAATAATTTTCATGTAAAAAACCTTTCCTGATGTCTTGTTGCATTTTTAAATGCGTTTTATTTTGCACTCATCTTTTTTTCAATAAACTCATAAGCAGCTGCTTCTGTCCCCAAAATTTCATCCACATCCGGATGATCGATAAACTCTGCATTTTCCATACATGCCTCGATCAACTCTGTGATCTCCGGATAAGAAATCTTCCGGTCTAAAAACAGACTGACCGCTTTCTCATTGGCAGCATTGTACACAGTCGGAATATTTCCGCCCTTTTCCATTGCCTGATATGCAAGTGCAAGCCCGCGAAATGTATCGGTATCCGGCTTCTCGAAGGTAAGATCTGCAATTTCAAACAGATCCAGTCTCCTGCCCGAAAGATTCCGGCGCTCCGGATAATAAAGTGCATACTGGATTGGAAGTCTCATATCCGGCGTGCCAAGCTGTGCGATCACTGCTCCATCCTGATACTCTACAGCAGAATGAATGACACTCTGCGGATGTACTACAACCTGAATCTGATCTAAAGCCACATCAAAGAGCCATTTTGCTTCCATCACTTCCAGTCCTTTATTTACCAATGTGGAAGAATCAATCGTGATTTTTCTTCCCATGCTCCAGTTTGGATGTTTCAGGGCATCTTCCACCTGAATATTCTTAAGTTCATCTGCTTTTCTTCCACGGAACGGTCCACCGGAAGCTGTCAGTAAAATCCTGCTGATCTTATTATCTCCGGCACCCTGCAACGACTGGAAAATCGCACTGTGTTCGCTGTCCACCGGAAGAATTGGCACCTTGTATTCCTTTGCAAGCGGAATAATAATATGTCCGGCAGTGACAAGTGTTTCCTTGTTTGCCAAAGCAATTTTCTTTCCTGCTTTAATTGCAGCAATCGTTGGTCTGATTCCAAGCATACCAACAATTGCAGTCACTAAAATCTCACTCTCCGGGATCACCGATACTTCAAGAAGTCCTTCCATGCCAGACACGATTTTTATGCCGAGGTCTTTTGTATTTGTACGAAGTTCTGATGCCTTTTTTTCATCCCATACACTGACAAGAGATGGTCTGAACTCCCTCATCTGTGCTTCTAACAAACTGATATTACTTCCGGCAGCCATTGCCACTACCTGAATATCCCCCTGCTCTCTTACAATATCGAGTGTCTGTGTACCGATAGAACCGGTAGAACCTAAAATTGCAATTTTTTTCATATTTTATGTTTTCCTTATCTTATAATTTAATAAAGTTCACTGCAAGGAAATAAATGATCGGTGCAGTAAAGATCACACTGTCAAAACGGTCTAAAATACCACCGTGCCCCGGAATCAGTTTTCCATAATCTTTGATCTCATAATTACGCTTGATGGCGGATGCAGTCAGATCCCCCACCATAGAGATTAAAGCTCCAACCGCACTGATTCCTGCCATAATCCAGACATGTGTCTGATCAATCTGCATGGCACTTTTAAAGATCATGCCATAAATAATCGTAAGAAGCGCTGCACCTACAACACCGCCGACAGCACCCTCCACTGATTTCTTCGGACTTAATTTTGGCGACATTTTATGTTTCCCAATCAACATTCCTACACAGTATGCACAGGTGTCGCATCCCCAGGAGCACAAAAAAACAAGCCATACAATGTAGGCACCTGCCTCAATCATACGTGTCTGATACACATACGACAGCATCACAGCAACATAGAACACGCCAAAAAATGCTGCAAGTACCTGTTCCGTCTTATACTTCGGATATGTAAATACATATGCGAACATCATAAGAATCAAAACACCTAATACAAACACCATTGTATCCGGCAAAAATGCAAATTTCAGATTACAATAATACACGGTCGCAGCCAGATAACCAATGATTCCAACCGCCTCTTTTTCAATGTGAAAAATGCGGTATAATTCAAACATTCCAATATAGGAAATAACCAGTGTTGAGATCAGCAGAACATCTCCGCCTGTAATGATCAGAACCAGTGCTGCGATCACTAACACGATTCCACTTAATAATCTTGTCTTAAACATTATATTTCTCCATCCTCCTCTGAGAGTGCGCCAAACCTGCGGTCACGTTTATTATATGCTTCAACTGCCTTTTCTAATTCTTCTTTATGGAAGTCCGGCCATGGAACTTCCGTAAAATAAAATTCACTGTAAGCCAGCTGCCATAAGAGATAATTCGATAAGCGCTGTTCCCCACTGGTGCGGATCAACAGATCCGGATCCGGAATATCTTTCGTATCCAGATAAGCTTCAAAATGTGTCTCATCAATCTCGTTTTCCTGCAATTTGCCGTCACGGAGATCTGCATACATTTTCCGCATGCCCCGGAGCATCTCATCCCGGCTTCCATAATTGATCGCAATCTGCAGATTCAAACCATCATTGTGTGCAGATGCAGACTCCAATTCTTTGATCTGATTTTGAAACTTCTCACTGAGTTTTGTGGTATCTCCGATCACCCGGACACGCATATTATTCTTATCCGCAGTTTTAATACAGTTTTTCAGATAAGATTCCAGTAATTTCATCAATGCATTTACTTCGTTATCCGGCCGGTTCCAGTTCTCGGTAGAAAAAGCATATAAGGTCAGATATTTAATTCCCATATCATGGGCTGCCTGACAGACTGTCTCCACATTCTTAGCCCCGACCGTATGTCCGTAATTTCTTGGCATTCCTTTGCTTTTTGCCCATCTTCCATTTCCATCTAATATAATTGCTACATGTTGTGGAATCTTCATGCTAATTGTATATCCTTTCTGTTCCAGTCAAACGGCACAAAACCTTGTAATTTTTTTTGTTCCGCTGTCATTGCAAAATATTGTTCTTTTATAAGTTACGAAAATGAGGACACGATTTTCTCATGCCCCCACTCTTTCTTTTATTCTGTCAATTTATTTATACAGTTAAAATTTCTTTTGTTTTAACTTCTACTGCTTCATCGACAGCTGCAATATATTTATCTGTCATCTTCTGAGCATTTTCTTCCAATGCTTTGATTTCATCTTCTGAAACATCCTCTTTTGCAAGTTTCTTGAAGGAATCATTTGCATCACGACGAATATTACGAATGGCTACTTTTGCACTCTCACCTTTCTTCTTTACGTCTTTTGCAAGATCTTTACGTCTTTCCTCTGTCAGTTCTGGGAATAAAAGACGGATTGTCTTTCCATCATTGGTAGGATTGATTCCAAGATCAGATGTCATGATCACTTTCTCAATCTCTTTTACCATAGAAGCTTCCCATGGCTGAATCTGAATCATTCTAGGTTCCGGAACATTTACGTTTGCCACCTGCTGGATAGGTGTTGGTGTTCCGTAATAATCAACTCTCAATTTATCAAGAACATGTGGATTGGCACGTCCGGCACGGATACTTCCAAATTCCTCTGATAAATTGTTCATTGTTTTCTGCATTTTCTCATCGAACTGAACTAATCTCTCGTCCATATTAATCCTCCTTGTTTTGCGAAGCAAAATGCGACTGCCCATGCAGGAGCAGAGGATTTAGCCTCCTTGTTTTTGCGAAGCAAAAATCCGAACTCCGAGTGAGGAGAGGATTTAGCCTCCTAAACTGTTACCTTTGTGCCATTAAATTCTCCACTCATGGCCTTTACAATACTATTTTCTTCATTTAATCCGAACACATACATCGGCATCTTGTTTTCCATGCACATAATGGATGCGGTAAGATCTACTACAGCGAGCTTCTGGTCAATTACCTCCTGAATAGATACCTCATCATACTTCTTAGCAGCTGGATTCAGCTTCGGATCGCTGTCATAGACACCATCAATTGCCTTTGCAAGATAAATACCTTCTGCTTCCATCTCAATTGCGCGTAATACGATTCCCGTATCGGTAGAAAAATAAGGATGACCTGTTCCACCTGCAAAGAAAACAATTTTTCCCTCATGGAAACATTTATCTGCCTCATCTTTAGAGAAAAGCTTTGTCATGCTTCCACATAAAAATGGTGTAAAAATCTCTGTATCCATTCCAACAGAACGGAAAATCTCAGATACATAGATACAGTTCATAATGGTTGCTAACATACCGATCTGATCCGCCTTAGGTCTGTCGATCGTCTCGGAAGTTCTTCCTCTCCAGAAATTACCACCACCGATCACAATACCAATCTGGATTCCTTTATCTGCAATCTGCTTTACCTGTTTTGCAACTTCTGTAACGGTTGGTTCATCAAAACCAGTGTGTTTTTCACCGGCTAATGCTTCTCCGCTTAATTTCAAAAAAACTCGTTTCATTTATGAATCCGTTTCCTTTCTGGATTATTCATTATTCTTGGAAGCAAAAAGACTCTCAACATCAACATCTGAGTAGCACTGGGAGCAGAAACCTTCGATGACTGCACCATTGTTGATCTGTACGGAACGGGATTTGATGTTACCCATAACAACAGCGGATGTATCGACAACAACAGGACCCTGGACATCAATATCTCCTTTGATTGCCCCTGCGATAACTGCAGACGAAGATGTTACATTACCAATGATCACAGAGCCAAGTCCGATCTTAACAGTACCTGTGCTTACGACTTCTCCCTCAATCTTAGCTGCATCAGCAAAAAATTCAGAAGAATTGCTGTTACCTGTTACTGTACCTGTTACAACAAGTTTTCCGTTACATCCAATGTCTCCCTGAACGTTTCCTCTGATGTCTAAAGATCCGTTGGATACGATATCTCCTTTGATGATCGTTCCCTCTGTAATTACAGATACCTCATCTGATACTGGTTTTGTTTCATTGACAACTGGTGTTATATTGTCTGCCATTTTTCTTTCCTCCTGAGTGTTTTTCACATGATTTTCCGGGATCACCGGCTGTTCGATTTTTGTTTCACCTGCTGGCTTTGGCTGCGGTGCGGACGGAACTGGCTGATTCTGCACTGAAGTCTGCTGTTTTGCAGTCTGTGAAGTCACCTGCTCTAAAAGACCGTCTAATTTGGAAAGTTCAGACTCAACATCAACTTCATTTTCCAAAGTGTTCACAACTAAATCTTCATTTGCTGCGCCATCTTCTAAATTGTCCTCACCCGGCATCAGTTCATTCACTGCCTGTGAAAAATCATCTTTAAAATCTTTAAAAAATCCCATAATCTTCCTCCATTTATATTTAGTTAGTCAATACTGTCTGCCTTCACATATTGAATAACTGATGTATCTTCATCAATCGGCAGGATCTCAGCGCCCATTTCATTCAATGCCTCGATCAATGGTGCTAAAGCCTCTACCGTTGCTGACTTATCCGATGCGTCATGTAACAAAACAACTGACGTTTTATATTTTACTACATCATCCATCACATTCGCAACTATTTCCTCGGATGAATATGCATTCGATGCTGCATCTCCCGCAGAAACGTTCCAGTCATAATAAATAACTCCCTGTTCATTCAGGTAATGGATAAAATCACTCATTGGTACGTTACTGATCTGGTTACTGCTTCCACCCGGGAAACGATAGTAAATACTGTTCACTCCTGTGACCTGATACAATTCATCACGTAAGCGTTCAAAATCTTCTTCAAATGCCTCATCTGACTGATAGATCTGGCTGTATTTGTTGGAATAAGAATGCATGCCGAGCGTATGTCCCTCATCTGCGATTCTCTGATACAGTGCCTGGGATTCTTCATCCTCTTTCCCGACCACAAAAAAAGTTGCCTTCACATCATATTGAGCCAATATGTCCAGAATCTCTCCGGTATGATCAGAAGCCCCGTCTTCGAAAGTCAGGTAAACCTTATGTATATCGCCATCCCCGGCAAGATTCTCTTCCTCTGAAATGCCGGTAGCCGGCGGTGTCACAGACTCATAGGTTTTTGGTGTCTCTGTTGCTTCAGTGACATCGGTATAAACAGACTCCCCGGCACTTTCCGGTTTCTGCGCATTTTCCTGCTGAACCTGTTCCTTCGAACTGACTGTCACAATATTATCCAGTTTATGCTGAATCTTTATTACCTGCACAAATAAAACAATGATCAGTATCATCGACAGGATGATCCATCCGGCAATCGTCATTATAATACCATTCCGAATCCGTCCGATTCTTTTTCTTCGTTTTCTTTGATTATTTATTGCCTCTGTATCTTTATCCTGCATGGAATAACCCCCAAGCTTATCATTTGTCTCCTATCTATTGTAACACATTTTTTGATTTTTCAAAGCAGAAAACAGCATATAATCGTATGATTTTTTCAAATTATTGCAATTATTGTCAGAATTTTCCTATTTTAAAAGGGGCAAGCCGTCAAAACAGCTCTGCCCCTCCGCATCCAATTACAAATCTGTTACTCTAATGTAAATTTAGTAACAATATCTCTCAGCTCATCTACACACTGATAACATTCTTTTACTTTATCTGTTGCGGATGATGTCTTCTCTACCATGCCGGAAGTTTTTTCTGCAATATCCGTAACGCCCACAGAGGATTCACCCACCGTATCGTTGATGCCGCTCAAAGCACTTGCGATCTGCTCGATCGCACCTGCAAGTTGCGCCATGGATGTCTTGATTCCCTCCATGCTGCTCTTAAATACATTCGCATCATCCTTGTACTGTTCGCTTACCTGTTCAAATTCCTTGTAATCAGCAGATACGCTCTTCTCAAGGAACTCTGTTGTCTCTTCCAGACATTCCGACATATTGCCGACTGCCTCGTTTACTTCTTTTACAATCGCACTGATATTGGCAATTGCCTGGGAAGTCTGGTCTGCAAGGCTTCCAATTTCAGTTGCAACTACAGCAAATCCTTTTCCTGCTTCTCCTGCTCTTGCCGCCTCGATGGATGCGTTCAAAGCCAGAAGACCTGTCTGGGAAGAAATCTCCATGATAGTTCCTGTCAGTTCATTGATCTTCTCAACTGCTTTGGAGCCTTCAATTGCTTTTTCAGCTTTCTCCTTGACAGAATTATAAATCTCCATTGTCTTATTGCTTGCGGTGACAGTCTTGGTACGAAGCTGTAAAGCACGATCCATAACAGTTTCTGAATTCTTTGCACCTTCCTCTGCCATGGTATTGATAGTTTCAGCTTCTCCCTTGATCTGGGACACATTCTCATTGATCGTGACAGTTGTCGCTGCTGTCTCCTGCATACCGGCAGCAAGCTGCTGGCTGGTTGCCGAGTTATCGGAACACATCTGGTTCACCGTATCCGTAACCTCATTTAACTCAGACACATTCTCATTGATCTTCTGTCCTGCATCCTGGATACTGGCAACCATATCACGCAGATTTTTGCGCATAATATGCATTTCAGCTGCCATAATCCCAATCTCATCTTTTCTGCTGTATAATCTTCTGCTGTTAGCATTATGGGTAAAGTCAAAATTAGCTGTTCTCGTAATAATATAAGTCAGCTGGTGAATTGGTTTTGTGATCATGTTTGTCAAAACCAATGCAGCCAGACAGCAGATGATCAGACAGACACCCATAGTAATCTGCATTAACCTTACCATATTGGTGATTGGTTCCATGATCTCACCTTTATCTGCAGACATCACAACAATCTTGTGGTCAGATGTCAGTGCATATGCAGCATATTTGACTGTTCCGTTAAAATTATAGGTTACAACCGCATCCTGTGGGATATTGCCTGATTGAAGCTGGCTCACAACGCCCTTTACAACCTCATTTTCCACAGATTTTCCAATTTTATCTGCAGTCGGATGATAAAGCATCGTGCCGTCAGAATCTACAAGATATCCATAGGCAGACGACACACCCTCCATGCGCATATCCTGCATGACAGCTGCACACTGGGTGGAAAAATCTACCTCTGCCGGAATCTTGTCCAATGTTTTTGCCGCTGATTCCGTAAGGCTCAAAATAAAATTCTCGTTGACATTGTTGACTGTCGCCGAAGCCCTTACATTTGCGATAGAAATACACGCCATAAGCGATAAAGCCACCATCACAACCACCATTAACATGATCTTTGCTGTGATGGAGTGGATAAATGATACTTTTTCTTTTGCTTCCATGACTATAACACTCCTTCTTATTTTCTGGTCTGTGTAACAACAGTCCTACGTTTGTAATACTTATGTTAACTTTTCTATTAATACCATGATAAGATACTTTCCAATATTTAGCAAGGTTTTTTCAACAATATTTTACAGCCATTTTTATAAATTACCGACAAAAAATGCCCTGAAAACATAATCGTCCTCAGGGCATTTCAAAATCAGATTTTATTATGCGTTCATCTGAGCTGCAACTTCAGCTGCAAAGTCTTCCTGTTTCTTTTCGATTCCTTCACCAGTCTCGAAACGAACAAATCTCTTAACGCTTACAGGTGTACCAACTGCTTTGGAAACTTCGTCTAAATATTTAGCAACAGTCTGTTTTCCATCTTCAGCTTTTACATAAACCTGATCTACTAAGCAGATTTCTTTTAATTCTTTGCTTACACGTCCTTCGATCATACCATTGATCACTTTCTCCGGTTTCTGGGACTCTTTTGGATCGTTCATGATCTGAGCTAAGAGAATCTCTTTCTCATGTGCGATATATTCTTCGCTGATCTCATCTCTGGAAACATATTTTGGATTTAAAGCTGCAATCTGCATTGCAAGGTTTGTTAAAGCTTCTTTTACAGCATCGTTTACAACTGCTGTTTCAGCCTCAACGATAACACCGATTCTACCGCCACCGTGTACGTAAGATACAACACATCCGTTTGTAGCAACAACTTTCTCAAATCTACGGATTTTAAGGTTCTCACCGATCACTGCAACTTTCTCTACTAAAGCATCTTTTACAGTCTTAGATGGATCCTCATTCCATTTTTCTTCCATGAATGCATCCATATCAGCTGCATCAGACTCAACAGCCTGCTCTGCAACAGCTTTTACGAACTGCTGGAATGTCTCGTTTTTAGCAACAAAGTCTGTCTCAGAGTTAACTTCGACAACAGCTGCTGTCTTGTCATCTTTTACAACTACTGTACAAAGACCTTCTGCAGCAATTCTGCTTGCTTTCTTCTCAGCTTTTGCCTGTCCATTTTTTCTTAAGTACTCAACAGCCTCGTCCATATTTCCGTCTGTCTCGCCTAAAGCTTTTTTACAATCCATCATTCCTGCGCCTGTTAATTCACGCAGTTCTTTTACCATAGCTGCTGTAATAGCCATTTTCGTATCCTCCAATATGAATAAATGTTTTTAAAAAATATGCTGTCTGGTTAACCAGACAGCATATTGTAGGTCCTTCTTATGCTTCTGCTTCTTCTGCAACAGCAGCTTCTTCAGCTACTTCTTCTAAAGCTTCTGCACCCTGATTTGCTTCAATAACAGCGTCTGCCATTTTAGAAACGATTAATTTTACGGCTCTGATAGCATCATCGTTACCAGGAATTACATAATCTAATTCTTCTGGATCGCAGTTTGTATCAGCAATACCGATCAGTGTAATTCCTAATGTATGAGCTTCCTGAACACAGATTCTCTCTTTCTTAGGATCTACGATAAAGATAGCATCTGGGATTTTCTTCATTTCCTTGATACCACCAAGGTTTTTCTCTAATTTCTCCCATTCTTTCTTAAGAGCGATAACTTCTTTCTTAGGTAATACTTCGAAAGTACCATCAGCTGCCATTGTCTCAATCTCTTTTAATCTTGCGATACGGCTCTGGATAGTCTTGAAGTTTGTTAACATACCACCTAACCATCTCTCGTTTACATAGAACATTCCACAACGCTCTGCTTCAGATTTGATAGCATCCTGAGCCTGTTTCTTTGTTCCTACGAAAAGGATTGTACCACCTTCAGCAGCGATATCAGACATAGCTTTGTAAGCTTCATCTACTTTACCTACAGATTTCTGTAAGTCGATGATATAGATACCATTTCTCTCTGTGTAGATGTATGGAGCCATTTTAGGATTCCATCTTCTTGTCTGATGTCCGAAATGAACACCTGCTTCTAATAACTGTTTCATTGAAATAACACTCATTTTTTTACCTCCATGGTTTTGTTTTCTTCCATGTGTATCATTCTTGCAGACAACCAAATCTGGCACCGGTCTGTAAGTCAGCACATGTGATTTTTCCCGGAAGATTCTTTTCTTCCAAGTTGAGCCTTGTAGATTATAGCACAGGCTTTTCCTGTATGCAAGCATTTTTTTCTATTGAGGACCAAGTTTTAAAATCTGATAGATTTCCTCATAATCTAATCCATAAGGAATGGAGTAACTTCCCACACTGATGGAAGATGCAAAGCCCTTCTGTCCAAGGAACTTGCGGAATGCCTCCGCATCGTCCACAACTCCGTTTGCCTGAAGATTTTCACAGACAATTCTGCACACATCTCCTCTGTTTACAACCAATGTATACGGCGCTGCATTCACGGCTGTGTTGTTTTCCTCATTTGCCTCTGATGATACTTCTGTTGCCACTTCTGTATCTGTCATCTCTGATTCCGGATTCTCTGTTTCATCTGCAGTCACCGGTTCTTCTGTATTTGCAGCAGCCTCTGTCGTCTGTTCCTCAATTTGTGCAGCTTCCGTTTCAGGAACTGCTGTCACTTCCGTGCTCTCTGTTGTCTCAGTGTCCTGCAACGGTTCTTCATCCTCCGGCATAACCATTCCAAGCTGTTTTGCTCTTGCAATGATATCCGCATCTGACATTGTAGGTTTATGCAGTGCAAATGCAATCATCAGAAGAATCGTTGTGACAATAATTCCAATGCCAAGACCTCTTAAATAATATTTTAATTTCACAGATTTTCGTCCCCTTTATACAATTCGATCACTAAATTCACTTCGCCAAGGCCACGTCCCAATTGTTTTGCAATCTCGACTTTGCTCAGTCCCTGCTCATAAAGTTTTAAAATCATATCATTTGACATGCCCTGTGCATCCGCTGTTTCCGGTTTTTCCGTTTTCTGTTCAGGTTCCTGAATTTCTTGGAAACGATTCACCTGAACTTCAGGTTCCGGCTGCACATCTATCGTCTCTGTCATCGGTTGTACAACTGCATTCTGCTTCATTACAGGTTGTTGCACAACATGGGATTCTGCAACTGGTTTCCTGATTGAAGTGCCTGCTTTCGCGGACAGATTTTCCTGTAAATTTCGGATATCTGCAGCCAGACGCTGTAAATCTCCTGTCATAGATGTCATCTCGGTATGTTTGTCATTTAACATACTGTAAAGAAACATGATCTCATCATGTGTTTTCTTCATGGATTCCATAACCGTTTCAGAGTACTCATGAATCTGCATGATCTGTTCATTAGACTCTTTCTCCATGGCACGCTCTGCCTGTTCACCCGCTTCTTCGATTTTCTGTTCGATCACTTCATCCATCTGTGTGCCGGCATTATTCACTTCACGTTCAATAATCTTTTTTAATTCATCTTCACTTAATTCTGCGATCTTATTCAACTCTGAAGAAGATAATTTTTCGCTGATGAAAAAACTTCCAATCATAAAAACACATCCAACCAGAAGTAAGATAATTTCAATCATCGTCATGTTTCTGCTCCTTATACCTTGATATCAAATTCGGAAGTCTGTCCCTTCAAATAAACATTGTCAGCCTTTTGCTGCTTCTTGTCTTTTTTCTTCCGTTCTTCCTTTTCATAATGCCCATTTCCCTTTTCTTTGGCATCATAACGATAACCGGCATTCTCTTTTTCCTTGGCATGAACCACCTGATGGAGATTCTGCTCCACTTTTTTCATTTCCTGTGAAAAAATCGTCTGCTGTTCCACCACAGGTCTGTTGTCTTCATTCTGTTTTAAAGTACTCACGTCCTGCGTGCGTTGTATCATTCCGTTAAAATCAACTGGTCTGATGGACATAATGATCACCTCTACTCTCTGTCTATGAGAATTCCAAGATAATTTCCAAGCTTTTTGCGCATTTTCAAAAGAGCCTTCGTATGAAGCTGGGAAATTCTCGATTCCGATACTTCAAGAATGCTGCTGATCTCCTTTAATGTCAGATCTTCATAATAATATAAAAGAATTACCTTACGTTCCTTCTCTGTCAGGACTTCAAGGGATTCTTCCAGTTTCTGTTTCAGTTCTTCTTCTTCAATCTTATCTTCCGGCTGGATAAAATGGGAATTTCTCCGCGCATCCATCACCGGTTCCGCGCCCTGCTCAAGATACTCGTTTAAGGAGACGACATTCGTGACTTTAAGCTGCGACTGCCATGTGGTAAGTTCGTCTTCTGAGAGTCCTAATTCCTGCGCGATCTCCTCATCTGAAGCATTTTTTCCGGTACGCATTTCAACCTGTTTGATCGCCTCATCGATTTTTTTCTGTTTCTGTCTGACGGTTCTTGGAATCCAGTCCATTTTGCGAATCTGATCTAATATCGTTCCACGGATTCGCAGACTCGCGTATGTTTCAAACTTAACTTCTTTTCCGAGATCAAATTTATCGATTGCATCGATCAAACCAAAGATGCCATAACTTACAAGATCATCATATTCCACATTATATCCGAGATACATGCTCAATCTTCCGGCAACAAGCTTGACAAGCGGTGAATATTCTATTATTAGTTTTTCTCTTAACTCCGGTGTCTTTTTTTTCTGATATTCTTCCCAGAGTTTCTCTCTATCTACCGTTTTCATATGAAGCCCCCAGGTTCAAGTTATTCACTCTTCTTCTCCCCGTCCGAGTCTGACTGTTCCTGTGTCTGTTCTTCTTCGGACTCTTCCTGTTTTTCTTCAGGTTCATCCATTTCTTTAAAGTTTTTATCAAGAACCAGTTTCACAATGCATCCTAATACATAAAAAATAATTAAAACCGCAAGCAATGTCTTGATAAAAACATCCGTTTCCATATGCTGTACAATTCCAATGATGCATGTGACAAACCCTGCAAGCAGCATCACGACTGCCGGTATGCCTTTTGTTTTCATAATCTCTCCACTAAAAACGTTTTTCACGATTTTTTAAATAGTTTTAATTGGCTTTCCTACTGATTTTATCAGAAATTCTCCGGTGTCACAATGTAACTCGACCGTGCGTCCATAGTTTAATCCGGTGTCTTCGGCAACCAGCCGGATTCCTTTTTCTTTTAAAATCTTCTTTGCTGCTTCTGCATTTCTCGCACCGATATTTCCGACATCTGACAAGCCACTGACTTCAAACATCTTCGCACCGCCAGCAATCTTGGCAACAAGCCTTGTCTTACTTGCCCCCGCAGCAATGACTTTTTTTAATAATTCATCAATTCCTGTGTCTGCGAATTTTGCCTTATTTGAATTGTTGCTCACTTTTGTGCTGTCCGGAAGCATATAATGTACCATGCCGCCAATCTTTGTAACCGGATCATAGAGTGTCAGGCCAATACAGGATCCAAGTCCAAGTGTTGTGAGTCCGTCAGGAGCTTTACATACATTCAAATCCGCCATTCCAACCTTAATGATATTCCCCATACAAACTCCTTACAGTGACAACCCAAGTGCTGATAATATTTTGTAATAAGATTCCTGTTCCGGCATCAGAATAAAATAGCCTCTGATCGCTACATCTGCACAGATCTCTGTCTCGATCAATAATGCCCGGTCACCAACCAGACCAAACTCAATGGCCGGAACACTTAGAATAGCAGCCGCCATATCGACACAGATATACGGAACAGATGGTAAAATCGTTAAATTTGTCATGGAAGCCAGTGCTGAAAGGTAGGACGCTGTAATAATATTCCCCACCTCTTTCAATGCTGAAAGTTCCATTTCATCAAAAACTTCCATCTGCTCATGAACCACATTTTCCTTCATTAAAAGCTTATCCGCAAGATAATGTCCGGATTCTAAATCCAGCAGGAACATCATGCTTCCATCAATATCATGCGATACCTCAAGAAAAATACCGATCACCGTCTCTTCTTCCGGTCCGATCGCACTTCCTAATTTTCCTACGTCCATCAATTTTACATTTGGGACTTTCATGTCAATGCGGGTGCCGACCATATTTGCGATTGCGGTCGCTGCGTTACCGGAGCCGACATTTCCGATCTCCTTGAGCACGTCCACGTACATATCATTAACTTCATCCAACGTATACTTTGTCATTTATTTTCTCCATCTGTTTCTGCATAATAAACACAGTGAGACCTTGTAAGAAAGGTCTCACTTTATGGAATTACGCATTTTCTTTTTCTTCTACAATCGAACTGATCTCAAATAAAGATATCAGTTCGTCCCCATGTTTGCCAACACCATTGATAAACATGGCTTTTCCGTCCTTGCTTCCGCTTGTCTTATCAATCTCATCGGTGCATAAAGTAACAACCTCTTTTACTTCATCTACAATGATTCCGATCGTTCCTTTTTCCTCAAGCTTTAAAATAATGATCCTGCTGGCATTTGTGATGACATCATCATCCAGATTCATTTTTTTACGCACACTCATAACAGGCACGATCTCCCCACGAAGATTGATGACCCCTTTAAAGTATGTCTGAATCTTTGGAACACGTGTGATTTTCTGCATACGCACAATATTGTCAATATAGCTGATATCAATTCCGTACTGTTCGCTGCCGATTTTTACAACAATATACTGTTTTGCATCATTTTCAGCGATATCTATATTTTTCTCCATATTCGTCTCCTCCATTACATCAATGTATTAACGTCAAGGATTAATGCAACTTCACCATCGCCAAGAATGGTTGCGCCACTGATGATCTTATTGTTGTTGATATACTTTCCAAGAGATTTGATAACGATCTCCTGCTGTCCGATCAGATTATCTACAACAAGACCTGCGAGGCTGTCGCCTTTCTTAACGATAACAACCGTAAGATTCTCCGGTTCTTCCTGCTTTTCTTCCATATCCAGTACCTGATCAAGACGGATCAGTGGGATAACGGCGCCACGGAGATGGATTACCTCCTGAGCCTGAACATATTTGATCTCATTTACCGGGATACTTTCAATATTTGAAATGGATCCAAGTGCGATCGCATATTTTTCATCACGGATCTCAACCATTAATGCCTGGATGATCGCAAGTGTCAGCGGCAGACGGACAATGAAAGTTGTTCCCTCTCCAAGCTGTGTGCGGACTTCAACGTCACCACCAAGTGCTTCGATGTTAGATTTTACAACATCAAGACCAACACCACGTCCGGAGATGTCAGTAATCTTCTTTGCCATAGAGAAACTTGGAAGGAATAAGATATTGATGATCTCTTTCTGGCTCATATTCTCCGCCTGTTCTGCTGTAATGACACCGCGTTCAACAGCTTTGTCCCTTACCGCTGCAACATCAATACCATTACCATCATCTCCCACTTCAATGATAACGTTATTGCCTTCCTGAAAAGCTTTTAGGAAGATAGAACCAACTTCCGGTTTTCCTCTCTCTACACGGGTTGCATTGTCTTCCAGACCATGATCTGCTGAGTTACGGAGTAAGTGCTGTAACGGATCACCGATCTGATCGACTACAGTTCTGTCTAACTCTGTATCTTCACCAGTCATATACAGCTCCATTTTCTTTCCTAACTTACGGGAAAGATCACGAATCATACGAGGGAACTTATTTACAACGCTCTCGATAGGTACCATCCGGACTTTCATAACAGACTCATGAAGATTCGTTGTGATACGCTCTAAGTATTCAATCTGTTCATGGAACGACTGATTCTGATACTCACCACTCTCGTTAGAACTGATGGAGACCAGACTGTTCTTTGCAATAATAAGTTCTGACACCTGATTCATCAAAGCATCCAGTTTTTCAATATCTACACGGACAGTTCTTCCGGTTACCGGTTTTGCATTGGTCTGTTTCTTGGCATTTGCAGCCGGTGCCTTCTTCTCAGCCGCCTTTGGAGCTTCTGCAGGTGCTTCCTTCTGTTCCGCTGTCGCTTCTTTTGCCTGCTGTTCTTCCTGTGCTTCTGCCTCTTTTACATATTCATCAAGATGGATCTCTTCCGCATCTACTTTTTCAATCTCAGAAACAGCCTTTGCTGCTGCTACGATCTTGTCCTCAGATTCTTCCGAGGCAAGGAAAAAGCTGAACTCAAACTCAAACTTCTCGTCTTCGATATCCTGTGAGCTTGGACGGTATACCAGAATCTGTCCAAAATCTTCCACAGCCTTAAATACAAGGAATGCACGGGCTGCCTTCAAAAGACAGTCTTTCTGGATATGAACTGTCATGACGTAAATATGCTGTCCATTTGACTCCGCTTCACGGATTGCCTTCTTCTCGTCATTTGTCAGTTCGATTTTTTCCTGTCCTGCTTTTTCTTCCTGAGTGGATTCAGGTGCTGCTTCTTTTGCTTCAGAAGTCTCAGTATTCCCTGTTTCTTCCGCACCCTCTGTTTTTGCAATAAAATCATTTAATTCTTTGATGATAACTTCGTTATCTTCTGTTCCCTCATCGGAGGTACTCTTAATATTGTCAACATAACCTTCAAGTGCATCCAGACATTTGAACAAGAGATCGATCATCCCACTTGTGACTTTTATGTGATCGCTCCGCACTTCCTGAAACACATTTTCCATATCATGTGTCAGATGCTGCATTCTCTTAAAGCCCATGGTACCTGCCATACCCTTTAAAGAGTGTGCCGCACGGAACACTTCATTGATCGTATCTTTATTGTCCGGTTCTTTTTCAAGGACCATGATACAATCGCTTAATGTCTGCAGATGTTCTTCTGATTCATCAATAAATATTTCCAGATACTGGCTTACATCCATGTTAATTTACCCCCACATTCTTTGTGATTGAATTTGCTACTTCTGTCAGCGGAACGACTTCATTTACAAGTCCCGTCTCCGCAATTGCTTTCGGCATGCCATAGACAACACATGTCTGCGCATCCTGTGCAATCGTATAAATTGGTTTTACTTTTGATAATTCCAGGATTCCATTGGTTCCATCAGCACCCATTCCTGTAAGCACAACGCACACTACCTGATCATATCCACATGTCCTCAAAGAATCATATGTGATATTTGCGCATGGTTTCAATCCGCCGATCGGTGGCATATCGTTATATACGATCTTATGTGAGCCATCCGGACACTTCTTTACTTCCATGTGTTTTCCGCCCGGCGCAATGTAAACAGTTCCTTTTTTCAGGATTTCTCCATTCTCGGCTTCCTTTACATGGATCTTACTGATCTCATCCAGACGGTTTGCCATGGAATTCGTAAATCCGGCAGGCATATGCTGCACAAGAACCATTGGGGCATCCAGATTGGCCGGCAGATAAGGAATGACACTCTGCAAAGCTTTTGGTCCACCGGTAGAACATGCAAGTGCAACAATTTTATTCTTAAACCTTGTTTCTGCCGATGCATTGCGTTTCTGCACAGCACTGACAGCTGCCACTGCAGGTCTGCGTTCTGTAAGGCTGATCCGTTCTGTCTTTAAAACGGCATTTAAAATACCTAAGATTTCTTTCCGGAACGCATCCCCTTTTGCCTCAATGATATTTGTTGGTTTTGTCACAAAATCAACTGCTCCACGCTCCATCGCAAGGATCGTCACATCCGCATCCCGTGTTGTCATGGTACTGACCATGATCACATTTGTCTTAATGCGTTCTTTCTGCAGGCGCTCTAAAAGTTCCAGACCGCCCATCCTTGGCATATTGACATCAAGGATCACGCCATCATAACGGTTGACCTTCAGCTTTTCGTATGCTTCCAGCCCATCGCGGCACACATCTGTTACCTGAAATGTATCATCGGAATTGATTATATCACATATAACCCTTCTCATGAGTGCAGAATCATCAACAACAAGAATATTTTTTTTCATAACCATTACCTTTTATCCTTTTGACGTGTTAATCGTTCCTCTTCAAAAATATATCGGATAATATCCTCTCGTACTCTGTCGTCTTTGATCATAAACTTGACACGGGAAACATATTTCTTTTCCGTTACCTGCTCCTTCTTCTCGCAGGAAATAACAGAACCAACAATATGGAATTCCTGATTCATTCTTTCATTTGCGAGATGTGCTACCGCAAGGATATGATCTCCACTCTTTAACTCCGTATCTGAATTAAAGCGGATGCCTCCACCGCTGATGTCAACGATCGTACCTGTACGTATCTTGTCATTAAAATGTTCATCGCGCAATTGGGCAAAAATCTCTTCCACTGTTGCAAGATCTGCCTGCTCTTCCGTCAGTTCGAAAAACTTAAAATCAATGGAACACTCATATCGGTAAAATTCCCTGCGCTGGAACTTTTCCAGACGTGTTTTAAGTTCTACTTCCAGTGTATAAATATTATCCCGCTTGAAGCGCTCTACGATCTGTCCGATACTTTTATATAAGAATCCTCCGGAATAAAAAACAAATTCCAAACGTACATCCAGAGGAAGAAGAATCAGTTTTGTTCCCTCTGTAGGCATTGAAATCTCAAGATTGCCACGCTTATTTATATCAAGAACCTGGCTCTTGTAAACTTTAACCGTATCGCCAGTCCGCTCCTCATTTTCAACCTGTTGTAATAACCTGATATCGATCTTGTCACCAGGCTTTATCAAATCTGTAAATGCCATATAGCTCCTCTCCTTATGAAAGGTTAAATAATTTTGTCAGAAATTGTCTGAAAGCATTTTGTTCCGAAGAATCCTGCTTTCCGCCAGACACTAAATACTGTGCCAGTTCCTCAAACCGTTTTGAAGACCTTGCATTCGGCGACACGATGGAAACCGGTTTTTGTATCCGCACCGCTTTCTCTAACATCGCATCCTGTGGGATGATCCCAATATAATGGACAGAGCCATCCAGAAACTGTTTTACAACCGATTCCAGTTTGTCAAAAACCATCTTTCCCTCACCAAAGGAAGCAACACGGTTCGTCAGTACATGGATCACCGATTCATTCTTATCGTATTTCGGATTGCGGTAAAGCATCTTCAATAGCGAATATGCATCCGTAAGTGAGCTTGGTTCCGGTGTAGTCACCAGTAAAATCTCAGGACTTGACGCCACAAACTCCATGACACTGTCTGAAATTCCTGCGCCTGTATCAACGATCACAATATCTGCGATCACAGAAAGCTTTTCCACTGACTTTACCAGATAACTGATCTGATCCAGTGTCAGATTACTCAGTCCCATAATACCGGAGCCGCCGGAAATAAAGCCAACCCCCTCCGGTCCATCCGTAATGATGTCCTCGATTTCTTTGTCATGATAGATCAGATCGTTCAGGCTATACTGGGGAATTGTTCCAAACATCACTTCCACGTTTGCAAGTCCGATATCTGCATCAAAAATGATCGTTTTCAACCCCATCCGCTGAAACTGGACTGCAAGATTTACGGCAATGTTGGATTTTCCCACACCGCCCTTTCCACTTGTGACAGTGATGATCCTGGCGGGCTTCTTTGTTCTCTGATTCTGTTTTTTGATCACATTGCGCAGTTCTTCTGCCTGATCCATCTGTTACTTTCCTCCAAGCAGTTGTTTTACCACCATCTGGGTATTAAATACTTCCAGATCATCCGGAACGCTCTGTCCATTTGTCATATAAGACAGATCTGCCCCTGAATATAAGCGGATATTTAATATATTGCCAAATGAAGTGGTTTCATCTAATTTTGTAAAAATAATCTTATATTCTGCAATTTCCCTATAAATGTCAACAATCTCCATAAGATCCTTATACTTCGTTGTAGCACTTAAAACAAGGTAAACTTCCTTTTCATATTTTAGGTCAAGACCATTGACCAGTTTCTTAATATCTTCACGCTGTTCCTCATTCTTATGGGAAAAACCTGCAGTATCCACAAATACAAGGTCGTATTCAGCCAGTGTCTCCAAAGACTGATTGAGTTCTTCCGCAGAGTAAATGATCTTCACCGGTGCATCTAAAATATTGGCGTAAATCTTTAACTGTTCTGCCGCTGCGATCCGGTAAGTATCTGCTGTCAGCATAGCAACCTTTTTGTCATGCTCCACCTTGTACTTTGCTGCGATCTTGGCGATCGTGGTTGTTTTGCCTACTCCTGTAGGTCCTACAAAAAATATAACATGCGGCTTCTTTCCTGACAAGTCAATGCAATTTGGCTCTCCAAGTTTTAAGATCATCTTCTGGTAAACATTGGAAAGAATAATATCAACATTGCTTCCGCTGTTTGTAACCTTCTCAGCTTCATCGAGAATCTGATTGACATACTTTTCATTTACATCATTGTTCAGCATGGTACGGTAGAGCATCTTCATAAACTTGAAATTTTCAAGATTTTTTGGAGATGCCTTAGGAGTCACCGGCATTTCTGCCTCCCTTGCTCCATCTTCACTGAGCTTTTTTTCCAAAATATTGGAAAGGTTTTCCAATTTCTTTTCAATATCACTTTCGCTCTTATTCACCACAACTTCTTTTTCTGGTGTTACCGGACGCTGATAGGAAGGCGCTGGCTCAACAGTTTTTTCTGCCGGAAGCGGAATACTGATCTTCTCATCTGCGGCAAGATTAATATTTTCAATCTTTTTCTGCTGCATTGCTGCCATCTGGACAGCATTTAAAAACTGCTCCTTTTCCTCGATCGCTGCAGTGACTTCAAAGGTAGAGCCCTTAAAAAAATTAAAAAGCCCCTTTGGGTTGATTTCTTTTACATTCATCACAACAGCTCCGGCTCCAAGCTCCTGTCTTGCCTT
>ENA-ORRR01000576-ORRR01000576.1-human-gut-metagenome-genome-assembly--contig:-NODE-576-length-33418-cov-4.13659_pt1 | contig 33418 bp, 27 predicted proteins | sample MGYA00242182_ERZ509148 | MGnify/ENA primary metagenome ERZ509148 (study PRJEB26280, sample SAMEA2338674) | human gut metagenome | biome: human gut; feature: human-associated habitat; material: faeces... | reverse complement strand
CCGCCGATATTTAGTCTTGCCGTTTAAAACGGCTGAGAAGCACGTGATTTTAGCCATGTGAGGTTCACGGAAAGGTTTTATATAAAATGTTGGAATGTGCTCAAAAAGCATATTTCCAACATTTTTTGTCGTTCATTATGCTAAGGACAAGAAAAAAGCCTCAGGCAGACACCTGAGGCCAGTTAAACTCGATTTAGGCTCTTTCAACTAAACCGGATCTTAAGCAAGAAGTACATACATACATCTTCTGAGCTCCGCCATTAGTTTTAACCTTAACAGACTTAACGTTAGCTTTCCACATTTTGTTAGATCTTCTATGTGAATGACTCACTGCATTACCAAAATGAGCAGCTTTCTCGCAGATTGCACACTTAGCCATCGTAGCACCTCCTTAACCGATCATTGGACTTCCTATTAAAATCCATAACAAAGGTATAATAGCAGAAAATAGGAAAATATGCAAGTGAAAAACCAAAAAAAATAAAAAAAGTTTTCGACAGATGTCTATTTTCTATTTCCTTTTTAACGTGGGTGGTGTATAATATACGCGTAAGCCATGAGTCATGCGGATAAAAAAGGCTGAAAAACGGTGTTGTGCTTGCACATAAGCCGTATTTCAGACATTTTTATCCATAGGGCGAAGCCCGTGAGCGAGATGGAGCGAAGCGGAATCGAGCTGCATGACGGGGTAGAGAGACGCATATATTTCATCCCACGCGCCGACACAGGAGCCGCCCCGGCTCCGCATGTCCAGCCCGTCAAAAATCATGGCATAAAATTCGAATCAAACAAAAACAAGTAAAGAAACGGAGGCTGTCAATATGAAAGGACGCATCGACAATAAAATGGGTTCGATCCAGATCGATCCGGAAGTAATTGCAATGTACGCCGGAACGACAGCAGTAGAATGCTTCGGTATCGTTGGCATGGCGGCTGTCAGTATGAAAGATGGTCTGGTAAGACTGCTTAAAAAAGAAAGCCTGACACACGGTATCAACGTAGCCATCAAGGACAATGCACTCAGCATCGATTTCCACGTAATCGTGGCATACGGGGTCAGCATCTCTACCGTTGCGGACAACCTGATCGAGAGTGTAAAATATAAAGTAGAAGAGTTTACTGGCATGAAGGTTGAGAAAATCAGCATTTATGTTGAAGGCGTAAGAGTGATAGATTAAGGAGGAACAAACCCTGTGGGCATGAATTATATAGATGCCGGGATGTTAAAGAATGCATTTCTGGCTGGAGCAAAAGGCCTGGAGGCCAACAAGGAATGGATCAATGAGCTGAACGTATTTCCTGTTCCAGATGGAGATACCGGTACGAACATGACGATGACGATTCTGTCAGCCGCCAGAGAAGTGGCAGCCGTTGAAAATCCGACGATGGAGGCGCTGGCGAGAGCGATTTCCTCCGGTTCCCTGCGCGGCGCACGAGGCAATTCCGGCGTTATCCTTTCACAGCTCTTCCGCGGATTTACGAAAGAGATTAAGACGGTAGATGTCATTACGACGAGTGTTCTCTCAGACGCATTTAACCGTGCGACGGAGACAGCTTATAAGGCAGTTATGAAGCCGAAGGAAGGTACGATTCTGACTGTTGCCAAGGGAATGGCGGATAAAGCGGCAGAACTGGCACCGCAGACCGAGGACGTACTTGAATTTTCAGAGAAAGTATTGGAGCACGGTGAGTATGTTTTAAGCCAGACACCGGAGATGCTTCCGGTTCTGAAAGAGGCAGGTGTAGTGGATTCTGGTGGACAGGGTCTGATTCAGGTTATCAAGGGCTGTATTGAGGGCTTAAAAGGAAAAGTCGTGGATATCGACGCGGCAGTTACTCCGTCTGTATCGGGAAATAGAGCGGCAAAAACAGCAACAGGCGCCGGAAGCACGCAGGCAGCGGATATCCGTTTTGGTTATTGTACGGAATTTATTATTAATGCAGAAAAACCGGCGGATGAGACGACAGAGCAGGAACTGAAAGATTATCTGAGCACGATCGGCGACTCCCTGGTAGTTGTGGCAGATGATGATATTGTCAAGATTCACGTTCATACAAACGATCCAGGTCTGGCGATTCAGAAAGCACTGACCTACGGTTCCCTGTCCCGCATCAAGATTGACAATATGCGCGAGGAACATCAGGAGAAACTGATCAAAGATTCCGAACGTCTGGCGGCACAGCAGAAGGCAGAAGAGGAAGCCAAAGAGAAGAAGGAAGAACCACGCAAGAAATATGGATTTATCGCCGTATCGGTCGGAGAAGGTCTTTCTGAGATTTTCAAGGGCATCGGCGCTGACTATATCATCGAGGGCGGACAAACGATGAATCCGAGTACGGAGGATATGCTGGAAGCAATCGAAAAAGTCCATGCCGAGACAGTTTACATTCTGCCGAACAATAAAAATATTATTCTGGCGGCAGAGCAGGCAAAGAGCCTGTCAGAAGATGCCAAGGTATATGTAGTTCCGTCCAAGACGGTTCCGCAGGGTATCACGGCGCTGATTAATTTTGCTCCGGATCTGACGGCGGAAGAAAATATGGAACAGATGACCGAGGAGATGAGCCACGTTAAGACCGGTCAGATTACCTACGCAGTCCGCAATACATCGATCGATGGTATGGAGATCGCAGAGGGCGATATCATGGGGATCGGCGACAGCGGCATGCTGGCAGTTGGCAAGAATATCGAGGAGACCGCGATGGAGTCACTTCGTAAGATGGTAGATGATGAGTCTGAGCTTGTGACGATCTATTATGGTGAGGATGTCACGGAAGAGGACGCAGAGGCATTCTGCGAGAAAGCCCGCAAAGAATTTACATCCTGCGAATTTGAATGCCAGAATGGCGGGCAGCCGATTTATTATTATATGATTTCGGTAGAGTAGATTTAGGTCGTTTAAAGTGATTGAAATGCGTTAAATGAATCTGCACTATTGGCTGAGAAAATGCAGATAACGAGAAAATGAATTTTCTATGTGATGGCGCAGATAAAACATTTGACGTATAAAACAAATAAAACAAAATAATTCATAAGTATGAAATGAGGCAGGTCAGGGGAGAGATCCCTGCGTCCTGCCTCTCTTTCATTCCAATGTATTCCCGGATTTTTTGTCCGGTAACTGTCCGCGTGGCTGATTTTCCGGAGAATATTCTGAAAAGCAGGAGGAGATAAATGGAACAGCAGAATATAACCGCTGTTAAGGGCATCGGTGAAAAGACGGCAAAGCTATTTCAAAAAATAGGCGTGGGAACGGTGGAAGAACTGCTCCATTATTATCCGCGTGCTTATGATGAGTTTAAGGAACCGCAGCCGATCGCGGAACTGAAGGAAGATACGATCGCGGCAGTCGGCGGAATCCTGGCAAAAACGGCGGATGTGGTGCGGTATGGAGCGCGCCTGCAGGTTACGACGGCTGGATTGCGGGATAGCGGAGGCACACTGGCGCTGGCATGGTACAATATGCCCTATCTGCGCGGGACGCTCAAGGCGGGGGAACGCTTTATTTTCCGTGGCCGTGTGGTAAAAAAACGGGGAAGACTTACGATGGAGCAGCCGGAGATCTACCGCCCGGAACAGTATGCGAAAGTAGTGTCGTCTATGCAGCCGGTTTACGGACAGACGAAGGGACTTGGCAATAAGACGATCGCAAAGGCAGTCACGGAAGCCCTCACGATGCGCCAGATGGAACGGGAATATCTGCCGGCTGGTCTGCGGGAAAAGTACGGATTGGCGGAAATCAACTATGCGCTGGAGCACATCCATTTTCCGGCAAACCGGGAAGAACTGATGTTTTCCCGGAAACGTCTTGTGTTTGATGAATTTTTCATGTTCCTGATGTCAGTGCGCCTGCTCAAAGACAAAAAAGAAGATAAAAAGAGCGCATATCCATTTACGTTTTCTGGGGAAATGGCGTCGGTGGAAGAGCGCCTCCCATATGCTCTGACCGGGGCACAGAAAAAGGTAATCCGGGAGGTGTATGCCGATTTGTCCGGCGGGCATATCATGACCCGATTGATTCAGGGCGACGTTGGTTCGGGTAAGACGATTGTGGCGATTCTGGCGTTGCTGCAGGCGGCGGCAAATGGATATCAGGGGGCGCTGATGGTGCCGACGGAGGTACTGGCGCGCCAGCATTACGAGTCGATGACCGAATTGTTTGCGTCGCTGGGAGTCACATATCGTCCGGTGCTTCTGACCGGTTCGATGACAGCGAAGGAAAAAAGGCTTGCCAGAGAGTCGATTGAAAATCATGAGGCAGATATCGTGATTGGAACCCACGCGCTGATTCAGGAAAAAGTGGTGTACGACAATCTGGCATTGGTAATCACGGATGAACAGCACCGTTTTGGAGTGGCACAGCGGGAAATGCTGAGCAAAAAAGGCGGCGAGCCGCATGTGCTTGTCATGAGTGCGACGCCGATCCCGCGGACGCTGGCGATTATTTTATATGGGGATCTTGATATTTCCATCATCGATGAACTTCCGGCAAACCGGCAGCCGATCAAGAACTGTGTCGTGAACCGTGAATTTCGCCCGAATGCCTACCGTTTCATCGAAAATGAAGTCCGCGCCGGCCGTCAGGCATACGTCATCTGCCCGATGGTCGAGCCGAGTGAGATGCTGGAGGCAGAGAACGTCATCGATTATACCGAAGAGCTGCGCCGCGCCCTGTCCCCGTCGATCCGGGTGGAATATCTGCACGGAAAGATGAAAGGAAAAGAAAAAAATGCGATCATGGAAGCATTTGCGGCAAATGAGATTCATGTGCTGGTATCCACCACGGTCATCGAGGTCGGAATCAATGTCCCGAATGCCACCGTTATGATGATCGAAAATGCCGAGCGTTTCGGTCTGGCGCAGCTCCATCAGCTCCGTGGCCGTGTCGGTCGAGGAAAAGATCAGTCCTACTGCATCATGGTTAACGCCTCCGGCGAAGAAGACGCGGGAAAGCGGCTGGATATTCTCAACAAGTCAAATGACGGCTTCTACATCGCCTCCGAAGACTTAAAACTGCGCGGTCCCGGCGACCTATTTGGCGTCCGCCAGAGCGGTGATCTCGAATTCCATTTAGCAGATATATTTGCAGATGCAGATATATTGAAGGCAGTTTCGGATGAAGTGAAGAAATTAATGGATAAAGATCCGCTGTTGGAGGCGGAGGAGAATCAGGAGCTGAAACGGAAGATGAATGGATATTTAGAGAGAGGATGGGAAAAGGTGAATTTGTGAGATAAATTGTTACCTTGACGAAACAGGACATCCGTGTTATCATGAATTTACCTCAGAGGTAAATTCAAAAGAGAGGTGATGGTTTGGATATCACGTACAAGAATAACAAGATCAAAAAGGTTTGTACGGATGCCAAAACTGCAGAGAGAACCTACGGTCGGGAAATGGCCGATAAAATACATCAGCGTATAGATGAAATTGAAGCGGCAGACACCGTTGAAATGATGATTCAGTTCCATATTGGACGATGCCATTCTCTTACACAGAATCGAAAAGGACAATTCGCGGTGGATTTGGTTCATCCATACAGATTGGTGTTCGAAAAGAATGGAGATGAAATCCAAATAGCGAACATTTTGGAAATAGTCGATTATCATTAATAGTCAAAATGACAAGTCAAGGAGGTAGCAATATGGTGAGAAGCCGCAGTTATATTGCAACGCCACCTGGGGCGACAATTAAAGAACTGTTGAATGACAGAGGTATGAGTCAGAAGGAGTTTGCAGCCAGGATGGATATGTCTGAGAAGCATATCAGCAAGCTCATAAATGGTGACGTACAGCTTACGCCGGAGACCGCAGTTAGATTAGAGATGGTTTTAGGTGTTCCGGCTAAGTTTTGGAATAACCTTGAGGCAATTTACAGAGAAAAGATTATTAAAGCAGAAGCAGAAAACGCAATGGATGCTGATGCAGAGATAGCAAAACAATTTCCTTATAGCGAGATGGCAAAATTCGGTTGGGTTCCGGAGACCAGAGATGCTAAGGAGAAGGTTGTCAATCTTAGGAAATACTTCGAGGTTGTTGAACTTTCACTTCTTGGAAATGAGCAGATCACAAGAATTGCGTGCCGACGACTGGCGATTACAGAAAAAAGTGATTTGGCTTTGATGGCCTGGGCACAGGAGGCAAAGATTAAAGCGCGTGATATCCAAACTGCACCGATAAATATTAAAGCTTTGATATCTGCTATGCCAGAGTTACGAAAAATGACAGTGCTTAAGCCAAAAGAATTCTGCACTCAGATAAAGAATTGCCTCGCAGAGTGTGGAATAGCGTTAGTGTTTCTTCCACATCTTAAAGGATCTTTCCTTCAAGGCGCTTCCTTTATGGATGGTAAAAAAATTGTTGTTGGACTTACGGCGAGAGGAAAGGATGCAGACAAGTTTTGGTTCAGCTTGTTCCACGAACTTGCTCATATTGCCCTAGGCCATGTAGGACAGCCTAATGGTACATCTGAAGATGATGAAAAGGCAGCTGACAAATGGTCTGGTGATACACTGATAATGCCTAAAGACTTTGAAGCTTTCAGAGGAGATAGAGATTATTCTGAGAGCAGCGTGCTCCAATTTGCAAAAGCACAAGGAATTGCACCCGGAATAGTAGTTGGGAGAATGCAGTTAGAAGGTATGATTAAATACAGTATGCTGAATAATCTGAAAGAAAAATATGAAATAACTGTATAGAATCAATATATATATTATACCCACTATACCCTTGAATAACACGGGTATAGTGGGTATAATTATATATAACAATCTATTTCTGCCACGGGAGGTGAACCTATGACTCAATCAGAAATTGAACTTCGTATAAGAGCTCTGGAACAGCAGGTTGCGGCGCTATTGCCCGGTTCTGTTGCCAAGAAGACAGTTAATGGCAGGGAATATTTTTATCGTCGCTGGACGGAAAATAAAAAAAGAAGAGAAAAATATATCCCCATGAATCAAGTAGAAGTGATTCGTTCACAGGTAGAGCAGAGAAAGGTATTGGAGCAGGAGCTGAAAGAATTAAAAAAGAAGCATCCAATTTTGCAGAAGCAGAAAAAGAATGAGCAAAGTTTAAATCTTTCTATGAATGTAGGATGCTTATGAAGAAACATTTACGAATCACATGGAATGCTCCGGTTGTGCTGAGCATAGTGGCTGTGAGTTTTGCTGCCACGTTATTAAACTACCTCACGGGTGGAAGAAGCGGAATGCTTCTATTTATGACATACCATTCTTCCCTCCTGTCACCGATGACGTGGATCCGGATGTTTACACATATATTTGGACATGCGGACTGGTCACATCTAATCGGTAATATGAGTTATCTGCTATTACTTGGACCGATGCTGGAAGAAAAATATTCATCGAGGGTTCTTCTGGAGGTTATCCTTGTGACAGCGTTTGTGACGGGACTGGCAAATTATATCCTTTTTCCGGCGACCGCATTGTGCGGTGCCAGTGGAGTTGTGTTTGCCTTTATACTCTTATCTTCGTTTACAAATTTTCGCGAGGGTGAAATACCGGTTACGTTCATTCTGGTGGCAGTGTTGTTTATAGGGCAGCAGGTCTGGGATGGTATTACGATTCGGGACAATATTTCCCATATGACTCATATTATAGGGGGAATGATCGGCGGAATGATCGGGTATGGATTGAATTGCAAATCGCGGGTTAAGTAGATTAATAATTTTTGTTTCATAGGACGCAATTTCCTATGAAATCAGAAAAACTCCTGCATACACAGAATGAAGATTTATCTGTTTATGCAGGAGTTTTTTGAAATTTACAGCCGTTTATCAGCCGTCAATTCTCATTACATCTGTCCCTCGTTATACCGCTTAATCAGCTTCTGGATCTTCGCAGTCGGTGTCAGTGCGTTCTCCAGAGATACGTTATGGTTCAGGGAGTTGATGATTGCAGCGATAAACTTGCTCATATCAGCTTCTACATACCAGTCACGTTTAAGAAGTTCCGGTGTGTGGTAGTTTAAGTTGGTGGTTACGACGCAGTCGAGGTAACCTTTTGCGAAAAATTCGTCGAATTTCTCAAGTCCGTTGGTGAACAGACCGAAGGTAGCGCATACAACGACGCGTTTTGCCTTGCGCTCTTTGAGGGCGCGGCAGGTGTCCAGCATGCTCTCGCCGGAGGAGATCATGTCATCGATGATGAGAACGGTCTTTCCTTCAACGGAAGAACCTAAGAACTCATGGGCAACGATCGGGTTACGTCCATTGACAACACGGGAGTAATCGCGGCGTTTGTAGAACATACCCATGTCAACACCCAGGTTGTTTGCCAGATATACGGCGCGGGACATAGCGCCCTCGTCCGGGCTGATAACCATCAGGTTGTCCTTGTCGATCTTTAAGGTTTTGTCATGGTTCAGTAATGCCTTGATAAACTGGTAAGTCGGCATGAAATTATCAAAACCGCTTAACGGAATGGAGTTCTGTACACGCGGATCATGTGCATCGAAGGTAATGATGTTGCTTACGCCCATCTGAATCAGTTCTTCGAGCATCATCGCGCAGTCAAGGGATTCACGACCGCTGCGCTTGTGCTGGCGTCCTTCATATAAGAACGGCATGATAACATTGACACGATGTGCGGTAGCAATGGATGCGCCGATGATACGTTTTAAATCCTGATAATGGTCGTCCGGGGACATATGATTGGTAAATCCGCTCATTTTGTAGGTCAGGCTGTAGTTGGTTACATCGACCATGGCGTAAATATCGGTACCACGGACAGACTCATTGACGATGCCTTTTGCTTCACCGCTTCCGAAACGCGGGCACGCGCAGTCAAGCATGTAGGAATCAGCATCATAGCCGCGGTACTGTAAATTTTCCTGACGCTTTTTCAGGACTTCAATATCGTTGCGGCGGAAATTGATAATGTGGGAGTTGACTTTCTCAGCCAGATCCCGGCAGCTCTCCAGTGCGGCAATTTTAAGCGGCGCAACCGGAAGCGTGTCATTAAACACGTAGTCATTCGACATGATTATACCTCCAAACAGTGTAGGTCCTTCGATGCATGCGGGCAGAGCGTACAAGTTTGTCTGCCATTTGCAGGACATAATACAACTATTTTATACCATTTTACGATAAGAAACGTCAATAGCAAATGAGAAAATTACAAAAAAAATCAAATATTTGGCTTGCTTTCAAAAAAATCCGCATCTGCGAATCAGAAGCACAACTTTACAAAAAAGCTGATTACTGTTAATATAATACTGGATTCTTAGGGTTTAAAAATATTTGAAATGAGGATTTTATAAATGAAAAAAGGTCATCTGATAAAATCGGTCGATCCGGGCTCGATTGCGGAGGAAATGGAGCTGGAGCCGGGGGACGTCCTTCTGACGATCGATGGAGATGAGATAGAGGATATTTTTGATTATGAATATAAGATAAACAGTGAGGAGATTACGCTGCTGGTCCGCAAGAAGAACGGAGAGGAGTGGGAACTGGATATCGTAAATGAGTATCAGGATCTGGGGATTACCTTTGAAAATGGTCTGATGAGCGATTATCGTTCCTGCAGGAATAAGTGCATCTTCTGTTTCATCGACCAGATGCCGCCGGGCATGCGTGAGACACTGTATTTTAAGGACGATGATTCCAGACTTTCGTTCCTGCAGGGCAACTATATCACGCTGACGAATATGAAGGATAAGGATATTGAGCGGATTATCCGGTTTAAGCTGGCGCCGATCAATATTTCAGTGCAGACGACAAATCCGGAGCTGCGCTGCAAGATGCTTCATAACCGCTTTGCCGGTGAGGCACTCCAAAAAATCGACCGCCTGTATGAGGCGGATATCCCGATGAATGGTCAGATCGTTTTATGCCGGGGCGTCAATGACGGGGCGGAGTTAGACCGTTCGATCCGTGATCTGACGAAATACATTCCGGCGATGCAGAGTGTTTCGGTCGTGCCGGTCGGTCTCTCGAAGTACCGCGATGGTCTGTATCCGCTTGAGCCGTTTACACCGGAGCAGTTGGGCGATACCATTGATTTGATAGAGAAATGGCAGAAGAAGATCTATGCGGAACACGGTATTCACTTCATTCACGCCAGCGATGAGTTTTACATGGGCGCCGGGCGCCCGCTTCCGGAAGCGGATCGCTATGATGGCTATATCCAGCTGGAAAATGGGGTCGGCATGATTCGCCTGATGGAGGAGGAGATAGCCGAGGCGCTGGAGCAGCTGCATCCGGGAGAGGCTGGCGAGGTGTGCCCGGAGGAGATTTCGATTGCAACGGGACGGCTGGCTGCCCCGTATATTGAGCAGTATGTAGAGCGCGTGTGCCGCCAGTTCCCGGGGAAAAAGGTACATGTATATGCGATCCGCAATGACTTCTTTGGTGAGCGGATCACGGTGGCGGGGCTGATCACGGCAAAGGATCTGATTGCACAGTTAAAGGAACAGCCGCTTGGCAGCCGCCTGCTGCTTCCAAGCGCCATGTTCCGAAGCGGCGAGGAGACATTTCTGGATGATCTGACCCGCACGGATGTACAAAATGCTTTACAAGTTCCGGTGGATATTGTAAAATCAAGCGGACGTGATTTTGTGGAAGCAATTCTGGCTCCTGTGAAGGAGGAAAGCTCCAGGCATGGCGAGTATGAGCCGGATCCGGAGGAATTTGCCGCTCAGATGGATGATAACTGGCAGGAAGAAGATCTGGATGGCGTACAGGTGTACGCATATGAGCCGGAAGACCTGGATTAAGCTGCCCCGGACGAAGTCGTTTGTTTTGAAGAGGAAGACTCAGATCTGGAGGATGAGAAAGAAACGTGATGGCTGGAAATACAGTGGAAAACGTGCTTTCGAACACACAGAAAGAAAGTGTCTGGATGTGAAATGCATCACAATGAATGAAACAAGTAACTGGACAATAAAAATAGCAGCTGTGGATTTACAAACCAGCTGCGGAGCATGAAAATAAATGGAGGCATAAATATGAAAAAGAAACCGGTGGTGGCGGTCGTTGGACGTCCAAACGTGGGAAAATCCACCCTTTTCAACGTCCTTGCGGGCGATATGATTTCGATTGTAAAAGATACTCCAGGTGTAACGCGTGACCGTATTTACGCGGACTGTACCTGGTTAGACCATGCTTTTACCCTGATCGATACTGGCGGTATCGAGCCGGATACGAAGGATATTATCCTGTCCCAGATGCGTGAGCAGGCGGAGATCGCGATCGCGACGGCGGATGTGATCCTGTTTATCGTAGATGTGCGTCAGGGCATGACCGATTCGGATTCCAAGGTGGCGGATATGCTGCGTAAATCGAGAAAACCGGTTGTTCTGGCGGTCAATAAAGTAGACAATCCGGCGAAATTTGGCAATGACGTCTATGAGTTCTACAACCTCGGTATCGGTGATCCGGTAGCGATCTCGGCAGCCTCCCGTCTGGGACTGGGCGATCTGCTGGATGAAGTCGTGGCACATTTCCCGGAGGGAAGCGGCGACGAGGAAGAGGATGACCGTCCGAGAGTGGCGATTGTCGGAAAACCAAACGTAGGTAAATCTTCTATTATAAATAAGCTTCTGGGCGAGAACCGCGTCATCGTATCGGATATCGCCGGTACGACCCGCGATGCGGTCGATACAGAGATCGTCCACAACGGTACCGAGTATGTCTTTATCGATACGGCAGGTCTGCGCCGCAAGAGCAAGATCAAGGAGGAGCTGGAGCGCTACAGCATCATCCGTACCGTAACGGCGGTTGAGAGAGCTGATGTGGTTCTGATGGTCATCGACGCGAAAGAGGGAGTAACCGAGCAGGATGCAAAGATTGCCGGTATCGCACATGAGCGCGGAAAAGGTATTATCATCGTGGTAAATAAATGGGATGCGATCGATAAGACCGATAAGACTATTTATGAGTACACCAATAAGATTAAGACCGTTCTGTCCTTTATTCCGTATGCGGAGTTCGTGTTCGTATCCGCACTGACCGGACAGCGTATGAATAAGCTGTTTGAGATGATCGACATGGTGCGCGAAAATCAGACACTGCGTATTGCAACCGGCGTTCTCAATGAGATCCTGGCAGAGGCAGTGGCACTGCAGCAGCCGCCGTCTGACAAGGGCAAACGTTTAAAGCTCTACTATATGACACAGGTAGCGGTCAAACCACCGACATTCGTTGTGTTTGTCAATGATAAGGAACTGATGCATTTCTCATATACACGGTATCTCGAGAACAAGATCCGTGACGCGTTCGGATTCAAGGGAACTTCCTTAAAATTCCTGATCCGCGAGAGAAAGGGGAAGGATCAATAATGGAACGTCTCATCTGTATTGTGATTGGCTATATCTTTGGTCTGATCCAGTCCGGCTATCTGTATGGAAAGGCGAATCATATGGATATCCGCCAGTACGGCAGCGGAAATGCCGGTTCTACGAACGTCCTGCGTGTGATGGGAAAGAAAGCGGGCGCGATCGTATTTTTAGGGGACTTTTTCAAGGCGGTGTTTGCAATGGCAGTCTGCCGTCTGCTGTTTAAGGAAAATGCGGACGTGGATCTTCTTGCATTGTATGCGGGTCTGGGAGTCACACTCGGTCACAATTTCCCGTTTTACCTGAAATTCAAGGGCGGCAAGGGAATTGCCTGCATGGCGGGCATCATGACAGCGATGGATCTGCGGATTACGCTGACCTGTTTCGTGATTTTCTCCGTGACAGTGTTCCTGACCCGCTATGTATCGCTTGGTTCGATTCTTGTGTCGATCACCTTTTTTGCAGAGCTTGTGATCTTTGAGAGCATGGGTTCCTACCGGGTAAGCACGCCGAACCGCATCCAGTTCTATGCACTTGGTGCGATTTTGATGTGCATGGCGATCTGGCGTCATCGGAGCAATATTGGGCGTCTGTTGTCCGGCACAGAAAACAAACTGGGCGCGAAGAAATCATGAGAGAAGTTTAACAACACTTTACATAGTTGCCATAAGGTAATTGTTCACGGGTAGGCACTTTTGGAACCGAAAGTGCCGTAAGAAAACGTGGTGGCAGCAGGAATTTGCCGTATTTAAATGCGAAGCCACGGCAAATTCCGTTACTGGGCACGTATGCGTGAACCGTAACGTCATAAGTAATGGGAGTGTATAAAAATTTCCAAATAACATTGACCTGTAGAGAGAAGAAGAGAGAAAAGCAGGTCGGGAGGTATCAGGATGGCAGCAGTAGGAATTATCGGAGCCGGAACCTGGGGCACAGCCCTGGCGGTGCTTCTGAACAATAATGGGCAGGATGTGACAATCTGGTCCGCATTTGATACAGAGATCCAGGAAATGAGCCGCACCAGACGGCACAAAAATCTGCCGGAGGTTGTACTTCCGGATCCGATCCAGATGACAGCTGATTTGCGCACCGCGATGGCGGAGAAGGATATGCTGATTATGGCGGTTCCGTCCGTCTATGTCCGCAGTACGGCGGCGAAGATGAAGGAATACCTGCGTTACGGTCAGATTGTCGTGGATGTGGCGAAGGGAATCGAGGAGCAGAGTCTTATGACGATGTCACAGGTCATCGAGGAGGAACTTCCGCTGGCGGAGGTGGCCGTCCTTTCCGGACCGAGCCATGCCGAGGAGGTGAGCCGGGGACTTCCGACTACCTGTGTGGCAGCGGCGCACCGCAAAAAGACTGCCGAGTTCATGCAGAGTGTGTTCATGAGTCCGGTGTTCCGCATTTACACCAGCCCGGACATGCTGGGCGTCGAGATTGGTGCGGCTCTTAAAAATGTCATTGCGCTGGCAGCCGGTACAGCGGATGGGCTGGGATGCGGCGATAACACGAAGGCGGCGCTGATCACCCGCGGAATTGCGGAGATTGCCCGTCTGGGTATTGCAATGGGCGGAAAACAGCAGACCTTCTACGGATTATCCGGCATCGGTGATTTGATCGTAACCTGTGCGAGCATGCACAGCCGCAACCGCCGGGCGGGTATCCTGATTGGAAAGGGATACACGATGGATGAGGCGATGAAGGAAGTGCAGATGGTTGTCGAGGGCGTTTATTCTGCGAAAGCCGGTCTTCTGCTGGCACAGAAATACGGCTGCGATATGCCGATCGTTTCTCAGGTCAATCAGGTGCTGTTTGACGGAAAATCTCCGAAAGAGGCGCTGGCGGATCTGATGATGCGCGATCCGCGGATCGAATCGAGTGATCTTCCGTGGGAAGGATAATTCAGGCGGCAGCCGTTTTTCTGAATTTGAGTGATAAAATTCGGAAAAAATAGCAATGAGATCTACTATGTTTTTCTGGAAAATGCAGGTGTCTGTGTCAGACGGACAAAACTTGTAAAAAGTACTTACTATAACCCGTAAGAATATCTAATATAACTACAAGATCTGGAAAAGAGAGAATTTAGCGCAAAAAGTTGAAAATCCGCTAAATTCCCTCTTTTTTAGGTGGTTTTTGTATTGACAATTAGAGGGGTAAAATTTATAATTGCCTCATTCAAATAGTTGCTGTATTCCATTGCAGCATAGAATTGGAGGAGAATATTATGAAAAAAAGAGTAGTTAGTCTTGGACTTGCGGCCATGATGGCGATGTCTATGACCGCTTGCGGTGGCTCTGGAAATGCGAGCACTTCTGAATCAGCAGCAGAAGACGCACAGGGCGCAGAGGGAGCTGACGGCGAAGTATTTAAAATTGGCGGTATCGGACCGATCACCGGTGCGGCTGGCGCTTACGGCGCGGCTGTAAAGAATGGTACTGAGCTGGCAATCAATGAGATCAACGAGGCTGGCGGTATCAATGGTTACCAGGTAGCGTTCAACTTCCAGGATGATGAGAATGATCCGGAGAAGGCGATCAACGCATACAATACCTTAAAAGACTGGAACATGCAGATGCTTCTTGGTACCGTTACTTCCAAGCCGTGTATCGCAGTTGTAGCAGAGACAGCAGCAGATAACCTGTTCCAGCTGACTCCGTCCGGATCTGCTGTTGAGAGTATTTCCGGCGACAACGCATTCCGCGTATGCTATTCGGATCCGGATCAGGGACGTGCATCCGCTCAATACATCGGCGAGCACAAACTGGCAACCAAGATCGCTATCATCTACGACAGCTCCAGCGAGTACTCCGATGGTATCCGCGAGTCCTTCGTAGCAGAGGCCCCGAATCAGGGTCTGGAGGTAGTAGCCAGCGAGGCATTTACATCTGATAACAATACCGATTTCTCCGTACAGCTTGATAAAGCAAAAGAGTCCGGCGCTGATCTGGTATTCCTGCCGATCTACTATCAGGAGGCATCTGTTATCCTGAAACAGGCAAACGATAAAGATTTCCATCCGCAGTTCTTCGGCTGTGATGGTATGGACGGTATCCTGAGCGTTGATGGCTTTGATAAGTCCTTAGCAGAAGGTCTGATGCTTCTGACTCCGTTCTCCGTAGACGAGGAGTCCAGCCAGGACTTCGTAACTGCTTACCGTGATGCTTACGGCATCGACCCGCTTCAGTTCGCAGCAGATGCTTACGACGGCGTATATGCAATTAAGGCAGCTGCAGAGAAGGCAGAGATCACACCGGATATGAGCACTTCCGATATCTGCGATGCACTGAAAACAGCTATGACTGAGATCCAGATCGATGGTCTGACCGGTACAGAGATGCACTGGACGGCAGAAGGCGAGCCGCAGAAAGCGCCGAAAGCTGTAGAGATCAAAGACGGCAAATATGAGATGATGCAGTAATTAAAAATTTAAAAACTGCAGAACCGTTGCGGCTATATGTATGTAGCTCTGATGGGACTGTTACTGGATGTCCGGCGGCACAGATGGCTGCCGGGCATTTAGTAACAGCTTTCTTTTTAAAACGGTTCACTGCACATGCTTGCCTGCGACGACGACTGGGTGTTTGCTTTCTGCGGACTGCGAGACGGTCATGTTTGTTCTGCTAAATTCGGTCACAGGTAAACATGTGCAGCGAAATGCGTGTACAGGGAAATGCGAAAACGTAGAAACAAAGAGGTAGGTGTATACATATGAGTTTTCTTTCTTATTTAATCAATGGCATCAGTCTGGGAAGTGTCTATGCGATCATTGCACTGGGCTACACCATGGTTTATGGCATCGCGCGTATGCTGAACTTCGCACACGGCGATATCATCATGGTAGGCGGTTTCACAGTGTTTACGATTGTCACAACGATGGGCGGTTCTCCGGTTGTGGGTATTCTGGCTTCGGTGGTTGTGTGTACAGTGCTGGGCGTTACGATCGAGCGAGTTGCATACAGACCGTTGCGTGACGCGTCCCCGCTGGCAGTTCTGATCACCGCGATCGGTGTCAGTTATCTGCTCCAGAACGTGGCGCTTCTGATTTTTGGTTCCAATGCGAGACAGTTTACATCAGTTATTACTGTACCGGCATTAAAGCTGGCTGGCGGCAAGCTTTCGATCTCCAGTGTCACGATCGTGACGATTTTAAGCTGTATCGTGATTATGGCTGCCCTGATGACATTTATCAACAAGACGAAAATGGGGCAGGCGATGCTGGCGGTTTCTGAGGATCGCGGTGCGGCAACCTTGATGGGTATCAATGTAAACCGCACGATCTCCGTAACCTTTGCGATTGGTTCCGCCCTGGCGGCAGTAGCAGGCGTGCTGCTCTGCTCGGCGTACCCGTCCCTGTCTCCGTACACCGGTTCCATGCCGGGTATCAAGGCATTCGTGGCAGCGGTATTTGGCGGTATCGGTTCGATCCCGGGCGCATTTATCGGCGGTATCCTGCTTGGTATCATTGAAAACCTTGCCAAGGCGTATATTTCCTCCCAGCTTTCTGACGCGATCGTATTCTCTGTCCTGATTATCGTGCTTCTGGTCCGCCCGACCGGTATTCTCGGCAAGAAGATGACGGAGAAAGTATAATAGAGAAAATTATACGATGGTTCATGCCGGGGACTTTTGAAACGGAAAGTGCCGTGTGAAAACAAGATGGTGCATGAACTGTAATAAGCAAGAGAAAGTGCAGGTGTTTAAAATGAACGCATATAAAAATAAAATTCGGATTCAGAATGCGATCACATATGCGATTGTAATCGGCTGTTACATTCTGATTCAGATTATGATGGCAGGCGGCCATGTAAACAGTCTTTTAAAGGGTATTCTGGTTCCACTTTGTACCTATACGATTTTGGCGGTTTCCTTAAACCTCACGGTTGGTATCCTCGGCGAGCTGAGTCTGGGTCATGCCGGATTCATGTGTGCGGGTGCGTTTTCAGGTGCATTTTTTAATCATGCCATGAAAAATCTGATCGCAAGCAACCAGGTACGCTTCATTCTGGCGCTCTTTGTCGGTGCGGCGGTAGCGGCGGTATTTGGTATCCTCATCGGTATTCCGGTTCTGCGTCTGAAAGGAGACTATCTGGCGATTGTAACGCTGGCATTCGGTGAGATCGTTAAAAATATTATCAATGTTCTGTACGTCGGCATCGACGGAAACGGCATCCACGTTTCCATGAAAGACGTAGCTTCCTTAAAGCTGGCAGCGGACGGTCAGGTGATCATCAAGGGTGCGCAGGGTATCACAGGTACACCGAAGACGGCGACCTTTACGATCGGCATTATCCTGGTACTTCTGACACTGTTTATTGTATTGAATATCATCAATTCCCGGACAGGCCGTGCGATCATGGCGATCCGCGATAACCGTATTGCGGCAGAGTCTGTGGGTATCAATATCACGAAATACAAACTGATGGCATTTACCATCTCTGCTTCCTTAGCCGGTGTGGCAGGCGTTCTGTACGCACACAACCTGGCGACGCTGGCAGCGACCCCGAAAAGCTTCGGTTATAATATGTCCATTATGATCCTTGTATTTGTGGTTCTGGGCGGCATCGGAAATATCCGTGGTTCCATGATCGCGGCGGTTATCTTAACCCTGCTTCCGGAGATGCTTCGAAGCCTCAATAATTACCGTATGCTGATTTACGCGGTCGTCCTGATTGTAATGATGCTTTTGACCTCCAGTCCGAAGGCGATCGAGGTCCGCGGGCGCATCTTTTCATCATTCCGGAAAAAGAAGACAGAAGGGGAGGCGTAAATCATGGCAATGCTGGATGTAAAAAATTTAAGTATTTCTTTTGGCGGTCTGAAAGCGGTCGATGATTTCAGCATCACGATAGAAAAAGGACAGCTCTACGGCCTGATCGGACCGAACGGCGCTGGTAAAACGACTATTTTCAACCTTTTGACGGGCGTGTACAAGCCGGATGGCGGACGGATTCTGCTGGATGGAAAGGACATTACCGGTCACAAGGCAATCCAGATCAATCAGGCAGGCATCGCGAGAACCTTCCAGAATATCCGTCTGTTCAAGGAGCTGAGCGTGCTTGACAATGTAAAGGTTGGTCTTCACAACCATCATAAATATTCTACGCTGAGCGGCATTCTGCGTCTTCCGTCTTATTACAGGGTTGAGAAAGAGATGGATGAGCGCGCGATGGAGCTTTTGAAGGTGTTTGACCTCGACAAAGAGTTTGATTATAAGGCATCGAACCTCCCATACGGCAAGCAGAGAAAGCTGGAGATCGCCAGAGCGCTGGCGACCGAGCCGAAGCTTCTGCTTCTTGACGAGCCGGCAGCCGGCATGAACCCGAATGAGACGGCTGAGCTGATGAAGACGATCCGTTTCGTGCGCGATCATTTTGATATGACCGTGCTTCTCATTGAGCATGATATGAAGCTGGTCTCCGGTATCTGCGAGCGCCTGACGGTCTTAAACTTCGGTCATATGCTGGCAGAGGGACCGACCAGTGAGGTACTCAGCAATCCAGAAGTTATCAAAGCATATCTGGGAGAATAGGGGGAAGTTTCGTATGTCAATGCTGGAAGTAAAAGATTTACAGGTATATTATGGTGTGATACAGGCACTCAAGGGAATTTCCTTTGAGGTAGAACAGGGCGATGTGGTAGCGCTGATCGGTGCCAACGGAGCCGGAAAGACGACGACGCTTCATACGATCACGGGTCTGCTGCCGTCCAAGGCAGGCAATATCACATTTGAAGGAACGGATATTACCCATGTACCGGGCTATAAGCTGGTATCAATGGGAATCGCCCACGTGCCGGAGGGGCGCCGTGTGTTCGCTTCCCTGACGGTTCTCCAGAACCTGAAAATGGGTGCGTATACGAGAAATGACAAGAAGGAAATTGAAGATACGATCGAAATGATTTACAAGCGTTTCCCGCGTCTGAAAGAGCGCAAGAACCAGCTTGCCGGAACTTTGTCCGGCGGCGAGCAGCAGATGCTTGCGATGGGACGCGCCCTCATGAGCCACCCGCGCCTGATCGTTCTCGACGAGCCGTCGATGGGTCTGTCCCCACTCTATGTTAATGAGATTTTCGATATTATCCAGGAAATCAACAAGGACGGAGTGACCGTTCTTCTGGTCGAGCAGAATGCGAAAAAAGCGCTCTCCATTTCCAATAAAGCATATGTGCTTGAAACGGGCAATATCGTTCTGAGCGGTGATGCGAAAGAACTGATGAATAATGAGAGAGTGAAGAAGGCTTATCTGAGCGAATAAAAATGTCCTGTGAGCCGGAGCTTTCCAAATGGGAATATTCATAACCCCCTTATGGTCTGAATACATTGTATCAGCAGACCAAGGGGGTATTTTTATGGATCATTTTAATGTATACAGCGATATCCAGGCGCGAACCGGCGGCGAGATCTATATTGGGGTGGTTGGTCCGGTTCGGACAGGGAAATCGACCTTTATTAAGCGCTTTATGGAACTTCTCGTCCTTCCGGGGCTGGAAGATGTCCATGCCCGCGAGCGCGCCCGGGATGAACTTCCCCAGTCTTCGGCGGGGAAAACGATCATGACAACGGAACCGAAATTTATCCCTAAAGAGGCGGCAAAGCTCTCGCTTGGGGACGGTGTGGAGGTGCGGGTCCGCCTGATCGACTGCGTCGGTTTCATGGTAGAGGGCGCTGCCGGTCATATTGAAAACGAGAAAGAACGCATGGTGCGGACGCCGTGGTATGAGGAGGAGATCCCATTTACAGCGGCAGCCGAGCTGGGAACGCGCAAGGTCATCACGGATCATTCGACGATCGGGCTTGTGGTTACGGCGGACGGCAGTTTCGGGGAGTTGAAACGGGAGAATTATGTTCCGGCGGAAGAGAAGACCGTGCAGGAACTGAAAAAACTGGGAAAGCCGTTTCTGGTGCTTTTAAACTCGCAGAAACCATATTCGGAGGAGACGCGGGCTCTGGCAGCCCGGATGACCGAAAAATATGAGGTGCAGGTGCTCCCAGTCAACTGTGAGCAGCTGCGCGCCGAGGATATCCGGGAGATTCTGGGGCAGGTGCTTCTGGAATTCCCGGTCACGGAGATCGATTTTTCGATTCCGAAATGGCTGGAGATTCTGCCAAACAGCCATTGGCTTAAATCGGAGGTCATACAGGCAGTCCGGGGGATGATGGATCGGACGGTACATATGCGCGATGTGGCGTTGGCGCTGCCGGAGGAAACCGGGGAAGCGATCCGCCGGATCCGGATTGTATCAATGAAAATGGATGATGGCAGCGTTCAGGCGGTGGTCGAGCTGGACGACGGGCATTATTATCAGATCCTCAGCGAGTATGTGGGAATGCCGATAGAGGGCGAGTACCAGCTGATGCAGACCTTGAAGCGGTTGGCGTCGATGCAGAGCGAGTATGAAAAGGCATCCGTGGCGCTCACGCAGGCGCGCAAGAAGGGCTATGGGGTTGTCACGCCGGAACGCGGGGAGATCGTCCTCGATGAGCCGCAGGTGGTGCGCCACGGCAATAAATATGGAGTCAAAATGAAAGCGCAGGCGCCGTCCATCAATCTCATCAAGGCGCAGATTGAGACTGAGATCGCGCCGATTGTGGGAAATGAACAGCAGGCAGAGGATTTGATCCGATACATCCGGGAGAATGCTGGAAAAGGTGAGGAAGGCATCTGGGAAACCAATATTTTTGGAAAATCAATCGCCCAGATCGTCGATGACGGGATTCAGGCGAAGATCTCCCAGCTCACTGAGGACTGCCAGGTGAAGCTGCAGGATACGCTGCAGAAAATCATCAATGACAGCAATGGGGGGATGATTTGTATTATTATATAATAGAATAGGTCTGGCTCTTGTTGGGAAAATGGTGCGTTGTCTGGAATGGGAATGTGGGACAGATAAGGTGATTTTATGAAAATTTTATCGAAACTTTATCGGGGAAATTGCAAAATTGTCAGAAATCAGTTATAATGAGGCTAATAGCAAAAACACTTTCCGCAAGGGGTATGCGGAAACACAAACGACAGAACAGGGGGGCTGATTTTATGAGGCTTACATTTATCGGTGCGGATCATGAGGTTACAGGCAGCTGTCATTTTCTGGAGGCATGCGGGCTGAATATTCTGATTGACTGCGGTATGGAACAGGGGATCAACAAGTATGAAAATGCAGAACTTCCGATTCCGTATTCGGATGTGGACTATGTGTTGGTGACGCACGCCCATATCGATCATGTGGGATTGCTTCCGCTTATCTATGCGAGGGGATTCCGCGGACAGATTATGGCGACGCGCGCGACCTGCGATCTGTGTGATATCATGCTGAAAGATTGCGCCCATATCCAGGAGTCAGAAGCGGAGTGGAAAAACCGGAAAGCCATGCGTGCCGGAAAACCGGAGGTGACACCGATTTACACGATGAACGATGCAGAAGGGGTACTGCATCACTTTGTCCCCTGCAATTACAATGAGATTATCCGTCTGAATGACAATCTGGAGATTCGGTTTGTCGATGTGGGACATCTGCTTGGTTCGGCTTCGATCGAGATCTGGATGAAGGAAGACAATTGTTCCAAGAAGATTGTATTTTCAGGTGATATCGGTAACAAAAACAAGCCACTCATCCGCAGCCCGCAGTACATCCGTCAGGCGGATTATGTTGTCATGGAGAGTACTTACGGCGGTCGGTTCCACAAGAATACAGGCGATCACGTGGAAGAATTTGCCCGCGTGATTCAGGAGACGCTGGATAAGGGCGGCAATGTCGTGATCCCGGCATTTGCGGTCGGCAGAACGCAGGAAGTGTTGAATTACATCCGTATTATCAAGGAGAAAAATCTTGTAACCGGGCACGGCGTATTTCCGGTTTACTTAGACAGCCCGATGGCGGTGGAAGCGACCGGCGTGTTCAAGGACAATATGATGGATTGCTACAATGAAGAGACGAAGGAGCTGGTAAAAAAGGGCATCAATCCGATTTCTTTCCCGGGTCTGCATCTCTCGATCACCAGCAGCGATTCCGTTGCAATCAACTTCAACGAGGAACCGAAGGTTATCATCTCGGCAGCCGGCATGTGTGATGCGGGCCGTATCCGCCATCATCTGAAACACAACCTCTGGAGACCGGAGTGTACGATTTTGTTTGCTGGCTATCAGGCAGTCGGCACACTGGGACGCAGCATTATTGAGGGACGCGAGGAAGTGAAGCTGTTCGGTGAGTCGATCGAGGTCAAAGCACGGATCGAGAAGATCGAGGGCATCAGCGGCCATGCGGACGAGACCGGGCTTTTGGAGTGGGTTGGCAGTTTTATGGAAAAACCGTCCCAGGTCTTCGTGGTACACGGCGATGACACAGTGTGCGATGCATTTGCAGAGACGGTCAAGGAAACTTACGGCATCAATGCGATGGCTCCGTTCTCCGGCAGTTCCTACGACCTGAAAGAGGGATGCTTCGTGACTGTTACGAAGGGTATTCCGATTCAGAAACCGGCAGTGAACGAAGCAACGAAGAAAGCGGCTGGTGTATTTGCCCGCCTGCTGGCAGCCTGCGACCGCCTGCGCCGTGTTGTTATGCATAACGAGGGCGGGGCGAATAAAGATTTAGCACGTTTTGCCGACCAGATCAACTCGCTCTGCGATAAGTGGGACCGCTAAGCTTCAATAATAGACATAAAGGAGATTTCTGACTTGAAAGTAACTATATACACAGACGGCGCCGCCCGCGGCAATCCAGATGGTCCGGGCGGATTTGGAACCGTCATTCACTATGTAGATCCGGCAGGAAAACTGCACACGAAAGAGATTTCCGGCGGCTACAAACGAACTACGAACAACCGTATGGAGCTGATGGCGGCCATCGCCGGTCTCGAGGCGCTCAACCGCCCCTGCGAGATCGAACTCTATTCAGATTCCCAGTATCTCGTCAACGCTTTTAACCAGCACTGGATCGAGGGTTGGATCAAAAAGGGCTGGAAACGCGGCAAAAATGAGGAGGTTAAGAATGTAGATCTATGGAAGCGCCTGCTCGCTGCCAAGGAACCCCATCAGATTTCGTTTTTCTGGGTGAAGGGGCATAATGGGCATCCGGAGAATGAGAGATGTGACTTTTTGGCTACTTCGGCGGCGGATGGGGACGAGCTGATGGTGGATCCGGGGGTATAGCTCGTTACTGCTCACACATGTGTGACCAGTAACAGGATTTTGCCGATGCTTCGCATTCCAAATCGGCAAAATCTGCATCCGGAACTGTATTGTACGGAATTTTCAGTTCAGAAAATTCCTACCTGTGAGCAGTTACTATAACAACCCTTACGATATGTTTACATCTTTCGATCATCTATTTTCAAACCGTCTTAAATGTGCTATTTTAAAATTATCAAGTGAACAGGAATAGCAAAGGCGGTTGAGAGTAATTTGAAAAATAAAGGAATGATCGCTGCCCTCGGTCTGATTCTGGTGATGGGGATCGTGACGACGGCGGCAACGCGGCGTTATATCCGGGAGCAGGCGGGAAGTGAGAGAAGCCTGACGGTCGGACCGGAGGCGATGTATGAGGCGGAACCATTTGCGGCGGAAGCAGCGGAAAATGGTCTGGCGGAGGATGCGCCGGAGCCATCTTCTAAAAAAATGGCGCATGCGGAAAGCGTGGGGACAGAAGATAGAGCCTGTATGCAGGCGGAAGGAGATGTTTCTGTCCAGTCTTTAGGTGAACAAAAGGAAAAACGTGCAGATAATCGGGCGGCTGCTAAGGCGGCAGAGAAGCAGAGCGCGGGCGATGAGTCGGATCATTCTGTGAATACAGGGGCGGTTGTGTCCCCGGTTGAAAATGGAATTGTATCTCCTGCGCGAGGCGCGTCCTCCGGGACAGGTGCAGGCTCGGACCGGACAGCGGAAGATTACCGGAACCGGCTGGGCGAGATCGAGAATACGATTCAAAACCTGGAAAATTCGGGAAGTGCGAATACGACCGACGCGATGCGGGAGGCGGTCGCGTATGAGTACCGGCTCAGGCAATCATGGCGGTGCTTCCAGACGAGGAGACAGACACGCTGCGTGGTCTGGAACGCAGATGGATCCGGGAACGTGATACGGCGGCGAAACAGGCGGCGGAGCGCTACAAGGGCGGCACGATGGAAAATGTCGAGTACACGGCGTCACTGGCAAATTCGACGCGGGATCGGGCGTATGAGCTTTTGGATTTGTATGAATCGTATCTTCCGGCAGAGTAGTGAAAAAATTAGAAAATGGGACTTTTGCGGCATATAGAATTGCGGTAAGGGTCCCATTTTTGCACACTTTTTGTACCGATAAACCTCTTGCGAAATGTAAATTCCTATGATAGGATATAAAGAATGAGGAAAATTTTACTTAAATAGAAGTAACTATAGGAGGAAGCAACGTGAAAAAATACGGTGTGAACGAACTTAGAAAGATGTTCTTAGACTTTTTTGAGAGCAAGGGACATCTGGCAATGAAGAGTTTCTCTCTGGTTCCGCATAATGATAACAGCCTTCTGCTTATCAACTCTGGTATGGCTCCGTTAAAGCCATATTTTACGGGTCAGGAGATTCCGCCGAGAACAAGAGTATGTACCTGTCAGAAATGTATTCGTACCGGCGATATCGAGAATATCGGTAAGACTGCCCGTCATGGTACCTTTTTTGAGATGCTTGGCAACTTCTCCTTCGGTGATTATTTCAAAGAGGAAGCGATTCACTGGTCCTGGGAATTTTTAACCGAGGTTGTCGGACTTGATCCGGATCGTCTCTATCCGTCTGTGTTCGAGAGCGATGACGAGGCATTTGATATCTGGAACAAAGAGATGGGTATTCCGGCAGAGCGTATTTTCCGCTTTGGCAGAGAGGATAACTTCTGGGAGCATGGCGCTGGTCCGTGCGGTCCGTGTTCTGAGATCTACTATGACCGCGGTGAGAAATACGGCTGCGGCAAACCGGGATGTACGGTAGGCTGCGAGTGTGACCGTTACATGGAGGTATGGAACAATGTATTCTCCCAGTTTAACAACGACGGTCACGGCAACTACACCGAGCTGGAGCACAAGAACATTGATACCGGAATGGGTCTGGAGCGTCTGGCAGTGATCGTACAGGATGTAGATTCCCTGTTTACGGTTGATACCAATAAAGCTCTGTTAGACCGTGTCTGTGAGCTGGCACATACCGAATATCAGAAAGATCATGAGACCGATATTTCTCTGCGTATTGTAGCGGATCATATCAAGTCCTGCACCTTCATGATTTCCGATGGCATTATGCCATCCAACGAGGGACGCGGATATGTTCTGCGCCGCCTTCTGCGCCGTGCAGCACGCCATGGCAAAAAACTTGGCATCGAGGGTGAGTTCTTAGCAGCTCTGTCCCGCACCGTTATTGACCTTTCCAAGGATGGTTATCCGGAACTGGAAGAGAAGAGCGCGATGATTTTCAAGGTTCTTTCGGAGGAAGAGGATAAGTTCAACAGGACCATTGATCAGGGTCTTGCGATTCTTGCTGATATGGAAGAAGATATGAACAAGAAGGGCGAGAAAGTGCTGTCCGGCGACAACGCATTCAAGCTCTACGATACGTATGGATTCCCGATCGATTTAACCCGTGAGATTCTCGAGGAGAAGAGTCTCGGTATCGATGAGGACGGCTTCAACGCTGCGATGAAACGCCAGAAAGAACAGGCGAGAGCGGCGAGAAAGACGACTAACTATATGGGCGCGGATGTTACGGTATACCAGTCCATCGATCCGGCTATTACAACTGAGTTTATCGGCTATGATCGTCTGACAGCGGAATCTGAGATTTCCGTTCTGACGACCGAGGATGAGATTGTAGAGGCACTGACTGACGGTCAGACTGGTACAATTATCACCAAGGAAACCCCGTTCTACGGAACCATGGGTGGTCAGGAGGGTGACTTCGGTCAGATTACCGCTCCGGACGGCTCTGTGTTTGAAGTAAAAGATACCATTCATTTACAGGGTGGCAAGATCGGTCATGTCGGTGTTGTAGTAAAGGGTATGTTCGAGGTGGGAGAAAAAGTAACCATGTCGGTTGACAAGGAAAACCGTGAACTGACTTCCCGCAACCATTCCGCAACCCATCTGCTTCATAAAGCGCTGCGTACCGTACTTGGTAGCCATGTAGAGCAGGCTGGTTCCCTGGTAACCCGTGACCGTCTGCGTTTCGACTTTACTCATTTCTCTGCGATGACTCCAGAGGAGATAGAGAAGGTTGAAAAGATTGTAAATGATGAGATTGCAGCATCCCTGCCGGTTGTAACCGATGTTATGTCCTTGGATGAGGCAAAGAAGACGGGCGCGATGGCACTGTTTGGCGAGAAGTACGGCGAGAAAGTCCGTGTTGTCAAGATGGGGGATTTCTCCACCGAGCTTTGCGGCGGTACGCACGTATCCAACACAGGCACAATTGCATCCTTCAAGATTCTCTCTGAGGCTGGTATTGCAGCAGGCGTCCGCCGTATCGAGGCGCTGACCTCCACCGGTTTGATGAACCACTACAAAGAGGTAGAGAATGAGCTGCATGAGGCGGCGAAACTGGCAAAGACCACTCCGGCGGCACTGAGCAGCAAGATTGAGTCCATGTTAGAGGAGATCAAGACTCTGCACGCAGCGAATGAGAAGTTAAAAAGTAAGCTGGCGAACGACTCTCTGGGCGATGTTATGAACCAGGTACAGGATGTAAACGGCGTGAAGCTGCTGGCAGTTGAGGTTAAGGATGTAGACATGAACGGTCTGCGTAATCTGGGCGATCAGCTGAAAGAGAAGCTGGGCGACGGCGTTGTTCTGATTGCATCTACTCTGGATGGCAAGGTAAGCCTGATGGCTTCTGTAACTGACGGTGCGATGAAGAAGGGTGCACATGCTGGAAACTTAATCAAAGCAATCGCAGGTCTTGTCGGCGGCGGCGGCGGTGGCCGTCCGAACATGGCACAGGCTGGCGGAAAGAATCCGTCTGGTATTGCAGCAGCCCTTGAAAAAGCGGCAGAAGTAGTAGCAGAGCAAGTAAAATAAAAAAATCATAAAAAATTGTAAAATGTTGTTGACGTATCATTTTTTTATGATATAATCTTTTTAGTGCTAAAAAAATACCCATACAGTTGTATTAATATGCACTTATTACACAACTGGAGGGAGGTTAGGTGTGAGCTATGTCAAATGTAATCGTTAAAGATAACGAGAGTCTGGACAGCGCTTTACGCAGATTCAAAAGAAACTGTGCTAAGGCTGGTATCCAGCAGGAGATTCGGAAAAGAGAGCATTACGAGAAACCGAGCGTTCGTCGTAAAAAGAAATCCGAAGCTGCTAGAAAACGCAAATACAATTAAGTAACGCAAAAGTCCTGGTTTTCATATGAACCAGGACTTTTTTGTGCAATAGGAGAAAAAGAAGAAATGCGATGTGGCGGATGATGGAGTGAGGGGCATGAGAGAGAAGCAGGAAAATGAGAGACGGGGAAAGGGATTGAAACAATATATTGCGGATCGGCGCCTGGCAGCAGTCAGCCTTGTGCTGGGTGTTTTGATGGGGCTGATGATTCTTCTGGGAATCCGTTACAGCCGCAATGAGCTGATTTACCGGACGGCGGGTCAGTTTTTGGGACAGTTGGCGGGCTGGGTGGTGTGTATGACGGTGATGGTCTGGGCGATTTGTGTGGGACTGGATGCTTTGGGGCATGGCTGGTCTGAGATACGGGATTTTCAGTTCAGAGAATTCCTGCCTGTGAACAGTTACCAGAAACGGACGCAAGCACGGAGGGAGAAAGACTGCGAAGACCAGGGAAGCAGCCGCGATGTGGAAAGCCAGGGATGGGAATCGAAACAGCGCGCAGCGAAAAATTTGGATTTGGGGACATGGCTGAAATGGATGTTTCTCTCCTGGTGCGTCTATCTTCCGGTTTTTCTGGCGGTTTATCCGGGCATTTATTCTTACGATGCGTCCGCGCAGCTCCTTCAGTTTTATGGAAAACTGCCGCTGACAATCCACCATCCATTAATTCACACGCTATATCTGGGACTCTGCATGAAGATTGCGGGGCGTCTGTTCCATACCTATCAGGCAGGGATGGCGCTGTATGCGCTGTCGCAGTCGTTTTTTATGAGTGCGGTATTTTCCCTGTGTCTGTGCCGGATGAAAGCGCGGCGGGCACCGCGATGGCTCTGCGTTGCTTCGTGGGCGTTCTGGATCCTGAATCCGTATCTGACGGTCTTTTCCTTTGTCACGACGAAGGATGTGCTCTTTGGTGCATTTTTCCTGCTGGCATTTGATACGGCATGTTGTCTGGCGGAGGATCCGGAGCATTTTTGGCGGGGAATTTGCCAGAAGAAAGAGGGTTTGGATAAAGAAAGAGAGCTGGATAAAGAGAAAAATCCGAACGGAACAGGTTCTCGGAAAGAAGTGGGAAAGACGGGTGATTGGCTGCTCTTTTTTGTGAGTGTGTTTTTCATGTGCCTGTTCCGGAATCAGGGAATCTATGTGTTCCTGTTTTTTGTTTTGGCAGTCTGCCTGTTTTTACGAAAAAAAGTGTATCGCAGAAACTGGTTTATCGGGGCATCTCTGCTGGTGGCAGCTTTATGGTATGTTTTATCCGGTCCGATTCCAACGGCGTTCGGCGTGGGAAAGGGTGATGCGAGGGAGATGCTGTGCGTGCCAATGCAGCAGCTGGCGCGCATATATCATGAAGTCCCGGAGAAATTGGCACCGGAGGAAAAGAAATATATCGAGACGCTGATTGATCCGCAGGCGCTCAGTGAGTATGTTCGTGTCAATGCGGATCCGGTGAAAAGTGGGTTTCATACGGAAGTGATGCAGGCAGATATGGGACGTTTCGTGCGGACCTGGGCGGAAATCGGGAAGCGCCATCCGGATATCTATCTGGATTCATTTCTGATGGGAAACTGGGGGTACTGGTATATAGGAGACAATCAGTACTGGATCAGCTATATTTTATACGACGGGGCGTACCTGGAAGATGATTTAAATATCCTGCATATCACGCGGAACAGCCATTTTCAGGCGCTTTCGGACTGGCTGAGGGAGGCAACGCTGACACCGGCATTCCAGTCGGTTCCGATGCTGTCGGTGCTTCTGAACCAGGCATTTCCGTTCTGGCTGATGCTGTTTGCGGCAGGATTTGCAGTCTGGAAGCGCCGGGCGTATGAGATCCTTCCGATGATGCTTCTGCTCGGCTGCTGGGGAACGCTTCTGCTGGGACCGGTGGTTTCCCTGCGGTATGCATTGCCGTTGATTTACTGTGTGCCGCGGCTGCTGGAAATGATAGTGGGTTTGACGGGAAAACGGTAAACGGCATAGTTTCTGCTTTCCTACATATATTAGATAATAACAATGAAATAGGCGGTAGGCGCTTGTTTGGCAGACAGAAAAAAGCGATCGTTTCGGCGCTCCATCTGCCGGAGGACGTCGTTCTCGGAGAGATGCTTCTGTATTTTACCGGCAGTCGGGCGGCTGTGGTGGAAAATTACAGGAGCATTCTCTTTTTTTCCGACGAAATGCTGCGGCTGACGGGAAAGAACACCCGGCTTACTATCAAGGGGAAGGGGCTTTCGATTGAGTATTATGACCGCGATAATCTGCGGGTCACAGGGCAGATAGTGTCTGTCGAATTTGGGGTGCTGTGAGAGATGAGTATGGCGAAGGTAAGACACCTTCTACGTGGGATAGTGCGGCTTAACATGCGCGGCACCTCCCCGGAGAGATTCCTGAATCTCTGTACACTGGCAGGTTTAAATGTCTGGCAGGTAAAAAAAGAGCAGGAAAATCTGCTGTTTTATATGGAAATCCGCGATTTTAAGCGGTGTGCGCCACTGGCAAGAAAAGCGGGAGTCCGTCTGCATATCGTTGAAAAGCGTGGGCTGCCGGTGTTTCTCTGGCGGAACCGGAAACGGAAAGGGTGGGCGGTCAGCTTCCTCCTTTTTTTTCTGTTATTATTGTTTCTGGCACAATTTATCTGGGAGATCGACTGGAGCGGAAACCGGCGTTATACCGAAAGTGAGCTGAATCATTACCTCCAGACGCTGCAGATTGAAGAGGGAATTCCCAAGAAGCGGATTTCCTGTGCGAGGCTGGAGGAAGAACTGCGGGAGTCATTTGAAGATATCACCTGGGTGTCGGTGCGCCTGCATGGGACGCGCCTTTTCATCCGCCTGCGGGAGAGCGAGGTTCCGGTCCGTCAGGAAGTGGAGTCCGGCGAGACGTGCGATCTGGCGGCGGTATCAGACGCGCGGATCACGTCGGTAGTCGTCCGGAGCGGAATCCCGCTTGTGCAGGCGGGAGATACGGTGGAAAAGGGGCAGCTTCTGGTGTCGGGAACGGTGCCGATCACAGATGATGGAGGCGAAGAAATTTCCTCTTACCGGGTGCGGGCGGATGCGGATATATATGGGATCCGGGAGCGGGTCGGGAGAAAGGAGCTTCCGCTCTGGAGGGAAATGCGGACGGAAACGGGAAAGAAACGATACGGAATTGCTTTGGAAGCAGGAACACACACATTTTACTGGAAAATTCCAGAACTTTATGATATGATAGAACATACATTCGATATGGTGGAGCAGTGGGGCTTTTTCAGACGAAGCAGGCGGATGAAACCTGCCTGGACGATCCGGACGGAGTACCGGAAATTGCGGCTCCCGCTTGATTTTTATCTGCCGCTTTCTGTCGGGTGGAGTGAGTACCGGGAGACGTCTGTCTGCGAAAAAAGGTATACAGAACCAGAGCTTGCGGCGCTGTCAGCGGAATTTCAAAAGGAGACGGAAGAAAAATTGATCGAAAAAGGTGTACATATTATGGCAAGTGATGGTAGAATACTAATAAATGGCGGAGTCTGCCATTTTGAGGTACGGCTTCAGACGGAGGAGCCGATTCAAGTTGTGACACAAGGAGAACAGCAAAGGAATGAGCATAATAGAGACAATGATTGATATTCCGATGGAACATGAGCGGAATGTATGCGGACAGTTTGACGCGTATCTGAAAAAGATTGAGCGGACGCTGCACGTGACGATGATCACACGCGACGGCGCGCTGAAAATCATCGGTCCGGAGCAGACGATCCGGCAGGCGAAGAGAGTGTTCAACAATCTGTTAGAGCTTTCCAAGCGCGGCAATACCATTACCGAGCAGAATGTTGATTACGCCCTGTCGCTGTCCTTCACGGAGAAGGACGATCAGATTCTCGAGATCGATAAGGATATCATCTGCCGGACGATCACGGGCAAGCCGGTCAAACCGAAGACGATGGGACAGAAACAGTACGTGGATCTGATCCGCAAGAAGATGATTGTATTTGGCATCGGTCCGGCGGGTACCGGAAAAACGTATCTGGCGATGTCGATGGCGATACAGGCATTTAAGAGTGGCGAGGTAAGCCGGATCATCCTGACGCGTCCGGCGATCGAGGCGGGGGAAAAACTGGGGTTTCTGCCGGGCGATCTGCAGAGCAAGATCGATCCGTACCTGCGTCCGCTTTACGATGCGCTGTATCAGATTATGGGGGCAGAAAGTTACCTGCACAATTCTGAGAAGGGCTTGATTGAGGTGGCGCCGCTTGCGTACATGCGTGGTCGTACCCTGGATAATGCGTTCATCATTCTCGATGAGGCGCAGAATACGACCCCAGCACAGATGAAGATGTTCCTGACACGTATCGGCTTTGGTTCCAAGGTGATTGTGACGGGCGACCAGTCGCAAAAGGATCTGCCTGCCGGAGCTGCGTCCGGACTGGATACGGCGATTCATGTACTCAAGAAAATTGACGATATTGGTTTCTGCTATCTGACCAGCAGCGACGTAGTCCGCCATCCGCTGGTACAGAAGATCGTAGAGGCATACGATGCGTATGAGAAAAAAGACGCGGATGCGTCCCGCGGTTTCCGGAGAAATAGTTCCGGGACGCGTGACCGGAAAGATGGAGGAAGAAAGAACAGATGACAATCCAGATCGAATATGAAGCAGAGCGGGAGTGGGAGATAGATTACCGTCCGATCATCGAGGAGATCGTGGTTGCGGCACTCGATTATGAAAAATGCCCGTATGAGGCGGAGGTCAATGTAGTCCTGACAAATGATGAGGAGATTCATCGTATTAATAAGGAATTCCGAGGAATCGACCGGGCAACCGACGTCCTCTCTTTTCCGATGGGTGATTACGATGTGCCGTCCGATTTTGAACGGTTGGAAGAGCAGTCAGAGGACTATTTTAACCCGGAGACGGGCGAACTTCTTCTGGGCGATATCGTGATCTCGATCGACAAGGTAGACGAGCAGGCGGAGAAATACGGTCATTCTAAGGAGCGCGAACTGGCGTTTCTGGTGGCACACAGTATGCTGCACCTGTGCGGTTACGATCATATGGAAGATGACGAACGCCTTGTGATGGAGAAAAAACAGGAGGAAATCCTGGCTGGCAAAGGGTATACGCGCTAAAAGCAGAGAAAAGAACCGGAGGGAAAGGGGAGAGCCCATTCGGGAAATGAGGCATATGGGGATGTGATGGGGGAAGTGCGGAATGAAAAAAACAGTTGGAAAATAAGGGCACTGGCACTGACTCTGATGGCAGTCTGCTGGCTGTCAGGCTGTTCGGCTCACAAAGAAATATCGGTAACGGCAGCAGAGACACAGGAGGAGACACGTGAGCTGTCCTTAAATACAGAGACGGAGGCCGAAACACAGCCGGAAGCAGAGCCGGAGGAACGCTGCGAAAAAGACAGGAAGATACAGAGTTATCTGACCGGGGAATGGACGGATGTCGCAAAGGCGAACCGCCGTCCGCTCGCAATCATGATGAGCAATGACAAGGCGGCGCTTCCGCAGTATGGAATCAACCATGCCGGAGTGGTCTATGAGGCGCCAGTAGAAGGCAGCATGAACCGCTATATGGCACTGATAGAGGACTATGATGATCTGGACCGGATCGGTTCCGTCCGGAGCTGCCGCCCATACTATACTTTTTTTGCAAGGGAATTTGAGGCGGTTTATGCACATTATGGGCAGAATACGTTTGCACTTCCGTATCTGGAGCAGATGGAACATTTAGATGGAATCAAAGGCAATGGGGCATCTGCGTATTTCCGGACCAAGGATCGGAAGAA
>ENA-ORRR01000524-ORRR01000524.1-human-gut-metagenome-genome-assembly--contig:-NODE-524-length-36061-cov-8.81903_pt1 | contig 36061 bp, 20 predicted proteins | sample MGYA00242182_ERZ509148 | MGnify/ENA primary metagenome ERZ509148 (study PRJEB26280, sample SAMEA2338674) | human gut metagenome | biome: human gut; feature: human-associated habitat; material: faeces... | reverse complement strand
ATGACTGATTTCAATCGTTCCGTCCTTCCCGACGCCGTGCGTTCCAACGGCGCGACCCCGAACCCGTGGTGGGCTAACGCGGTGGTCTACCAGATCTACCCGCGTTCCTTCCAGGACACGAACGGCGACGGCATCGGCGACCTGAAGGGCATCACCAGCCGTCTCGATTATTTGGCTGATCTTGGCGTGGACGTGCTGTGGCTGTCCCCGGTCTACAGGTCGCCGCAGGACGACAACGGCTACGACATCTCCGACTACCAGGACATCGACCCGCTGTTCGGCACGTTGGAGGACATGGACGAGCTGCTCGCCGAGGCGCACAGGCGCGGTCTGAAGATCGTGATGGATCTGGTGGTCAACCACACGTCCGACGAGCATGCCTGGTTCCAGGCCTCCCGAGACAAGGACGACCCTCACGCCGACTGGTATTGGTGGCGTCCGGCCAGGCCGGGCCACGAGCCGGGCACTCCGGGCGCCGAGCCGAACCGGTGGGGGTCGTATTTCGGCGGTTCCGCTTGGCAGTACGATCCGAAGCGCGGCGAATACTACCTCCACCAGTTCTCCAGGAAGCAGCCGGATCTCAACTGGGAGAATCCGGAGGTGCGCAAGGCCGTGTACAGGATGATGAACTGGTGGATGGACCGTGGCATCGACGGCTTCCGCATGGACGTGATCACCTTGATCTCGAAACATCTCGATAGCCACGGACGGCTGCCCGGAGAGGTCGACTCGGAACTGTCCGAAGGAGAGATAGGCGAAGAGGGATACACGAACGCGAGCCCGTTCTGTTCCGATGGTCCGCGGCTCGACGAATTCCTCGCCGAAATGCGCCGCGAAGTGTTCGAGGGCCGTGAGGGCTACATGAACGTCGGCGAGGCGCCGGGCATCACTCCGGCCCGCAACGAGTTCATCACCAATCCAGCCCACAAGGAACTCGACATGCTGTTCCTGTTCGACCACGTCAGTATCGATCAATCCCCCGAATCAAAATGGGATACACACGCTTTTGTTCCTAAAAAACTTCAAGATAGAATGAGCAGACAGCAGGAGGCCGTGAGGAATGCCGGCTGGGCCAGCCTGTTCTTCTGCAACCACGACCAGCCGCGCGTCGTCTCCCGTTGGGGTAACGACTCTGACCGTGAGTCGCGCGAGTTGAGCGCCAAGGCGTTCGGCATGCTGCTGCACATGCACCGCGGCACCCCGTACATTTACGAGGGCGAGGAGCTGGGCATGACCAACGCCCATTTCACCGAGCTCGGCCAGTACCGCGACTTGGAGGCCATCAACGCCTACCGCCAGCGCGTGGAGGAGGCCAGGTGCCAGTCGTCCGAGTCGATGATGGCGGCCCTCGCGCTCATCGGCCGTGACAACGCGCGCACTCCCATGCAGTGGGACGCCTCCAGGTATGCCGGCTTCACCCCGGCGGACGCGGCGACGGAGCCGTGGATCGGCGTGAATCCGAATCACGTGGAGATCAACGCGGCCGAGGAGTTCGACGATCCGGAGTCCGTGTACGGCTTCTACAAGAAGCTCATCGCCATGCGCCACGACAATGCGACCGTCGCGACGGGCGAGTGGAATCTGCTTGCTGCCGATGACGAGCAGGTGTATGCCTTCACCCGTACCAGCGGTGACGATACGATTCTTGTTGTCGTCAACCTCACCGATAGATCCGCCGGCCTGCCGGGAGAAGTGGCGGAGCTGCTCGGCGATGGCGTCGCGGAATCGCAGATACTGCTCAGCACCTATGATGCCGTACATGGCGTGAAATCGATCGCTCGTGGCGAGCTCGCTCGTTGGGAGGGAGTCGTGATTCAGCTCTAATCGACTCAAGCTGACTTCATGTTCGCGCTCGACCTTACCCTGGTTGAGTGTGGACATGAAGTCAATGTCAGGGGCGTGTCTATCTCCCAGAGTGGCGTCTTTTAATGGGGAAGTCGATGTCCGTCAAATGTGAATTGGAGAACACTGGCTGGTGCAGGGCCATCTAATTTACTTAGCTACTAACCTAACGGCAAATCTTAAAAGGCGCAGCCTCGCATGATTCTGGTGAGAGGTTTTTCGTTGTTCCGTGCTGCGGATAAGCGTCATGTTGTTGTTTGACGTTCAATTGTCATATGGGTCGTGAGACTTTCCGCGCCGAAAGTGGTTCCGAGACGTTATGGCTACGTAGATGGTACGTAGGCTCTTCTATGGCAAAAAGCGCACTGAAGCGCAACGCCGCGAGAATCGAACAGGATGGGCGTTCATGGCACCATTCGGCATACTGTTCGCCATCGTATTCTTCTATGCCATCTACTCCAGTTTCTTCCGTCAGGTCACCGAAGGCAGTCGTCATCGTTATGGCACTGATCGCAGGCATTCTCGCCATGATCTACGCACTGGTCGAGAGGAAGGCGAACGAGCAATGAGCAACGCAGTCGAAACAAGAAAAGACGAACGCGCCTGCAGAAAAGCGGAACGCATGATGGAAAAGCAACGTGAAGCAGCCGAGCGTGATTTGCCACGCTCCATGCGCCCGTCACTGATTGCCAAAACCATTACCGTAATCGTGCTCGTCGTAGTGTTGATTTACTTCCTGTTCCTGATCTACTGGGCTATCATCGCATCCACCAAAACCCCATCGCAGCTGACTAGCAGCAACGGATTGTGGTTTGCCGTCGGACTTGACCAGATTCCCGACGCCATCGCCATCGGCGTGGTCATGGGATGCATACTCACCATTCCGCAGTACTCGATTTTCCATGCACTGCACCTGATTAACACCATGCTGGCGATCATCATCCCGTGTTGCGTTTCGCCATTCGGCTTCTTCCTGGGTCGCGTATACGCGCAAACCTCCATGCCGAACGAACTACTGGAACATTCTGGACGTTTTTGGCCTGTTAGCGGGAGAATTTCTCCACTGACTGGAAGAATTGGATGCTAATTGAGGAATATGGCTGTGAGTGAGTCGGAAGGTTTGAATATGGAACAGTCTCGGGAGCGGTTTGCGAATGAGGTGGACGTTGCGTTAGCGCAGTCGGCCCGTCCGTTTGCGATTCACAATGCGCGCAAAGTCGATGCGCGAGGTGTTGCGGAACATTATTGGCTGGTTTCCGATGGTAGCGCGATTATTGCGACTGGGAATCGGGACGATGATTTTGCTGCGGCATGCGCAAGCGTCGGTTTGGATGCCGATGCTGATTCCGATTCGGTCAGTTCGGTTGGTTCCGGCGATTCCATGACCGGTTCGGCCGGTTTCGTGACCAACGCTGCAGGCCGCATGATGACTCCCGGTTACGTCGACATTCATGCGCACGGTTCGTGGGGGAGTTCCTTCGATGACGGTGTGCAAGGCATACGCATGGCCCGCGCAGGTCATATGATGCACGGCACCACCCGTCAGGTGCTCAGTTTGATCACCAACCCGCTCGACGTGATGTGTGCCAATCTTCAAACCGTGCGTGGCATGATGGGTGCTCGCCCTGACATTCTTGGAGCGCATTTGGAAGGTCCGTTCCTTGCGTTGTCTCGCAAAGGTGCGCATGATCCGGAATGCTTGAAAGATCCGGTTCCTGAATATGTTGATCGGCTTTTGCATGCTGCGAACGGCTGTTTGCGACAGATCACCATCGCCCCCGAACTACCGCATGGCATTGATGCGATTCGTCGTTTTGCTGCGGCTGGAGTGGTTCCTGCGGTGGGACATTGCGATGCCGATTATGCAACCGCCTGCAGAGGTTTTGATTCGGGTGCTGGCATTATGACGCACATGTTCAATGCGATGAATGGTTTGCATCATCGTGAGCCTGGTCCGATTCCGGCTGCTGTTGAGGATCCGCGCGTCACTGTTGAGTTGATTAATGATGGTTTTCATGTGCAGGATCCGATGGTGCGTTTGGGATTCGGCTTCGCCCCGCATCGCATTGCGTTTGTGACCGATGCTATGGCTGCCACCGATTGCCCGGATGGTCATTATTTGCTGGGTGCGTTGGATGTGAATGTGATTGACAGTCATGCTCGTCTTGCATCGAATGGTGCGATAGCCGGTTCCACGTTGACGTTGGAAAAGGCTGTTCAGCGTGCGGTGCTCGAATTAGGATTCACGCCTACCGACGCGGTGGAAGCCGCCACGTTGATTCCGGCTAAAGCATTCGGTTTCGATCGTGCGAACCCGGTCACCAAGCAGCCGCTCGGTCTGCTTGCCCCCGGCTATGCTGCCGACGTGCTTCTGCTCAACCCCGCCACCTGGGCCGTCGAACACGTCTGGTGCGACGCCCACCTTCTTCGTTAAGGCGCGATTGCTGAAACGTAATTGCAGGACCGGCTTCGTAACAGGATGCCGGTCCTTGCTGTATCTCGAGTTTTTGTTTTTAGTCTTGCGGGGTGAAGCTGTCGCGGGCGACGAGACTGGTGGAGATTCGCATATGCTGGCTGATTTTGCGGTTGGCGGTCAGTGCTTCGGCAAGCATGAGTACTGCGGCTTTCGCAAGTTCGTCCTGGCTGATGTCGTACGACGATAATGCGGAAGACGTGTATTTCGCGATCTCCTGATTGTTGATGCTGATTACTTTGATATCTCGCGGTACCATCACATTTTCGGTGGCAAACGCCTGTAGCACGCCGACCGCCAACGGATCGGCGGCGACGATCACTGCATCGGGCAAATCATCAGCATGATCCTGTACTAACTGACACCCCTGCAAACGGCCGTTTTCCACAGTGAACGGGCCATCCGCATACACCAATCCCTTCACATCCAAACCCAAACGCAGCGCCCAATTGCGAAATGCGAACGTACGAACGTCTTCCGGATATTCATGCTCGCCCATAATGTTGCCCAAGCCGCCAATAAAGCCGATTCGTGAACAGCCGGACGCCATAAGCGCGTCAATCGCATCCAAGATCGTCTGTTCCAAATCGGGTTGCACCGAATCGAACAATGCCGGCGCAGGATTGATGTCGATGAAGACGCCGTGGGGAAGTTTCTTATGCAGACGGTGCAACGTCTTACGATCCAACGGCGACGGACCAATCGAAATGAAGCCTGCGTATTTGTCGGCGTCGGCGATCAGCGAATCCACGTCCTTCTGCATGGTCACGTTCATGAGCTGCTCTTCGGCATGCTTGACGAGCACTTCGCGCAACTCGTCGAAATACGCGTCCTGCAAACCCTCGTCGGGAACGACATTGTCGAGAATCGCAACATCTTGCGGAATGGTGATGCGTTGGTATTGCGGTACGTTCTTGTACCCCATTTCCAGACTGGCGTTTAGGATTTTCTCGCGGGTGGAATCCTTCACCGAAAAGGTGGGATCGTCCTTCAAAACCCTCGAAACAGTGGCTTGGGAGAAACCTACCCGTTTTGCTATCTCTCTGATAGTGGCCATTCGAATCCTCCTCAAAGCCATCATTGGCTAAACAGGTTTACTAATTAATTTAGCACATATGATTCCATCCTGCTATATTTCCTTCAAGCATTTCACGAGATAAAGCAGTCGTGCGGCAAAACGAGAATCCTCTTTACTCAGCTTGCCTCGGGGCGGCTTCGGGCAATGAAGTGCCCATGGTTTCGAGACGCATGAGGAACTCGTTGGCGCTCATGGCGTTGCTCAACAGCGTGCCCTCCGCAATCGTGCCTCCAATGGAACGGATGAACTCAACCTGATCCAAAGTCTCCACGCCATCGAACACCACATGGAACGCATCATTATCGCGCGAAATATCGAGCGTGCGCTGCATGATCTGCTTCGCGCGAGGCGTACGGAAATCGCGAACCACCGTCTTGTCGAATCGTGCGAAATCCAACGGCAGATGCGCGAACGCAGCAACCTCCGAATACGTGGTGCCAGCATTGGTTAAACCCAACTTGACGTTCGGCAAAGCGGCAAGATCGGCAACCTCATCATCAACTTCATCATGCGCCACATGAATGGCATGCGATCCCAACTGCAAACCGAAACGCAGCTGTGGCTGCTCATGAGTCAACTGCTCCAAGCGCTCGTGGAAAATGGACGCGCCTAATTCCGAACCATTCATGCAAATGTCCACAATATCCAATTCGGGCGCCACCTGGCGGAATGCGGTCATGTCTTTCACGCAGGTTTCCAGCACGTCAAGCGTCAGCTGCACGCTCATGTTGAGGCGATGCGCTTCGGCCGTTACGAAATACGGTGCCAGCGTACGGCCCTGCGCGTCATGCACGCGCACAATCGTATCCAGCGAAGTGATGCGCTTCGTATTTACATCGAAAATCGGCTGGTAGAGCACGGAAATCGTATTGTCTTCAATCGCATGACGAAGAACATCGGACGCGTTGACGTAATCGTCTGAACCATTTTGCGTGGCGAGCGTGGCCGTCGTGCCGTCGACCGCCGGCAGATTGGAACTTTCCAACGCGTAAATATGCGCGCTCGCATCGGCAAGCAGCACGGCGAAACCGTCCGTCGCATTCGAGAACGAAATACTGCTCGACACGTCCACGGAAACCTCACCCTCTTCGGTGTACACCGGCATGACGGCAAGATTGCGCATGCGTGTGGCCAACTCCTCCACGTCACTGGTTGACGTCACATCGGTTACGATCATGGCGAATTCCGCGCCGTTCACGCGAGACAATGTGGCATTGTCCGGCAGCAGCTGGCTTAAACGCATGCCCACGGATCGCAGCACGGCATTGCCGATTTTGCGTCCATAATGTTCGTTGATGGTGCGCAAATGTTCCACGCCGAAATACACCACGGCAACCAGATTATGCACATTCTCGGTCTGCAAACTCTTCAGATGCCCGATGAAAGCACGATACGTGAGTGCTCCGGTCAGCGTATCCGTTTCCGATTCGGTGCGCAGCAGCGTCACTTCCTTGTTCACGCGCAACGATTCAGCAAGCACTTCGCCGCAAGTGAGCAATATCGTTTCGTCGGTCGATGTGAACGGACGATTCCAAATGCTGCGTTCCATCGCAAGATAATACCGTCGTGAGCCGGTGAAAATCGGCGCGGAATATCGGTAGGAATATCCTCTTTTGTCAAGATTGTTTGCATCGCTGACGAAACAGCGCATGTGGGTGAGACCACGATTGATGCGCCTCACCACGGTCCCCTCCGGCACTTGATTCGGCAACGGCAGTGCATCGCTCACATTCGCGATGCATTTCAGCGCACTTCGGGATCGTGCGAGACGGCTCATCGTATCGATCGTCATCAGCAACAGCGAGTAGGCGATCAGTGCCAGCATGAACACGGAAAGCACGGTGGCAGTATCCGAACCAATATTGGCGAACTCCAGAATTTCAGGAATCCACACAATCGCCATCAAATCAGCCAAAGCCATGGCAAGAATGTGAGACAGCGAATACTCGTGCATGGCTTTACGAATCGGAATTTGCGAAAAAAAGAACGTTACAATATCACAAATCAATCGAATAATCGGCACCGCAACAGTCATAATCAGCAATGGCAGCAACCAATGCTGAAATTGATAAGGATTAATCGCAGCATTGACGGAATCCTGGCTGATAATGATCGACAGTACGTGAGAAGTATTCGCAAATAATATTTTGATTAATGGAATTGGCGCAAGCGTGGTTCCGGCGCGAAGAATGCCGATTTTCAGACTGCGTGCGTTGATGATCGACGTGATGATGGTGACGATGATCAGAAACATGGCCACGTCGGGAAAATAGCCGGTTGCCAGCAGTATGACGGTCAACGGTGGCAGCACGGTGTGTTCGGCGGCAACGCGATACGACGAACGCTTTTTGTAGTAGATCAGGCACAGCAGAAAACACAGCGACCATATGCAGATGCGCGCGGGGTCTTCCATAAGTCGCTGCACGCCTTCCTGTGCATGGAATGCGATCGCGGCCGCGAGAAACAGCGTGTAAATAATGGCCAGAATGGTGAGTCTGACCGGCTTTCTGATGCCGTCTTTTGACTGACTGCCGGTGGCTGCCTGATGTTTCGATTGCTTCGATGCCATGATTGCCTGATTTCGTTCCCTTGTTTCACGGTTTTGCGTTACTTTTGTTGGGAAGTAACGCCTGCCTGTGTGTCTGTGCGCCTGCTTGCCTATAGCACCGGTCCGATGATGCGCCACGGTGCGTTGGCGCCTTCCTCGGCGCTGTCCGGCTGCTTGTTTTCGTTGTTGCCCAGCGATTCGTAGATATTGCCGTTCCAGATCACCTTGTCGCCTTGCTCGTACAGCACGTCTGACTCCCATGTGGGGTAGGCCTGCTGCGAGGAATTCCAGCTTGCATTGTCGAAATCGACGAGCGTGCCCGGTGTGCCTCGGAAGCCCGAGCCCAAGGTGGTGGCGAATTCGCCGTCCGTCTGTTTCATGCCACTGCAGAACGTTTTGAGCGTGTTGGTGTTCGTATAGTTTTCTCCGCATTGCTGGTCGCGGTTCAACGACCACATGCTTAAGTGGCCTAGGCTTGTTTCCAGTGCGAACGTGTTGATTTCGCGCGCATTGTCGAGCGTGAAATACTCGTTTTTGGTGTCGTTCTGGCCGATGAGCACGGTGGCTCCCAGCAGTTCCCAGATCTGATGGTCGCTGAAGAGTTTGCCGCGACTGTACAGCAAGGTTTTGTATTGCGCGTGGGCCGCGTTCAATGAGCTTTTAATCAGGGTGGATTGTGTGATCGACGTGGATGCCACGTTGAAATCCATGGTCATGAGATTCACGGTGGAGAGCGTCACGCCAGCGTCCAGAAACGCGTTCACGGTTTGCATTCCTTGCGCTGTAAGGCCTTTCGCGTCGGCTGGAAGCGTCAGACTAATTATCAGATCGTGACTGGTATCGTCTTTCCCTTTGTTTTTCGCTTTTTCATTGGCGATGAGTTTTGCCACGGCTTGCGCTCGCCGGGTTGCGGTTTCACTGTAGCCGTCGAGATTCGTGTTTTCGATATCGAAGTCGAGCGAGGTGACATGATAGCGGTCGATCACCTGCTGGTATGCGTTGGCAAGCGCGTCGACGTCGGTGCATGCGGCGGCCAGTTCGGTGCCGTTCTGCCCGCCGAAGCTGACGGTTACCGTGCGGTCGGTTTTGTAGGTTTGCGCGATTCGGCTGTCAAGATCAAGTGTGGAGGCCGCTTCGTCGAGCGTATAGTAGCCGCCCCAGCTTGGCTGGCAGTCGTCGCCGGCGGTGACGAATCCGAGAATCACATTCCGGTAGACATTGCCCACCTTGGATTCGAACTCGTATGAGGGGGTTGCGGTCACGTCCACATAGCCGCCGAACCAGGGTTCCGGCAATTTCTTAGCCGCCGTTCGCGTGAACGTGATCCACGACCATGTGCCTGCCGCGACGAGCGCGATGCATAGTATTGCTATGAACAATCGGAGGAAGGAAAATCGCCTTCCTGGAAACAAGGGTTTCATTATTCCCTTTCATCAAGAATCGTCAAGCTGCCATGCCGATGGGGTCATCGGGTGGCCAAACAGGCTGTGTCCCCCGCTTGGCTTCAGTGCGCAGGCGGGGGATTTCACGGGGGATTGGGTATTCCTCTCGTGCGCTGGCTCTTATATCCCGCTAACAGTAAAGGAGTGTAGTATATGGCTGGTACGACGATTTAGGCAGTGATGTATTTTTGCGCCGGCGATGCGGCGCTGGCAATTCAAAGGGGTTTGAGGTGGCAAAAATAGGGGGTAATGAAGGTGGTAATCGCAAGCATCAATGGGGAGCGGAAACCTCCACGCAACCACTTGCCATCATGCATGCTAAGCCTTCTCCAACACGCGTTGTGCTCGGCTATGTTGCGATTGCATGCACGGTTATTTCATGGCTTGTCTACATGATCACGATGATTCTGTCGTTGTTCGTCAACAATCCCTCACTCACATTACGTTTCGTGGTTGAAGGCGTGCTGTACATGACGATTGTGACCACGCTGATTTTCAGTGCGCTCGTCTACTTGACTACACGGCAAGGGGCGCTATACCGCTTCATTCGGCATGAACGCGTACCTCGAGCCATGCTCGACGACCATTTCACACACAACTACAGCAAAGGCATCACCGTACTCATCCCATCGTATGTGGAACAGCCAAAAGTCGTCGAAAAAACAATCTGGTCAGCCGCACTGCAAGAATTTCCCGATTTGGCAGTCGTACTCTTAATCGACGATCCTCCGCATCCCAAAAATGACGAAGCGCGTGCGATCCTCAAAGCAAGCCGCGAACTCATGCCAAAAGTGCTCGCCGAATTGGCGGCACCAGCCGAACGCTTCACCAAAGCGCGCGACGAAACTGCAGCGGCGCTCGCCAACCAGATGAGCGCAAGACGTAGCGTGGTCGCACACTGTGCGGAAGACTATCGTGCGGCAGCGCAATGGCTGGAACATAAAGCCGATATGTGGCTGATCGAAGATCATACCGACGATTTCTTCTGCGATCAGGTATTGCGCGGTCTTGCACGAGATCTGCGTTTGACGGAACGGGCGTTGAACGAATCGATCACATTGCAGCAGCATGTCGACGCGAATCGCATTCTGCAACTGTATGAACGTTTGGTACGTATCTTCACCGCAAGAGGATGGTCTTTCGAACGCAAACTGTACGCATCGACCTCCCGTGAAGGCAACAAAGCCATGAATCTGAATTCGTTTATCGGATTGATGGGTCACTCGCTGAAACGTGTGGAAACGTCGGATGGCGTGATTTTGCGTGACGTGCGCGAGGACGAATCTTCCGATTTTGTGATGCGTAATTCCGAATACGTGCTGACGCTCGATGCCGATTCCATGCTGCTGCGCGATTACTGCTTGCGTTTGGTGTACCAGATGGAACAGCCCGGCAATGAGCGCGTGGCCGTGATCCAAACTCCGTATTCCTCGTATCGTGGAGCGCCGACGCGAATCGAACGTATCGCGGCCGCTACCACCGACATTCAGCACATGCTGCATCAGGGCATGACGTACTATGACGCCACGTTCTGGGTAGGTGCGAACGCGGTGATCCGCAAGGCCGCGCTTGACGACATTTGCGTGGTCTCAACTGAGGGCACGCGCACGGTGAAAACGTATATTCAGGACCGCACGGTGATTGAAGACACCGAATCCAGTATTGATTTGGGCTATTTCGGCTGGCATTTGGTTAATTATCCGGAGCGGTTGAGCTATAGTGCCACACCGCCGGATTTCGGTTCGCTGGTGGTGCAGCGGCGACGTTGGGCGAATGGTGGTTTGTTAATTATCGGCAAATTCTTCCGTATTGTGCATGCGCGGCATCAACAAGGCAATGATGTGAAGTTGGGCGAGTGGGCGTTGCGCGTGAACTATATGGCGTCCATCGCATGGTCAAGTTTCGGCTTGATGTTCCTGTTGGCGTATCCGTTCGATCAGCGGCTGCTCAGCCCGTGGGTGGTGCTCGCTTCGTTGCCGTATTTTGCCACCATGTCGAGCGATTTGAAACGCAACGGGTATAAGCGTTCCGATATTTTCCGTATTTACGGTTTCAATATCGTGCTGTTGACGGTGAATCTTTCCGGTACGCTCAAGTCGATTCAGCAGGGCATGACGAATACGAAGATTCCGTTCGCGCGTACGCCGAAGGTCAATAATCGTACCGCTTCTCCGGCATTGTATGTGACGATGCCGTGGGTGATCATTATTTATTCGTGCATGGTGTTCTATGCCGATACGTTTTCGCATAATTGGGGTAACGCGGTGTTCGCCGGATTCAATGCGGCCGTGACGTTCTGGGCGTTAACCGCGTATATCGGCATCTGGCATTCCGTACAAGACATGGTGGTCGGTTTGATTCGCTGGTTCTTCGTACCGATCAAGGAGCCGCAGCAGGAGGCGGCCCGCAAGAAGTCCTCCTGGCGTGACGCCCTCTACTTCGGCGACTGCCAAATGATCTACGAGTCCCGCCCGTTATAGAGTGCTTCCCGTGTCTGTCTGCACTTTCTTGGGGTTTAAAAAGCCGTGTAGCAGAAAATCTTGTCACGTGTTTGGATCGAATCTCTGTGAGGCACTGTTGTGGGTGCCGTAAAATAGCAGGAAAAGGGGCGATGATGACTCAACATAACGATTGGAGCGCTATGCAGCAAAGTTCGTATCATGATATGCAGGTCGATTCATTGGGTGCGTTCTCCGCGCGCAATCCGCTGGACTCGCTTGCGGTTACAGCGCCGGGACGCACGCGTTGTGTGAACGCCGAGAATCCCACAGGCGGCAAGGGCACTGCGGCCACTGCGGCCAGTGCACTTGGCCCGTCGCGCAAAGGCAGCCCCTGCATCCAAACCGTGAAAGCGGGGGAGAGTGTCACTTTGATGAATGTGGACGGTCCGGGCGTGATCCGCCATATTTGGATGACCGTCACCGATCGCACGTCGCCTACCGGCCCGAACGTGCTTCGTAACCTGATCTTGGAATTCTATTGGGATGGCGAGGAAACCCCGTCAGTGCAATGCCCGATCGGCGACTTCTTTTGCTGCGGCCACGCGCAGGCCTGCCGAGTCAATTCGATGCCGGTGGTGGTCGTACCCAATCGCGGTTTCAACTGCTATTTCTCCATGCCGTTCGAACATGCGCGCATCGTGCTCCGCAACGATCACAATGAAGACGTTCCTGCGTTCTTCTACCAGATCGACTACACCGAATATGACTCGCTTCCGGCCGGCACCATGCGCTTCCATGCACAGTGGCGTCGCGAACGTGTCACCGAACTGGCTCGCGATTATGTGGTGCTTGATGGCGTGCAGGGGCGTGGCGCGTATATCGGCACGTATCTGGCGCTCACCGCGTTGGAAAGCCGCTGGTGGGGCGAGGGCGAAGTCAAAATGTACATCGATGGAGACGACCAGTACCCTACATGGTGCAGTACTGGTGCCGAGGATTATTTCGGTGGTGCGTGGAGTTTCGCTGATTTTGACGAGCATGGGCGCATGCATGAGCAGACGTTCTGCGCGCCGTACGTCGGATTCCCGTTCTACTCACAGCGTCTCGCCTCGCATCGCGAAAGCGCGTATTGGGATGTGAATACGCCTGTGACCCGTGGACTGTATCGCTGGCACATTCCCGATCCGATTTATTTCGAGCACGATTTGCGTGTGGAATGGCAGCAGATCGGCACTGAAGAGGGTGGCAATTTCGAGCGTCAGGACGACGTTGCTTCCGTCGCGTACTGGTATCAGCTCGAGCCGCACACACCGTTCACGCCGATTGGCGATCGCCACTTCCGTCAGCCCCGCTGATTTTCGCCCCCGAACCTGCGATTTCCGGTCTATCCGGTCGGTTCGGGGGTGTTGTGCTGTCTGTGCAACTTGCGTTTTGTGCCTGCATGACTTGGGGGAGTCCTCCATATGTGAGATACCGGTCGAACAGCGCATTGTCATTTGCTGTTGATTGCAATGCATTTCGGTATTCCGAGAAAGACAGTGGCAGCATCTTAAGTTCGACATATCGTCCAGTGAAATGGATGATTTTGCGATTATTGCAGAATTGTCCATTTCACTGGATGATTTTGCAGAGTGGGTGAGTGATATGGACGTGCGATTGGGCAAATCGGAAGTAATGTTGCGGTCATTCGACGGAATTCACGAATGTGTATGTTCCGCTTACATGTTCGATACATTTTTCCCAGCGAATTGACAGGAACACGCATCATTCTTCCAAGACTTGGGCGGTTATATAGAACATGTCAGCGGTTACGGCAGCTGGCGAGGTTCCCGAAGAACCCCATAACTGAACCCTTCTTCTCTCTTCTCTCTCTCAGCCGGCGGCCTTTCTCTCCGCCGGCTTTTTCTTTTCTGAACAGGATGCATGCGATTGCGATTGGTGTTTTCGGTTGCGTAAAAGGCGCATGAAAAGAAACGGTCGGCCACGCGCCTGTTTGCGTATGGCCGACCGTTGGCGGTCTGTGATTATGTGTGGTTGCGTGTTAGCGTTTGTGATTCAGCAGCGGTCGTATGAGAAATCACGGATGCGCTCGAGGCAATCCACGCTGGCCGTCAGCCATGGCATGCCGATCACGAATACGTGCCCCAATGCTTCGTGACGGCCCGTTTTCGGGTCGAAAAGTTCGAAATCGGCACTCTTGCGCGATAGGGCCGTGGCAAGCGCCAGATTATCTGCCTCCAAAAAATCGTCGCTGCAGGTGGTAATGAACAGCGGCGGCAGATCAACGTTGTTGACGAGTCCTTCTGCGGTGAGGAATCGCGGATCAGCCGCTTCGAGGTCGGCGAAGAATTCCGTGCCAAGAGCTTCGTCGAGCGCGATTCGCGTGTCTGGGGAGAATGCGGTAGATCCCAAGCCGGCTTCGTCGGCGGTCTGCTTGGAAGCCAGGCTGTACACGCCACAAACTGGAGCTGCGCCGGCGAAACCGATGCCCGAAGGCTCGTCAATGCCGAACGCGGCCGCAGCTTCGGCGCTGTTTTCAATGGCCAATGTCAGCATGGTCAATGCGCCGCCGGCCGAATCGCCGGTGAGGAATACGGCGTTTGGATTGACTGGATAATCGGCCAGATGCGCCTTGATCCAACGTAATGCCGCTTGCACATCCGCCAGCTGACCCCTCAAGTCGGTCTGCGGGGCCGGGCGATAATTCAGTGAGAACACGGCGAATCCCATATCGGCCAGATGCACGTTGAAATTACGGTTCAGTTCCTTATATCCGTAGGTGAAACCGCCGCCATGTATATCGATGTACACCGGTGTCGTGTGCCCGGCGCGCAGTACAGCATCATGTGGCAGATACAGATCAAGCAAGTGTCCGCGGCACTGCCCGGCTTCCGTATCGTAACCGCCGTCAGGCAGGTATGGAAGGTCTTCAATCACATCGATCGTGTCCGGAGTATGCCACAGTTCGGAACGTGGAGTGTCAACTGCGATCGCGCTGAAACGCAGGTCAAGAATTCCGCGGACTCGCTTTTCGGAAAGTCCCGCAAGATCGCCGTCGGTTTCCGTCCAACGTTCCGCATGCTTGATCATCTCGTCGGTAAGACCATATTTTTCCGCATATTGTGCGATGAGTGCCTGTTCGTCCGACATCATTGCCGTCCTTTCGTGTTTTCATACGATTGCGGTCGTTGCCGTCATCGGAATGCCGCGCCTCGATATATCGTATCGGTTCGATACGGAAAGCGCTACCGCAATCATCCATATTTTCATTGCGCTCACAGCGAGTTTATGTAACGGTGCCTGCGTTGCTTTTATTGCGATTGCGACACGCCGGAATCACCTACGTTGCATCGAAAAACGATTCGCATAGAATAAGTCGCGTTTACGAGTCCGAACAGGGGTTTCGACCGAGAGAGACGGCAACGGGACGCTCGACAAACGACGGACGTGAATCGTAACGGCAACGAATAGCCGAAAAGCAACGAATCAACGTAACAACAGCCCACGAAACCCCAAATACCCAAGCAAACAATCTGAAGGAACGCTACGTATGTACGTCGATCCGAATCGTAACAAAGAAGCAGGCAACCTCAAATGGATCCTGCCATACTGCAAACCCGACCTGCCACGGGTGGTCGGTGCGATAGTGCTGTTCTGCGTCAACAACACCATGGCTCTCATCATTCCGCTATTGTCGGGTCTCATCGTGGACCGTGTGATCGTGCAAGGACACGTCAGCGAACTGACGCGACTGTGCATCATGATGATCGTGTTCACCATCGTGCGCGTCACCTCACGCTACGGCTACCAAATGTGGATGGAACGTTTCGGGCAGAACTCCGTATTTCGTCTCGTCAGCGACGAATACGAGAAACTGCACGAACTTGACTTCACGTATTTCAACCACACACGCACCGGCGACATTATGAGCCGCATGACCTCCGACACCGACGCCATCCGCCACGCGTTGAGCTGGGTGAGCTACCAGGCGCTCGACTGTGTGGTCATGTTCGTCGGCGCTCTCGCCATGATGTTCACCATCGACTGGCGTCTCGCGCTCGCGCTCGCGTGCATTACGCCGTTCATTTTCATTCTTACACGCGGACTTTCTACGCACGCGAGGCCGCTGTTCTTCGCCATCCGCAATTCGCTCGCCGAAATGAATTCGATGGTTGAAGAAAATATCGAAGGCAACCGTGTGGTCAAAGCGTTCGTACGCGAACCGTATGAAACCGAAAAATTCGATGAACGCAACGACGACTACATGCAACGCAACATGGCTCAGGCCTACAACAGCCGCAAATACATGCCGTGGCTTGACGGCCTCGGCTTCTCGCTGCAGCTGATCACGCTCGGCCTCGGCGGATTCCTGGTGATCACCGGTCACATGACGCTCGGCAATCTCGTGGCGTTCAACTCCTACCTGTGGATGATCGACGGACCGGTGCGCCAATCCGGATGGCTGATCAACGACTGGCAGCGTTTCAACGCATCCTGCATCAAAATCCGCAAACTGCTCACCTCTCAGTCGCATATCACGGAAAAGCCGGGAGTCGGCGCAAACGCAAATACCGCAACTCCGAATGCGAACAATGCCAACGGTGTAAACGATGCAACTGGCAACGCCTCGCAATCGCAGGCGACGTTTATAACATCGGCAATACAAGCTGCGCAGGCAACACAGGTAACGACTAACACGACCCGCATCGCCGGCAGCATCGACTTCCAGCATGTCAGCTTCGCTTTCCCCGACGAACCGAATACCCCCGTGCTTGAAGATGTGGATTTCCATGTTCCGGCAGGCGCCAAACTCGGCATTCTCGGCGAAACGGGCGCAGGCAAATCCACCCTCGTCAACCTCATCTCCCGCTTCTACGACCCCACCGAAGGCAGCGTACTCATCGACGGCGTCGACGCGCGGGACTGGCCGCTCGCCACACTTCGCTCGCAAGTCTGCGTCGTCGCGCAAGACACGTTCCTGTTTTCCGACACCATCGGCGGCAACATCAGCTTCGGCGTGGGCGAACAGCGCGAATACGATGAACAGTACATTCGCCGCATGGCCACCATCGCCGGTGCGGACGGCTTCATCCGCAGCATGCCGGAAGGCTACGATACCGTGGTTGGAGAGCGTGGCGTCGGCCTTTCCGGCGGCCAAAAACAGCGCCTGAGCCTCGCCCGCGCGCTTGCCGACAATCCATCGATCCTCATCATGGACGACACGACCAGCGCCGTCGATATGGAAACGGAAGCGGAAATCCAACGTCACCTGCGCGAGCTGGACGAGCAGAAAACCATCGTCACCATCGCACACCGTATTTCATCAGTGAAAGATTCCGATCTGATTCTCGTGCTCGAACACGGCCGCATTGTGGAGCGCGGCACGCATGACGAACTCGTGGCCGCACATGGCCGCTACTGGGAGATCTACTACAAGCAGCTCGGCCTGCAGGCTGGTCGTTCCCATGGTTTCGAAGCGTAACGCAACCAAGGCAAGAAAGGAGGAAACCCCATGGCAAAACGTAATACATTCCGTGAAGACGAGGAACTGGAAGAGCAGATTAATCTGCACGATATTCTGCGTATCGGCGTCTATTTAAAACCATATATGTCGCGTATCGCACGCATTCTTGCCGTCGTCGTAATGATGAGCTGCATCGCGGTAGTCGTGCCATATTTGACGAAAATCATGATCGATAGTGCGATTCCGTCGAAAAATCTCACCTTACTTGGTGAATTAACGGGATTGATGGCAGTGCTTATTGTGATGTACGAGTTCGGATTGCGCTATCGTACCGTTGAAATTACTCGAGTTGGTCAGCTCATGTTGAAAGATATGCGTCGCGATATTTTCACGCATATTCAAACGCTGCCGTTCAGCTATTTCGATTCGCGTCCGCACGGCAAAATCCTGATTCGCGTGGTCAATTATGTGAACACCCTTTCCGACACGTTGAGTTCCGGCCTGATCAATGTGATTTCCGACGCGTTCACGTTCCTGATCACTCTGGTGGTCATGTTTGTGGTCGATTGGCGGCTCGCGCTGTTCAGCCTTGCGCTTTTCCCGTTCCTGATCGCATGGGTGCTGATATTGCAACATTTCCAGCGCCGCGCGTACCAGGTGCTGTCGAACAAGCAGAGCAATCTCAACGCATTCATCCACGAGTCGATCGCCGGCGTGAAAACCACGCAGACCTTCGCTCAGGAGACTGCGCAGTTCAAAACCTTCCAGGAGCAGCAGAACGACGTGCGCACCTCGTGGATGAAGGCTGTGCACATTCAGTTCCTCATGTGGCCGGGCATCCAGACCATTTCCGTCATGACGATCGCGTTCATCTACTATGTGGGCGTTACGGGCTTCGGCGCGGTAAACGTTTCCACCGGCGTGCTGATCGCGTTCGTCGGGTATGCGAATAATTTCTGGAATCCGGTGATCAGCATCGGCAATTTCTACAATCAGCTGATTACCTGTTCCGCGTATCTTGAGCGTATTTTCGAAACGCTTGATGTGCAGCCGGAGATCCGCAATGCGTCTGACGCGACCGAACTGCCGCCAATCGAAGGTCGCGTCGATTTCAACGATGTCATCTTCCGTTACGAGCCTGACGGTCGCAATATTCTCAATCTGGTTGATCTGCATGTTAAGCCAGGCAGTACTGTTGCGTTGGTCGGTCCGACTGGCGCCGGCAAAACCACGATCATCAACCTGCTGTCGCGTTTTTACGACGTTGCAGAAGGGTCGGTGACGATTGACGGGCATGACGTGCGTTCGGTCACATTGGAATCGTTACGTCGGCAGATGGGCGTCATGCTGCAAGATACGTTCATTTTCTCTGGTAATGTGCGCGAGAATATTCGTTACGGCAAGTTGGATGCGACCGATGCCGAGATCGAAGCGGCTGCGAAGGCGGTGCATGCGCACGAGTTCATCATGGATTTGCCGAACGGATACGACACGGTGGTGGAGGAGCGTGGTTCCACGCTTTCCGCAGGTCAGCGCCAGTTGATTGCGTTCGCGCGAGTGCTGCTAGCCGATCCTCGCATTCTGATTCTCGACGAAGCCACGTCGAATATCGATACTCGTACCGAAGAGGCGCTTCAGGCCGGATTGAACCACCTGCTGAAGGGACGTACGAGCTTCATCATCGCGCACCGATTGTCCACCATCGAGAACGCGGACATGATCTGCTACATCGACCATGGGCAGATCGTAGAGCAAGGCAACCACGCCGAGCTGCTTGCCAAGCGTGGCGCCTACTATCGCCTCTACGACTCCCAATACGCCATGATCAAGGTCTGAGCGGGGTAAATCCGCCAAGGATTGGAGGAATCACCCCGCTGAAGGCCTCTCTGGCGGGGTGATTCCTCCGGCTACTGGGTGAATTCGACCGCTCAGGTTGTACCAGCCGTAGTAGCGGTTGATGCACACCACATCCATGGTTCGTTCGGCGATGTCGGTCGTGTAGTCGTTTTGGCAGCATACCAGTGTGACCGGCCTGTTCTGCGGGTCGCTGGCGTGCGCCAGCTCATACAGCGGACGAAAGTAGTCATACGCCTGCTGTGGACGTTCCCCGTCACCATCCAATCCTGGCTCATTGGCGATCGACCACATTACTACGCACGGGTGGTTCTTGTCGCGCGCAATCATGCCTCGAATCGCCTCGTATGGAGTCTATTACTGGTTCGGCTCGCAACTGACCGGCTGGGACGGCAGCGACAACATGGTCGTCACAGCCACCAACCTGCACGGCCCCTGGAGCGATTTCAGGCCATTCACGCCGGAGGGATCGCATACCTATCAGTCCCAGTGCCGGAATGAATTCTCCATCTTTACGCACGTCGTGCAGTTGGGATGGCATATGATTATGACGATAGAAATATTGGGATTTCAACGAAACTGCGATACAACGAGGTAGTGCCATGAAACGATTCGCCGTTGGCTACGAATCCCTCTGCCGCATCATCATGATGATCGTCGTCGTCAACGTCGCCTTCGTGGCGCATACGCTGCTCGGCCTGATGATGGTATTCGGTGTGGCCGTGCTCATCTTCGCCACCATGATGGCCGTCTACTCGTGGGGCCGACTGCCCGGCATGGACGTACATGTGCTCGAACCCATCGGACAAGACCAGAACGCCGGCCCTGCCGGCACGACACCCCCCGCACGGAAGGACAATCTCTCGTGACCGACATCCATAACTGCCACAGCCATCCAATCGCGCTGCGCGACGCCACCGTCACCGACTCGTTCTGGGCCGCCGAGCAGGAGCTCGTACGCACCGCGGTGATTCCATATCAGTGGAATGCGTTGAACGACAACGTTCCCGGTGCCGCTCCCAGCTACTGCATGCACAACTTCAAGGCCGCGGCCGCGCAGAATGCCGAGCGTCACGAGCAGGGCAAGGCCTTCGTGCCGCCGAAATACACCTTCCGCGGCTTCGAGGCGCTGCCGGAAGACCCGGCCAATCCCGACCCGGACAAATTCTATGGATTTGTGTTCCAAGACACCGACTTCTCCAAGTGGATCGAAGCGGTCGGCTACTCGCTGACCCATCATCCCGACGCCGAACTCGAGGCCACAGCCGACGCGGCCATCGACATCGTGTGCGCGGCGCAGCTGGACAACGGCTACCTTGACACCTACTACATTCTCAACGGCATGGACCGCCACTTCACCAATCTGAAGGACCATCACGAACTGTACTGTTTCGGGCATCTGGTCGAAGGTGCGGTCGCCTACTACGAGGCCACGGGCAAACGCAAGCTACTTGATGCGTCCTGCCGTTTCGCCGATTACATCGATTCCCGATTTGGTACGGAAGAAGGCAGGCTGCACGGCTATCCGGGCCATGAGATCGCTGAGATGGCGCTGGTGAAGCTGGCTGCGGTAACCGGCGAGACCCGTTACGCCGACCTGGCCGAATACTTCGTATGGCAGCGTGGACAGCAACCACTGTACTTTGCACTCGAAGATCGCCGCCGTGCCGAAGAGGACGGTCGCAACTACGAGCCACGTGAACAGAACTACGTTTACTATCAAGCCGACAAGCCGGTCACGGAACAAACGGAGGCGCTCGGTCATGCCGTGCGTGCCGCCTACTTCTACTCAGGCGTGGCCGACGTGGCGAGAATCACCGGGGAAGCAACACTGCTGGAATCCTGCGAGACGCTCTGGCGCAACATCGTCGACAGGAAACTGTATATCACCGGCGGCATCGGTGCCACGCATATGGGCGAGGCGTTCTCCTTCGACTACGATCTGCCGAACGACACCGCCTACTCGGAAAGCTGTGCGGCCATCGCACTCGCGTTCTTTGCGCGCCGTATGCTTGAGATTCAGCCAAAATCTGAATATGCGGACGTCATGGAATCGGCCTTGTACAACACCACGCTGGCCGGCATGGCGCTCGATGGCAAAAGCTTCTTCTATGTGAATCCGTTGGAGGTCGTGCCCGAAGCCTGCCATCGCGACGAACGCAAGTTCCACGTCAAGCCGGTCCGTCAGAAGTGGTTCGGCTGCGCGTGCTGCCCGCCGAACATCGCCCGCATAGTCGAAAGCGTGCAACAGTACGCCTACACGGTGGCCGACGATGCCTCCACGCTGTATGTGCACCTGTATATGGGTGGCGTGGTGTCCGCGAAACTCGGCGGTTCCGATGTCTCCTTCGAAGTGCGGGCCGGTATGCCGTGGAATGGCACCGGCGCCATCACCGTGACCCTTCCTTCCTCCGATGAGGGGCAGGTTCCGGAGTCCTTTGCCTTGGCCCTTCGCCTGCCTGCCTGGGCCGGTGGCGAGTCGGCCGCCGACTCCATCCATGCCACGGGTGAGAAGGATTCTCGCATCACACGCACCACCCGTGACGGCTACCTCTACCTCACCGGTACTTGGCGTGACGGTGACGTCATCGATTTCGACTTCCCCATGCCGGTCAGGATGATTGCGGCCAATCCTCTCGTACGCGAAGACGCAGGCAAGGTCGCCTTCATCCGCGGCCCGCTGGCCTACTGCGCGGAAGGCACCGACAATGGCGACAATCTGCATCTGCTACATGCTGATGCCGAGACGATCGCCGCCGATCCGGACTCCGTCAAAGTCAACGAAATCACCTTCCATGCGCAGGCCGCCGCACAGGACGAACGAGGCTTGGGCGAAGTGGAACCGGTTGATCTGCCAATGGTCACGCTGACCATTCCCGCTTGGCGGGAGTCCTCGCAGGGCGCCACCGACAAGTCGCTGTACGCACTGTGGCAGCCGGCACAACGTCAACCGACGGAAGTCACACTGATTCCGTATTTCGCATGGGCCAATCGTGGCGAAACCGAGATGACGGTGTTCCTGCGCAGCTGACGTTTGACGGCCAACATCCCGTTGGACGGCATGAGATGACTATGCACTTTCCGACGAGCAGAAGGCGGCCGTAGCCGAGCTTTCCCGATCCGACGTGTACGCGAAGCAGTCGAAATGGAAGACGCTACATGAGTTGCCGATGGCTGCGTTTTTGCTTTGCCGAAAAATGTATTTGCTGAAATCCTGTTGCTGAACATTTCCTGAATGCTTATAGACACGCATGCACGGCATGCCTCGTTTTCCCGTTTAAGCTAGTGAAGGTACGTCAAACGATACACGTCAATAAACAGGCGGTATTCGAAGCACGAAGGAGATGGCAATGGCAGCCGGCATGTTGAACCCTCTACTTCCTCGTCAGGATGGACGTCTCGAATGGGGCAATGGTGTGGTGTCTATGCTGTTCGACATCGCGGGGGATTCTCCCGTCCGCCTATGCAACGTTGTAGGGCGAGGCATGATCCCCATTGACGGTCGCCTGTCCGATGATGGAACGCCTGTAGTGGAAAAGGATCCCCGCCCGATCGTGGAGGTGCTCGCCGCGAACACCGGTTCGCAAGACAACCGCCTCGCGCTGATCGCCACGGTCGCCGGTAGCAAACTACGCTTCGTTTCCGCGCTCGCGTCCGAACCGGGGCAGGGTTCCGCCGATCCGTTCCGTTTGGAGATCACGCAGTTCGCGTCGTATGCCGATCTTGAGCCGAAAGGCCGCGAATTCGAGTCGACCGCCAGTGAGCGCGATGCGGCTGCCTCTGCTGCGAATCCCGCGCCTGTAACGGTTTGTGCCGACCCGCATGAGGGACTGGTGGTCACCTCCGTGTTCGAAGCGTTCCCTAATCTTTCCGCAGTGCGCACGCACACGCGCCTGCAGTCCGCCAAACAACTGCCGATTGAAGCGGTGTCGTCGCTGAACCTGACCGTTCCCATGCGCGTCAACTGCGGCAAAGTCCATCGTTCGAATATTTTCTGGGGCGACGCTGCCTGGGCCGTGGAAAACGATTGGCGCGTCCGCCCGCTGCGAGACACCCAGGTGCGCAACCGCAACCAGAAAATCAATCCAGGCCAGTCCAGCTCGCGATTCGCCATGAGCTCCACCTCCACATGGAGCACAGGGGTGCATGAGCCGGCCGGTATCGTACAGGTCGAAGGTTCCATGCGCCGCGCCCGCGACTTCTCCGTGATGTGGCAGATTGAGCATAATGGCCCGTGGGAGTGGGAGGTCGGTGAGGATGATCCCGGTCTGCACATCAGTGCATTCGGCCCGGAATATCAGAATCACGGCTGGTTCACCAACCTTGGTGAAGGCAATGATTTCGAGTCGGTTCCCGTGTCGTTCGCCATCGCGGCCGGCGATTGGCAGCAGGCCGTCGCCGAAATGACGTTGCAGCGTCGCGCATTGCGCGTTGCCAAAGCCCGCGAACTGGGTCGTGCCGAGCAGTTCAAGCGTACGCAAGGTCTCGTTGTCTATAACGATTACATGAACACGCTGTTCGGTGACCCACGTATTGAGAAGGAACTGCCGCTGATCGAAGGCGCGGCAAGCGTTGGCGCGGATATTTTCTGCATCGACGCCGGCTGGTACGACAGCACGGACGGCGGCTGGTGGGATATGGTCGGCGAATGGCAGGCTTCCACCAACCGTTTCGGCGACGCCGGTTTGCGCGGTCTTGCCGAAAACATCCGTGCGCACGGCATGGGCTTGGGCCTGTGGCTCGAACCTGAAGTGATCGGTGCGAAATCGCCGTTGGCAAGCACGCTGCCGGATTCTGCGTTCTTCCAACGCCATGGCGTGCGTGTGTGTGATTCGGGTCGATATTTGCTTGATTTCCGTTCCCCCGAAGCGCGTGAGCATGTTACGCGTACCGTTGATCGTCTGATCGACGATTTCGGCGCGGTGTTCTTCAAGTTCGACTACAACACCATTCCCGGCGTCGGCACTGATTTGAATACCGAATCCGTTGGCGACGGCTTGCTTGAGCATTGCCGCGCATATTTGGATTGGCTCGACGATTTGCGTCGTCGTCACCCGGATGTGATGATCGAAAATTGCGGCTCCGGCGCCATGCGTGCCGATTATGCGCAGTTGTCCCGCTTGGATCTGCAATCCACTTCCGACCAATGCGATCCGCTGATTTACGCGGCTATCGCGGCCGGAGCGGGCATGACGATTCTGCCGGAACAGCAGGGGAATTGGGGCTACGCCCAGCAGGAGATGGACGATGAGACAGCTGTTTTCACGCTCGCCACGGGCGTGCTCGGCAGACTGTATCTGTCTGGTTTCATCGACCGCATGACCGAGCCGCGTCTTTCGCTCGTTCGCGACGCCATCGCCTTACATCGTTGTGTACTTGCCGACCAGCAGCATATGGTGCCGTTCTGGCCGTCTGGACTTCCTGATTTTGACGGCGATTGGCTTACCGTCGGTTTGCGCCACGTCGAAACGGATATGTGCGACGAGCATGTGCTCGGTTGCGACGCCTCGAACGGGCAGAACGCCGATCCGTCCAATCGGCAAAACGACCAGCAGATTCAGCAGGAAGACAAACCCGATTACATCATCGTATGGCGTCGCGGAGGCACCCCCTCGGTGAACATACCGCTGGAAGCCGGCAGGACCATCGAGCAGGTCTTCCCGAATCCGGACGAACCCGATCATGCTCCGGACGCCGAACCGTGGACCATCGAACGCATGGATCCGGAAACGGTGCGCCTGAACGCAACCACTTCCAAGCGTCCATCCGCCCGAATTTTCGCGATTCGCCGCCGCGGTTGATTGGCCGTCCGTTTGATTGGCTGGCCGTTCGGTTCGCTCGACAATCATGTCGACTGCAACCGCAAGACTGCCATCGAGCGTAGGCTGGAGGTATGAGCAAACACCATCGTGACCGCAGCTGGGCGCCAGCACCGCAACCACTTCCCGAGAACGCGCACGTCATCGACAACCACACGCATGTGGCGTCCGTCGTGCCGTTCTCGCAGGCCATGAGCCATGAAGCGCAAGAAAAAGGACAGCCGGAAGTCCCCGTATACAGCGTTGACGAACTGCTGAACCAAGCGCAACAAGTCGGCGTCGAAGGCGTCATTGACTGCGGATGCGAACTGCCGAACCTCATGACAGCCATCGACATGGCACGCGAACACCCCCAAACCGTTCACGCAGCCATCGCCATACACCCTAACGAATCCGTGCTCCACGGCCATCGTGGAGTGCCCGGACCAGACGGACTTCCGCTCAAATACAAACCCTGGCACGACACCAGCTTCGAAGACGCCATGGCCGAGGTGCACCGTCTCGCTATCACCTACCCCAAGCAGGTTGTGGCCATAGGCGAAACCGGCATGGATCTCTTCCGGACCGGCGAAGCTGCCAAAGAACTTCAGAGGGAAGCTTTCCGCGCGCACATCGCGCTCGCCAAGGAATTGAACCTGCCCATGCAGATCCATGATCGCGATTCACACAAGGAAGTCATCGAAACGCTGCTGGCGGACGGCGCTCCCGAACGGACCGTGTTCCACAGCTATTCCGGTGATGCCGAAATGGGTGAGATCGCGCGTGAAAACGGTTGGTATCTCAGCCTTTCGGGCACATCCAGCTATAAGGGCAACGATGGTATACGCGAGTCGGCGCGCATTGTCGGATTGAGCCATGTCATGGTCGAAACCGATGCCCCCTACCTAAGTCCGATGCCGTATCGTGGCCGCACCAACGCGCCATACATGATTCCCTACACCCTGCAGTCGTTGGCGAATTATCTCGATAAACCGCTGACGGAAGTCGCGCAGGCAACGCGAAAGACTACGCGCGAAGTGTACGGAATCTGAACAAATTCCGAAAATTGACAGGATGGGAACGATTTATCCGAAAATAAGAGAAAAACAAGAGGAAAAATAAGAAAAAGAAACCCACAGGAAGTCTACTTCGTGCGAGATCAGGAATCGCAAGAAACAATGTGAAGATTTGACAAGACTTCGTAAGGCTCCTAACGTGCCTTTTTGCGTTTATTTTGGGGAGTGGGTTGGAAGGCCCGCCACTTGGAGGTAGCGTTATGGCTAACGAGCCGAACGAGGATGAGCCGCTGTTTCACGCAGCCACATACACGCAGGCGCCGAAGGTCTCGCACAAGGTGCTGACCAAGGAAGAGCGACAAGTGCTGATCAAGCAGCACGAGGAGAAGCAGCAGGAGGCTGCTCACCTTGACCAGGTGGCTAGCAAGGGTCCCATCGGCCGCTGGTGGAGCCGTCTGCAATCCGGGCCAAACAGAATCACGCCCGCCATGGCGATCGTGGCGTTGGGCGTTGTGTATGGCGATATCGGCACCTCGCCGCTGTACACCATGCAGACGTTCCTCAACGGGCAGGGCGGACTTGCGCATGCCGACCGTGAAGCCGTGCTCGGCGTGCTTTCGTTGGTGTTCTGGTCAATCACGCTTATCACCACCGTCAAATACGTGCTGATCGCCATGCGCATCGACAACAAGGGCGAAGGTGGCATTTTCGCGCTGTACTCGTTGGTTCGGAAGTACGGTGCATGGCTTGCGATTCCTGCTATGCTCGGCGGAGCCGCGTTCCTCGCCGATTCCGTGCTTACCCCGGCCGTGTCCATCAGCTCGGCAGTGGAAGGCTTGGAAACGCTACCGGCTTTTGAAAAACTTTTTACTGAAAACAAGCAGCTGACTCTGATGATCACCGCGGCCATCATTCTGATGTTGTTCTCTGTGCAGTCGCGTGGCACTGAGCGTATCGGCAAGGCGTTCGGTTCGGTCGTGCTTGTCTGGTTCTCGTTCTTGGCGGTTGTCGGCTTGGCGAACCTCAGTCAGTATTGGAGCGTGTTCGCGGCGCTCAACCCCGTGTACGGTGTTAGATTCCTGTTCAGCGGTCATAATGCCGCTGGCCTTGCCATCATGGGTACGGTGTTCCTGTCAACTACCGGTGCCGAAGCGCTTTATTCCGATATGGGTCACGTTGGCCGTGGCAACATCTATTTCACGTGGCCGTTCATCAAAGTCGCGCTTGTGCTCTGTTATTTCGGCCAAGGCGCATGGATGCTCAATCATTGGGATGATTCGGCTTATATCCGCACGCACGGTTTGAATCCGTTCTTCGAAATGATGACGCCCAGCGTGCGTTACGTGGCCGTCGTGCTTTCTGTGGTCGCGGGCGTTATCGCCTCGCAGGCGTTGATCACCGGCGCATTCACGATGGTGTCTGAAGCCACTCATCTGAACTGGATGCCGCATCTTCAGGTCCGTTACCCGGCCCGTACCCGCGGTCAGCTGTACATTCCTGTGGTCAATGTGGTGCTTTGCGTTTCCACACTGTTGGTTTTGGCGCTATTCCGCGATTCCGAGCATATTTCCGCGGCATATGGCCTGGCGTTGACCATCACCATGATCACCACCACCATTCTGCTCGCCGTCTATATCTGGCATTCGGGGCGTCGTCTCGGAGCGATCGTATTCACCGTGTTGTTCCTTGCGATCCAATTCATGTTCTTCTTCGCTTCCATGGCGAAGTTCCTGCATGGTGGTTGGTTCACGATGTTGCTTACCTTCGCGATTCTGCTGGTTATGTACACGTGGAACGAAGGCACGAAGCTGGAACGTGCGCAGCGTCGTCATATGCAGCCCGCCGAATGTCTACCGGTGCTGAAGCGGCTGCATGATGACGATACGATTCCGTATTTTGCAGACAATATCGTCTACCTCACGTCGGATCCGGAAACGAAGCGTATCGATACTGATATCTTCTTCTCGATTTTCGCCGACCATCCAAAACGTGCCCGCGCTTGGTGGGCGGTTTCCGTCGAGACCGCCGATGAGCCGTTCACTCGCGAGTATTCGGTTGAGAATTTCGGCACGGATTACATGTTCCGTGTTCGCATTCGGCTTGGTTTCAAGGTTTCTCAGTCGATTCCAGCTTACATTCATCAGATCATGAACGATTTGTCGAAGTCTGGGGATCTACCGAGGCAGGAAAGCCGCTATCCGAAGCTTGATGCTGATCCGAATATCGGTCCGATTCGATATGTGCTGATTCACAAGGCGCTTATGCCTGAGTCGAAGGTGTCGCAGCGTGGCGCGATTTCTTTGGAAGTCAAGTATGCGATTCGTCGTCTTGCGGGATCTCCGGTCAAATGGTTCGGCCTTGCGCCTTACAATCCGCTGATTGAGATACAGCCGCTGTTCCTCGCGACTCAGCGTCCTCCGCGGCTAAAGCGCGTGTGAAACAAGCCGTGAAACGGGCTGCGCGATGATGGTGATCGTATCCGCCATCATCGTGCAGCCCGTTTTCGTAGGGCATTTTGTAGGTTTTGCATGGTCTTATCGCGAAGAATCGTTGGAATCCCGCTGTTTTTCGCACGCTATAAGCAATGTCGATAGCCATATGCGCGCGTTGCATCACAAGCCCTGTAGAGTAATCAACCATGTGCAGATTACTTGGATTCGCGGCAGCAGGAAGCAACACCAGTCTCAATGGCGTGCTCGGCATGCAGGCCGTACGCGATTTCCGCGATCTGAGCGAAATCCACAACGATGGCTGGGGCTCCGCGCTGGTCACCGTGCCGAGCGAGTCGCCGTATCTGCGTGACGGTGGCGCTCCCACTCCGGAAACCGGCACTGCCATCTACAAGAACACGATCGCAGCCCGACATGATCCGATTTTCGACGAGCTTGCGAACACTCCGGCTCGTGGAGGCCTGTGGCACTTGCGTTTGGCCAGCTCGAACCTGCCGCTGATTCTCGAGAACCAGCAGCCGTTCTACGCCAACGGATTGAGCTTCATCCACAATGGCGATATCTCCGACGATCAGGGCCGCAATATCATCACCAACCGTGCGTTCCCGGTCGATCCGAGCATCGTGCAGTCTACCGGTGGCCGTTCCGATTCCGCCATTTTCTTTGCAGTGATTCTGCAGTACATCGGTTTTGGTTTCGCACTCGACGAGGCGGTCGCGCAGGCTGTGCGCGAATTGCGCAAAAGCTATCCGAAGTCCAGCTACAACTGCATGATCCAGAGCCAAGACCAGTTCATCGCTCTGTGCGCGGCCGGTCGTGAGGTCACGTCCAAGCGCATCGTGGAAATCTACGACCAGTACGGCCGTGGCAACCAGGCGCATGATTATCGTGTGATGCGCTATCGTACGCTCGGTGAATCCGAAGCGGATCAGGCTGCAGGCCAGCTGAAGGGCGTGGTTGTGGCCAGCTCCGGTTTCGATCAGTGCGCCGAAGATGGCTGGACTCGTTTGGAAAACGATCAGATGATTATCGCTTCCAACCGTACCGGCGCATTTCGTGTGCGTTCCATCTGAAATCCGTAATCTGAAATCCGTATTTCGGAATTTCCGACTGGAATTTTCATCTGGGATTTCCAGACATTTTTTTTCGACCGGATTCAGCATGTGGCAATCGTCATACAGCGCCTAAGATAGGCGGTATGACAACCGGATATATTCCTACACTCGCCCAAGTTGACGAACTGCATCGAAAAATCGCGCAATCGCAAGCCGCATACGATTTGATTCACGGACATTGCGTAGTCGTTGCCGACATCGCACGTCGCATGGCACGCAGGCAGAACGCACTGTTCACCCGCCGCTGCACGCTACCGGACGATGCCCCTGAAAAAGCGGGCGATTTCGGCCTTAGGCTTACGCAAGACGGTAATGGCAGCGAATCGTTCGGCATGCTTCGCATTCCTTCCGTTCCATCATCGGACGGGCTTACGGGCGGAACCGTTCCGCCGAGGCTGATCGACGAGCATTTGGTGGTGATCGGTGGTCTGCTGCATGATATCGGCACGTATTTTCTGCTCAAACAAGACGGTTCCGACGGTGGGCCGCTGAAATTCGACGGTCCGAATTACGTACGGCATGGGCTTAAAGGCTACGAATATTTGTTGAACGAGGGTGTTGACGAGTCGATCGCGCAGTTCGCGCGCAACCACACCGGTGTGGGACTCACCAAAGAAGCGGTGGAATCGCAAGGGCTGCCGCTGCCTTCGGCCGACTATGTGCCCATGAATCTTGAGCAGGAAGTGGTGATGGTGGCCGACAAGTACAACAGCAAGTCGATTCCGCCGAAGTTCCTGACGGCCGAAGCCTATGCGCGCAAGGCGGCCCGTTTCGGCGAAAGCAACAGGCGCGAATGGCTGCGGCTGCTCGAACGATACGGAGTGCTTGACGTTACGCCGCTCGCCGAGCAGTACCACATGCGTATCGCGGAGTAAGGCAGACCGTTTTCAGAACACGTAAGCCCTTTGGAATTTGGCTAAAACCAGAATTCCAAAGGGCTTACCTATGGGCGCGCGAAAAGTCTATGTTCGTGCGCCCGTTGCACTAGGCGGCTAGTCGAGTTCCACGCTGTGATCCATCGCATCGGCGACTTCCGGATTGGTGGTCACCACGATGATGGCGCGTTTGCGATCGGCATCGCGCTTGAACTTCTTCAACAGATCCAACACCACGGCCGCATCGTCGGCATCCAATCCAGCGGTCGGCTCGTCGGCGATGATCACTTCAGCCTCGCAGCTCAGCGCACGAGCGATGGCCACGCGACGCTGGTTCAGTTCGCTTGCTTCGCCGACTGCCAGTCCGGACGTCACTTCATCGAAGCCCACGCGCTTGAGCAGTTCGCGGGCGATCACAGGCTTCGGCTTGAGGAAGTTGCGGTTCGACGCATCCATGGCGTACAGCACATTGCTTTCCGCGTCGAGATCGGGGCGGAAAGCAAAACGTTGCGGAATGAATCCGATGCGGTGCCCCAACATTTCAGCCGATTCGACGTCGCTCAGGTTGGCGCTTTTGTGCATCACATTGCCGCGGTCCGTGCGCACCATGCCGACCATGGTGGCCAGCAATGCCTGATGCTGTTCGCGATCCTCCGCGTCCACGAGCACCGCATGCGTGGCGCCCGCATGGAACGACAACGACAGGTCGTCAAGAATATTGCGGCCGGTCTTGCGATTGGTCACGGTCACATGGTCGAGCGCGAACGTCGGATTCGCCTTGAAGAAGAACGCATCCTTTTTGCGATTGCGCTTGATTTCGTTGTCAAGCTGTGACGAAACGCTGGTTGCGGAATCGGCTTTCACCGCTTCATGCGTTTCCAGTGCGGTCGGTGCGTCGAAAGAACGCAAAGCGAGCGTTTCCTTCACTTGATTCGCGTTATTCGCAGCCACGTCCGAATCGTCATTCGTGGCATCCGCAGCGTTATTTGCAGCATCGGCGGTTTCGGCGGCATCTGCAGTATCGTTGCCTGCAACAGCTGCGTTGTCATCGTCGTACACCACCGTAAAATCGATGGATTCAATGGAATCTGCGGAAGATTCGTCAGCTGCAATATCTCCGATCGCAGCATCATCGACGGTTTCGCTTGCCCCGGCTTCAGCGGTCTTGTCAACCACAGCTTCGTCAACCACAGCCTCGTCAACCATGGTCTCGTCAACCATGGTCTCGTCGATGTTCTCGTTCTTATCGTCCATATTGTCACTCATGCCGTCACCTCCGAGCGTTCCTCAAACAGTTGGTTCAGGTTGAAGCAGGCCACGCGCGCGAACGCCACGATGCCAAGCACCAGGCATGCGCCCAAGCCGTACCAGATCACATTCCACACCGAAGCGGACGTGATCGTCACAGCCTGCCCGCCAGCCCACGCGGTACCGATCGGTTTCGCCAACAGCGCGCCGGCACCCAAGCCGATGATCCAACCCGGAACCGTCATCATGAACGTTTCCAGCATGAACTGCCATCCCAAACGGCCCTTGGTTACGCCGGTGATCATCGCCATGCCGATCTCATCGCGACGGCCACCGACCGCCGCCCACACAATCAATGCCAGCAACGCGATTCCGCCGACGATCGTCATGGCCAACAGTACGATGCGCGCGGACGAAGCGGCGGAATCAAGCGGCTCGATCGACTTCTTATAAGCGGTAAGCGACGGCGAGGTGATCTCGTACGTCTTCGTGTCTAACTTGGCCTTCTTCACCAAGCGCACGAACTTGTTATACGTGGAAGGATTCGCCAGAGAGAACACAATATTGAGATTCGGAACGCCCCATCCCGTGGCCTCCGTCGTGTCAAGCCCGTTCTTGGCGAAGTTGATATACGTCGTGTAGATCACGTTCTCACGATTGTCCTTCGCGTATTTCGCGTCGGAACCGTTGCTCTCAGGCACGTCGCTGTCGTATTCGTAAATGCCGCGCACGGTGAACGTGTACGTTTCGGAAGCCTTCGACGGATTGCCGACCGTCACCTTGTCGCCGACCTTGAGATTGTTCTTATCGGCCAGCGCCTGCGAAATGAGTACGCCGTCGCTCTGTGTCTTATAGCTCAAATGCTTGCCCTTGACCACTTTGTAGTAGCCGTAATCGTTGATTTTCGCGGCGTCCAACGTGTAGAACGCCTGCAGGGTCAGATTGCCGCCGGTCTTGTCTTCGCTAGTATCGCTTTTCGCAGCGATCGCCTGCAATGACTTGCTTTCACGCACCGGCACTGACGTTGCCAACGTGTAATCGAAGGTCACGCTGTTGCTCTGTGCGGCCGTTGCGTACGTGCTGTACTTTTCCCACGTCAAGTACTTGTCGGTATAGCTGGAATCGGCGCCGTCGCGCTTGGCTTTGGTCTGCGCGGTCGGCCGAATCACCGCAGTGGCTTTCTGCGACTGGTATGTCTCATTATTGGCGGTGTCGTCTGCTCGTATGACTGCCAGATCCACGGCAGCCGAAAAAGACACCAGTAATGCGAGTAGGGCGATTAGCGCGGTGCGCCATTTGACGCGGCCGAGCGCCGCCCATGCGTTCTTGAGAACGAACATGCGGTACTTCTCCAGTTCTCTGTTATTGCGCGCCGGCGCATGCCGACGTCAGCGTTGGCCGGGACGCGCGCTCCGCAGCAAGGCAGGCCCGTAGCGCATGGTGCGTCCCGTGAAATCATCTTGGGCTTCCAACGTGATTGTTTTCTTGCGCAACACTGTTATACCCCTGCATGAAGTCTGAATGATTCCTGAAAATCGACCGTTGAGCATGGTTGCGGCACTCGCTACGATGGAATCGATGATTTCCGAACAGATTACGAATACCGGTTCCGTAATGGCCAATCATGGCTCGATTCAGACGCCTGCGCAGACTCAGCTTCGGCAGAACGGCTCGTCCAATGGCGGCCCGTCCGAACGGAAACGTGACCTGCGATGGCGTCCCGCGATGCTGCATCCGGCGTCGCTCCGCGTGTTATTGCCGTGGCTTACGTCGATTATCGGCATCGCATCCGCACTATGCCTGGTGATTGCGTGGTTCCCCTCCACGGTGTGGAATACGCCGATTGTCAGCAGCGATGCCCCTGCGCATTACTATTTCATTCGCCGCTTGCTTGACGAAGGTTTGGGGGCGGCACTGCATTTGTGGCCGCATAATTCGTTCTATCCGCCGTTATTCCATGTTTGCGCTTATTTCGTAATCAAAATCGCGGCGCTGTTCGGCGTGCAATGCTCTATTTACGCGGCATTCAATATCACGTGGATCATCGCTTCGGGCGTGATTTTCCCTTCTGAAATGCTGGTATTGTGCAGGTATTTCCTACAACGTTGGAATCGCGGCAATCCAATTTCACGTATTTCGCAAGCATCGTCTACGCCTGAATCGTCGTCCGTATCTGAAGCGTCGAATGTTTCAAATCAGCAGGTATCGTCAGCTGTGAATCGGCAATATAACGCCACTTTCGACGCTACTTTCGTTCTGCAGAATCTGATTGGACTGTTCGTGCCCGTGCTTGCCGTCAGCTCGGTGTGCCACCCGTACGGACTGCTGAATGCCGGTCCGCTGATCGCATTCGGTTTCGCCACGTCGCTGCTGCCGTTTCTTATCGCTGCCACGTTGCGCTTGTTCGATGCGATCGCCGCACGCGAGCATATAGTGAAATGGTTTGTGATCACTGCTGTCGCAGGCGTGGTTTGCCTCGTTGCACACCCGCGTATCGCATTCACGTATGCTCTGATTCTGGTGCCGTTCATTGTGTTGCGTTTGCCGTGGAAGCTGATTCTGGGTGCGTTTATCGCCATGTGTGTCGGCGCGGTCGCGTTTGTGGCCCTGATGCTTACGTCGTTCAAATCGGATCGTTGGGCGAATCCCGCTTCCTGGTTCCATAGCCATCAGCCGTCCAAGAATTTGTGGGAGTCGATTTCGTTCTGCTTCACGGATGGCCTTGACGGTTTTCCTGCGATTTTGTTCGCATTATTGCTGATTGCGGGAACCGTTGCCGCTTTCGTTTGCGCCTTCCGCCGCGCTGCTGTGCGCTCTTCGGATTCGTTTTCGGCTGCTGTTTCCACTGTGGCTCCCGCTTTTTCCGCTGATGCTGATGCTTTGGTTTCCGATGCTGCGGTCTCCTTGGTTTCCGCTTCCGACCTGCCGGCTGCTTCGTGTTCCGATGCTGCTGATGTCTCCTTATCCGCACCGTCCGAACCATCTCGACCTCGCCGCAACGATCGTCTGCGTGACGTGATCGCGTTGATGGCCGCGTTTCTGCTGGTCACGCTGGTATATGCGTGCACGGTCACGTTGGTTGGCGCGCTGCCGAATATCATCAGCTCTCCTTGGTATCGCGATGAAAACCGCATTATGACCATGCTTCCGCTGGTTGCGTTGCCGTTGCTTGTCATTGGCGTCAACGCGCTTTCCGAATGCGTTTCCGTGTGTGCCGCATCCGCTTCTTTCGTTCCTTCTGCATCTTCCTTCTCCGCGAAGAATAGTGCTTCTTCCGTTCCCTCCCTTTCTTCTGCGTCTGCTGTTTCTTCCGTGAAGAACGTTTCTTTCGCTTCCAATTGGATCGGCCCAATCGCCGCATTCCTTGTGATTGCGATACTTGCGGTTTCCGCTCAGATCGTATGCCCGTCTCGTACTGCGGCTCGCGATGCGATCATCGCGCATTCCAGCCTGAACCAAAGCGACCCCAACGAGCAGCTCACCGAGCAGAAGATTACTGTGCTGCGCAAGGTCATGGAACGTACTGGCACTCAGGCCACCATCATTTCCGACCCGTTGAACGGCTCGATGTATGCGGAGACGCTGTTCAATGCGAGCATGCTGTATCCGATCATCAATGCGCGCACCGATGTGCCATCCGTTCCGTTCGGCAAGGTGGAGACCGCGTTTGCTTCCGGCGATGGGCAGCAGGTGCTTGGCACGGTATGTCCGCTGACTGACGCTCCGGAGTACTTCCTTACGATGGGCGACCAGGCGCAAAGCTTGCAGTCGTTCCCGTATCGCGCCCAATACGATTCCTTCCATAATGAGGAATTGATTGATGCGTATGTGGATGGCGGCACGTTGGTGAAGGTTGCCGATTATTCGCAATACGGCCAGGGTTGGGCCCTCTACCGTTTCGGTTGCGCCGATTAATCGATTTTTGGCTGCGCTGCCTTGTTCTGTCGTCGCTTGCGCGCGCATATGCAAAACCGCACTTTCGATCAGTTGAGATCTGGATTTGTTCAGGACAACGATCGGCGGTGCGGTTTCGTTTATCTGCTTTCTTCTGCTTTCTCCAATTTCTGCTTTCAGTTGGGAGGTTTTCTCGGATGGGTTGGCTTAGGTGATTGGCCGTAAATGAGATAGTTCGGTGTGTGACACGCCCGGGTGTTGGTTTGTGGTGGGGTTTTTCCGGCGGTCCTGTGCCGTGCGGTGGCGTTCGCCGCCCGTTTCCACGTGTTTTCGACACGCCGGTGGATGCGTTGTTTTCCAAGGGTTCGCGGGGTGTCCGTGAGGGTTCGGGTTGCGTGATTGCCGGGGTTCGTGTAGATTAACTCTTCGCTGCCGCTCAGCGAGTGGTTCCCCGGCTGGGGTTCCGTAAGGTGGGTGAGTGGTGGTGGTTTGAGAACTCAAGAGCGTATTTGTACTACTTCTT
>ENA-ORRR01000515-ORRR01000515.1-human-gut-metagenome-genome-assembly--contig:-NODE-515-length-36611-cov-3.04836_pt1 | contig 36611 bp, 30 predicted proteins | sample MGYA00242182_ERZ509148 | MGnify/ENA primary metagenome ERZ509148 (study PRJEB26280, sample SAMEA2338674) | human gut metagenome | biome: human gut; feature: human-associated habitat; material: faeces... | reverse complement strand
CCCTGCATCCGCCAGGCTCCCCCCTGCCCCTCAAGCAGAGTCTGACTGAGGGCAAGCGCCACCGAGAGCCCCTGATGCCGTACGTCTGTGGAACAGTAAACGTTCTGGCACAGGGCAAAAGAGGCATGTCCACTTTCCAGAATGAGCTGCAGGAAATCGTTGAATTCCCCGCTGATCAGGGCATTCCGCTGGGCCAATGCGCGGGCATTCTCCTCAAAATAGTGGACCGTACGCAAAACAGCACGATCCCCGCAGGCTTTTCGCAGGCGTGGCAGAGCCGTCCAGAACTCCTGCTCCTTGACCTGCCCCAACACCTTACCGCCCAGACAAGCCGCCACCGATTCCATTTCATGCCGGATGGCCGCAAATTCACCGGTCAGCTCGCTGTGACTGCCCCGGGTATCGGTCACGCAAAGGGTCATGCCCACCGGGAGCAACCCTGCCGTGTGGATCTTTTCTATCCGGGGCTTCTTTGGGTCGGCAAAATCCGCAAAGATGACCCCGCCCACGGCGCTGGTCAGCTGATCCAACAGGCCGCTGGGTTTTCCGAAATATGTATTTTCCGCATACTGGCAGATCTTCGCCAGCTCCGGCGCTGTCAGCCTGCCGCCATATTCCCCGCCATTCCCATCTCAAAGGCCGCCGAGCTGGAAAGCCCGCTGCCCCGGAGCACGTCGCTGGCGGTATAGGCATCGAAGCCACCCACCGTCTTTCCCTGTGCCCGGAAACCTTCCGCAATGCCCCGGATCAAGCTGGCCGAATGGGTGCTCTCGCCCTGCTGGGGCTCGGCCTCGCTCAGGTCAATGACATCCAGCTTGTTGAAACCTCGGGATTTGACCCGGATAAAACCGTCGTCACTGGGGGATGCCACTGCGACCAGATCCAGCGTCACCGCTGCCGCAAGACCATACCCGTGCTGATGATCGGTGTGGTTGCCGCCCAGCTCCGCCCGGCCCGGAGCCGAGTAAACATGCACCTGCCGCCCGGGGCCATAGTAAAGCTCAAACTGTTCCAGCGCGGCGGCATACCGCTGCCGCTGGCGGGCCGCCGGTTCTGTGCCATAGAGCGTGCAGAGCGCTTCGTCCCACTGCCCCGCAAGGATCTCCCGTCTGAGTTGTGTACTGGTCGCCATGGCCGCTCCTCCTCCACAAACGTTCTCCGCAAAGTCCGTGCATGAAGGGTCCATGCACTTGGGTTAGCCTTATTGTACTTCATTCCGCCCTCTTTTGCAATTTGAATCCGCAAAAAATCCAATTTCAGCGCGAAAAACAAAGTTTCGGATGTACTTTTGTTGAATTTGCGGATACAGTTATGATATACTGGAATCAAGAATGCGGTCAACTGGAGGAAACGATCATGGCAGATGTCTACAAGCAGTCCTTCAAGCAGAATTACACCAATAATATTGAATTATCCATCTTCAACTGTGGTCTGGAACGCTGTGCCCCGGGCCAGACCTGGGGCCCCGGTATCCGGGATCACTACCTGATTCATCTGGTGGTCTCGGGCAAGGGCACCTTTGAAGTGGGCGGCAAGACCTTTGAGGTCGTGCCGGGAGATCTGTTCTTTGCCCGGCCCAGTCAGCTTATCCGCTACTCTGCCGACGAGCAGCAGCCCTGGGAGTACAGCTGGGTCGGCTTCAACGGTGCCTGCGCCCATAAACTGGCGGCACAGCTTCCCTTTACCGATACTGCTCCTGTGCACCACACGCAGGACCCGGAGGGAATGCGGGCAGCTCTGACCAACATCTATTCTTCCCGTGGGTTAGAGCCTCAGGATGAGGCTGCCATGGTGGGGTACCTCTACCTGTTCATCTCTGCCCTGATGAAGGAGACCAGCGAGACGCGCCCCCACAACGCTTCCTCCTCCAATCAATATGTACTGAATGCCATCAAATACATCCAGTTCAACTATTCGCACGACATCTCCATTGATGATGTCGCTAAGAGCGTGGGCGTTTCCCGCAGTCATCTGTACCGGGTGTTTATGCTCAATGTGGGCAAGAGCCCCATCGATTATCTGACCGAATACCGCATCAACGAAGCCTGCAAGCTGCTGAGGGCCGGAAACCTTTCCATTGCAGAGGTCGCCATCTCGGTGGGCTTCTTTGACCAGTTCTATTTTTCCCGGGTCTTCAAGCGGGCCAAGGGGATGCCGCCCAGCAAATACATTGCCGCCCAGAGCGAAAATGCAGATGCCCCCGCTTCGGAAGAAGCCTGACCCAATCCCATTCCAAAGGAGAATTTCCATGCCCTTACAAAAAAATCAGGTGCTGACCCTGACCATTGAGCGCCTGTCCAACGATGGCAGCGGCGTTGCTCACAGCCCGGACGGTGAGGCTGTGTTCATACCCGGCACCGCCCCCGGTGACGTTGCCGCCATCCGCATCGTCAAAGATTGCGGCCGCTACGCTTTCGGTATTCTGGATGCCATTCAGACTCCCTCGCCTGACCGTATCCCGGTAGATTGTGCAGTGGCCGCCCCCTGCGGTGGCTGCAGCCTGCGGCATCTGGATTATGCCGCTGAACTGCGCGCTAAGGGCGAAAGCGTTACCGATGCTTTCCGCCGCATTGGCGGGCTGGATGTACCCGTGCTGCCGCCCCTCCCCTCCCCCGAGATCGACCGCTACCGCAATAAAGTTCAATTCCCGGTGGGCTGTGATAAGAATGGCAAGCCCTGCATCGGTTTCTACGCCGGGCGCACCCACCGCATTGTTCCCTGCCCCGACTGCAAGCTGCAGCCGGATGTGCTGAACGAGATCGGCAATACCCTCTGCGATTTCTTTGCCGCCCACAACATCCAGCCCTACGATGAGCAGACGGGCAAGGGGCTGGTGCGTCATGTGTTTCTGCGCCGGGGTGTCCACAGCGGCCAGATCATGGTCTGTCTGGTCTGCACCCGGGCAAAGCTGCCCCACGCAGAGGAGCTTTGCCGCGCACTGACTGCGCAGTTTTCCGATATCGCCACCATCCTGATCAATGTCAATGCCAGAAACACCAATGTGATCCTGGGCAGCGAGACCCACGCCCTGTACGGCCCCGGGTTCATTGAGGACACCCTCTGCGGCGTTCCGGTGCAGCTGGGCCCCTTGTCGTTCTATCAGGTCAACACCCTGGCCGCTGAGCAGCTCTATGGCATTGCTGCAGAATATGCTCAGTTGACCCCGGATGACCTGCTGTTGGACCTCTACTGCGGCATGGGCACCATTGGCCTGTCCATGGCAGACCATTGCCGGGAGCTCATCGGCGTGGAGATCGTACCTGAGGCCATCGAAAGCGCCAAGGCCAATGCTGCCCGCATGGGTGATGCCATAGCCGCAAAGAGCCGTTTCTTCTGCGCCGATGCCGGTCAGGCTGCCACCCAGCTTGCCGCCGAGGGCCTGCACCCGGATGTTGTGATGCTCGACCCGCCCCGCAAAGGCTGTGACGAAGCAACCCTTTCCGCTGTCGTCACCATGTCCCCCCGCCGGGTGGTCTATGTCAGCTGCAACCCCTCCACCGCCGCCCGGGATGCCAAGTGGCTGGAAGAGCATGGGTATCGGGCAGAAAAGGTGCAGCCGGTGGACCTTTTCCCGAGGACGAGGCATTGCGAAGCGGTTCTCCTTTTGACCAAACTCAATGTCGAGCGGCACATCGAAGTGGACGTCAGCATGGATGAACTGGATGTGACTGCTGCGGAAAGCAAGGCGACTTACAACGAGATTCGGGAGTATGTATGGGAACACCACCAGTTGAAGGTTTCCAATCTCTATATCGCACAGGTGAAGCTGAAACACGGCATTATTGAGCGGGAGAATTACCATAAAGCGAAAAACGAGAATGCAAAGCAGCCTAAGTGTCCGAAGGAAAAAGAGGATGCGATTGTGGAGGCATTAAAGCATTTTCAGATGATTTGATACGCAATCACCCCAGAGAGAATAGCCTCTTGTGCGTTCTCTCTGGGGTGATTTTTGCGTTATGCTACTTCCGGGTAGCGCATATATACATACTCGTAGATTTTCTTCTGGTAGGTCTGGATATCGCTTACATCATAGCTATTGGGAAGTTCTTGCCAAAGGGTATTGCGAATCAGGTTATCCACAATCGCCTTAGTTTCCTGCTTGTCCGTCCAATGATCAAGTTTAGCGATCTGCTGTTTGATTTTTATCAGTAAGTCCACGGACACCTTTTTGATCGTTTCAATTTCCTGCTTCGTGAGGTTCTCCGAAAACAGCAAATCATACACCGAAAGCTCCTCATCGCTGGAAAAGCCCTCACGCACATAGCGCTGCTGCTCCGTGTCCAGTGAACTTGCAAGCTCCATCAGATCCATGAAGGTTTTCTCAATGGTTGCCCGGTTCTGCTCTGCATTATAGGCATCTATGATCTCCTGATAGCGGTCATAATAATCAATGCGCTGCGGGTTTGCAAACAGCATTTTCGCCAATTGCTGATTCACCAGTTCATCCAGATCGCGCAGCAAGAGATTCTTCCGCCGGGTGTGGGCAAACTCCCGGCTCAGCAGCTCAAAATCAATTTTGCTGATGTCAAACTGCCGGGAAGGTACAGCCTCCTGATCCGGCTTTTCCACATGGATGTACTCGTTGACGATGCCGTTGATCTGCACCATCAGGTCGGTATTGTCCGCGTGTTTCCGTTTCTGCTGCAAGCCCTCGTAAATGGCGAGAATTGCGTTTTTCCGGGCGCGCACGGTATCGTCCACATCGTCACGGTCTGCGTAGCGGAACAGCCGCGCCAGCTCAGACGCATAGGTCTGGAAGGTTTTCTTGGTTTCCAACGTCTCGCACATTGCGTTGGCTGCATCCTGTACAAGGTTCATCTTTTCAAAGTCCTGTGCGTCCACCAGTTCCTGCAGCCGGAACCCGTGTTCTGCCAGAAAGCCGTCCGTTTCTCCGATGACCGTACGGATACGCTGAATCAGCTCCGTTTTGTCCACCGTTGGGTCAATGCCCGCCGGGCTGTTCTTGCTGACCGTATAATCTGCCAGAGCCTTGCGCAGCGCCTTTACGATACCAATATAGTCCACGATCAGGCCGTTGCTCTTGCCCTCCGAAACACGGTTTGCACGAGCGATGGTCTGCATCAGGGTATGGGCTTTCAACGGCTTGTCCAGATACATACAGGACAGACACTTTACATCAAAGCCCGTCAGCCACATGGCACAGACGAACACCACCCGGAACGGATTCTTTCTGTCCTTGAATTCTTTATCCAACTCCCGTTTTTCCATTTTGGCACGGTGCGGCAGAATATCCAGCCCCCACTTTTTGAAGGTCTGCACCTCGTTCTGCTCCTGACTGATCACCACTGCCATTTCGGTTTCTTTCATCCATGCCAGTTTGCGGGCAAGTTCCTGTGCTTCCTGCTGGGTCGCTGTACCCTGCCGGACTTCCAGTTCCCTGATCTTTGCCCGCCAGCATTCCTGCACATAGTTATACATCCGCACACAGGTGACCTTATTCAGGCAGACAAACATCGCCTTGCCGCTGGTCCAAAGGTCAGAGTAATGCTCCACAAAATCCTTTGCAATGGAGCGCAGCCGTTCATCTGCGGTGAGAATATGGATTTCCTTTGCAAACTCGCGTTCCAGCTTTTCCTCCTGCGAGGGATCAAGGTCGGCTGCTTCAATGGCATCCAGAATCCGCCCGGTGATCTCCGGCTTGTCCAACTGGGCGATCTTATCCGCGCGGTTCTCATAGTACAGCGGTACCGTTGCGCCGTCCTCCACTGCCCGCTTGAAATCATACACCGACAGATACCCGCCAAAGGTGCGTTCCGTGATATGATCATCCGCCAGAAGCGGTGTACCGGTAAAGCCGATGCGGGACGCCGTGGGCAGCAGGTGCATCATGTTGTCTGCAAAAATGCCGTACTGGCTACGGTGGGCTTCATCCGACAAAATCAGAATGTCGTGATCCGGGTAGATGGGCGGCTCCTTGGGCAGATTGAACTTCTGGATCAGGGTAAACACAAAGCTGGGGTTGCCCTGCAGCTTTTTTACAAGGTCTGTACCGCTGGATGCAATGAACTGTGAAGCCTTTGTCTTGCCCAGCAGACCGCAGTTTTCAAAGGTATCGCTGATCTGCCGGTTCAGCTCGTCACGGTCGGTCAGCACCACAATGGTGGGCGAGCCTGCAAACTTGCGCCGGATCTTCTGCGCCAGAAAGACCATGGAGTAGCTTTTGCCTGCCCCCTGCGTGTGCCAGAACACACCCAGCCTGCCGTCTTTCAGTTTGCGGTTCTCGTAAGCACTGACGGCCTCGTTGACGCCGAGATACTGGTGGTTGCGGGCCAGAATCTTGGTGGTGCGCCCACCGGAATGGTCGTAAAGGATGAAATTTTCCAGCAGATCGAGGAAGGTCTTTTTCTCGCAGATGCCCCGCAGCATGGTTTCCAGTTCCACGCTGCCTGCATCGCTTTCCTTCAGACGCTTCCACTCGTGGAAAAACTCGTACTTGCTGCCAAGCGTGCCCACCTTGGCTTCCAATCCATTGGACAGCATGAGAAAGGCATTGTAATAGAACAACTGCGGAATGGTATCGAGGTAATCCCGATAGTTGTCTATGTAGGCGTTCTGCACATCCACGGTGGGCTTTTTCAGCTCGATAAACAGCAGCGGAATGCCATTGACAAAGCCCACAATGTCTGTCCGGCGGCGGTACAGCTGCGAGTGGATCTTCATTTCTTTTACGGCGAGGAAATGATTATTTTCCGGTTTTTTGAAGTCGATCACCGCCGCACTCCGCGTTTCGGTGCGGCCATCCAGCCGCTTGACCGTCACCGGGATGCCATCCCGTAGCAGAAAATACTTTTCCTCATTGATCTGCATCAGGGATGCGGTGGAAACGTGCGCCGTGAATTTCTTCTGCACCTCGTCCAGCTGGTTCGGGGTGAGCCACGGGTTCAGCCGCAAAAGTGCCTGCCGAAAATACCGGGTCAGCAACACTTCCCCATAGCCGGTGCGGCCCAACGTCCCGTCTGGCCCCAGCTTTTCGGAGTTGTAAGCCAGCACGACCTCCCAGCCCAGAACGTTTTGCAGCAGGTTGCCTGCGCTGTTCTGGACAAGGACATTTTCGGAGTATTCGCGGCTCATAGGATCACCTCACCTTATATCATATCAGGGATTGTAGAATCACATCTTTTAGCATTTGTATGTGCCAAAATTTCGCCAACTTTCGTTATTGAGAAACTCGTTGGAATTTCATCCCACCATCCATGTATTTCTTTTAGAACTGGGTACGAATCCCACTTCTTCACAAATGCTTCATTGACTTGTTTCTGTTTATTAGCATCTGTTTCATATAGTTTCCAAACTGCTTCAAATACTTGCTTTTCTTTTGAAGTTATCGGCTTTCCTATTCCTTGATGTATAACCCGCAGGGTTTCAATTTGGTCAAAACTTCTTATATCAATTCTAACAAAACCATCCAAAAATTCATTAGGTTTCAAACAGGTTTCTGCATTCAATGAAATTTCTTGCAATAGCTCTGACGCTTTGTGATATTCTTCGGATTCCTTTTTTATTCCTATACATGCATATCCGTTTAGCACCTTGGGATAATAGTCAATAAACTTCTTAAAACCTCCCATTGAAGACATTCTTATTGCACCCAATGTATCGAGATGGTCTAACCAATCCTCCCCTTTGGGCAATTCTTGATATACAAGTTTTCGGTACACTTCCTCCAACACTTCTAATCCGTACGTAACATCACCTGTAATCGGTGCAAATCTTTCTAACACATGTGCTACTGTCAATCCACATAGAGCATCATTGTCAATTTGTCCAACAATTTCAACTGCCTTATTTATTCCCACATAATTCTTTCTACTGTCCCCTTTCTCGACATGGCAAACTAATAGTTCTGTTAACAAATCATAGTCAGCTTTTTCATCAGTCACCGCCGCCGACTGTTGAGCTTTTCTAAGGACCTGCTGAAATGCCGGATCTGCAAAAGCTTCAAGCATCCCCTTAACTTCATTAACACGGGGCAATACAGAATTTTCCCAGTTTGTAATTCTCTCATTGGCTTTTGTGTATGCTTCTTTTGTATACTCCTCCAATGCTCTTGGAACCATTTCATTAAAAACCGTTCTAACTCTTTCTTCTGAAACACCCTGATTGATAACAATTGTACCAGCCTGAACTAGCTGACTTCCCTCACCGGCCTGTTGGCTCTGTTTGTTAACGTCCACGTTTTATACCTCCAATCTGCACCTGCTCTGCATTATCACCGGCTTTTTGGCTTTGTTGAAAATTGTTTTTTATCTTTCCTCCATCTTTGGAAACATCTTCATTTTCCAGTGTAAACTCCTGTCGCTGTTTAACATTGTCTCCGCCAGTCTGTTTCTGTTTAACGTTTTTATGTACGCCTATCTTATATCCAATCGCTCCACCAATCAAGGCTCCTGCGATTAAAGAGAAAATTGTCGAACCAATTCCATCAAATACCCATGTTATCCACTCTGGCATAGATCATACCCTCCATTTTTCATTCAACAGTTTCGTTAGCCGCTTTCATATACCAAAAGAATCTCTCTTTCCCGTTTTCTCTTGTATTTCTTTCATTTGCTCATCAAACGCTTTTTCGCCTATTTTAGCAATACAATGCAATTTTAATCCTTGTTCATACTGTCCTAGGAGTGCGTATAGCTGGCTATCTGATGCTGCTGAAAAAGGTGCCCAACTTGTCGCACCCTGCGCCATTTCCAAGGCCGAAATTTCCATCAGCGCACTCATTTTTGCATCTCGCAACGCTTCGTTCATTCCATCTCTGGTCGGATTCTTCATTTGAGCACGAAGTTTTTGAATTTTATTCATCGCATCTTTTACGTCCTTAAGATCATTTGCTTCGGAACAATATTTATTAAGCGGATTTGACATATTATGAACACCCCTTTCATCAAAGCCCATGAAATTAATTTTATTACTGTCCTATTTTTAACAGCAACGGCAATAACGCAATCCCCACATCACAGCTCTTATCTGCCAGCCACGTCAAAACAGGCTTTACCTTTTCCCATTTTGACTTCTTGCTGTCTTTGGACTTTACCACTTCTTCAATCTCAAAAATTTTATCCAGCACTTCCTGTGTCTGTTCATTTGTGAGTGAAGTCATTTCTTCTACTTCTTTGCGTACCTGCTCAAATGTAATGTTCACATTCACGCTGTTAGTCACATTGACGACCTGAGAATTGGAAACTTCCGGCTTGGGCAACTGTACCGCATTCATCTGGTACTTATATGTTTCCAATTTTGCCTTCATCATCTTCAAATTAGATAACACATACTTTTGAGGATTCTGGGCCAAATGTCCATAAGCAATATGTGTTCCATCACTTGTAGAGCACCACAAACCATCACACCACTTGTTGATGCAAGCTTGATACCTTGCATCAATCTGACGATGTAGTTCAAATAACTCTTCTGCACTTAAGTTTCGAACATTGTCTAGTCTTTTAATGTCAGCACACACCATATCATAAAATTCTTTTGGCATATCCATGGTATCACACCTCCACTTCCCCACTCATGAACTTTGGCAACAGTAAATCTCTCGCTGTTTTTAATCTATCATTTTGCTTTTCCAAATTTTTAATTTTCTGATATTGTGGTTCTGCAATCTTCGCAAACACATCTTGCAATTTCTTTTCCGGCTCAATTACTTCAATATTGGAAAGCACATTTCGATTTAATGTCGGGATGGCGCCCCCATTATTTAGCGATGCAAAGTCCACTGTTTGTAGCAAGCTGTAAACAAAAAATATATTATGTCCCTTGTAATTGCTTATGTAAAGTGATGTATTATGTGGCCAAAAATCATCCCAAACCAATTGGTATTTTCCCAAACTTCCAGAACGACCTGTTACAATACCTGGCCCTTTAATTTTGAACTCGTTGTGATAGCCGATTATCGAGGTTGAACCAATAACTGGATATCGTCCAGCTTTCATCTCGTTTTTTGTTAAATCATATCCTCGATGAAACGTCAATATCCCATTGATATTTGTCCTGCTCCACCCCTCCGGCACACCGTCCACAATTTTCGTGTTTTCATGCCCCGGAAATCGCAAATCCACAAACCACTCTTTATAAAGCCGTTGGGCAGCTTCTTCCAGCAATTTGATTTGTTTCTGGTTGTTTTCAATCAGGTCGTCGTAAGCAGAGAGAATATCAGCGATATGTTTTTGACTTTCCAATGATGGAACATCAATTTTTATATTTCTCAATGAACCTAAACTTACTGTACGCTGAGCAGCTCCAATTGCAACTGCGTCAGCTTTTGCATAAAAGTCTCTGCTCAACATTGTATAAAACAGGAATCCACTGTCAACAATATCTTCTTTTGGACGTAAAATCGCAATATGTCGCTGAAAAACAAATGGTCTTTCTTCCTTTATCAGAACAGGAATTCCAAATGAACCGACCACAGAATAAAGTACGTCTCCTTTACGAACTTTTCTCTTTTCATCCAAAGACTGATAATATTCTTTTGGAACAAACATCGTGTCAGAGAAATCCAGCTGATTCATTGAATTTATATTTGAAATCGTCACAAATGGAATGCCCTGTTGTGCCTTCGGTGGAGGTTGATGGTCTCCATCTGAGATACTATAACAGCAATCTTCAAGTCTCACCTTTTCCCACTTCATACCCCCATCTCCTCCAGATTCTTCGAGATGGTTTCCATCAGGCGGTTGGACTCTGCCTGCAATTCCAGCAGTTCCTTGTGGATTTCTTTCATCCGCTGGGCAAAATCCACACCGTCATCCTCCACAGGTGCAACGCCCACATAGGCACCGGGCGTCAGGGATGCGCCTTTCTCGTTGAGGATGGTGTCGCGGCTAGCCACCTTGCACAGACCGGGAATGTCCTGATAAACGCCCTCGCCAAATTTTTCGGTGAGCCAGACGGCCTCCTTGGCAACGGTCAGCTTCTCGTTGAGGGTTTCCAGCTCCTTGTCGAACTTTTCCTGCGTAGCTTTGCGCTCTTTGCGGGGTGCTGCCTCCACAGCGGCTTTTACTTCTTCCCGCTTGGCCTGCACGTTTTGTTCCAGTGCGGCCTGAATCTCTGCAAAGGGGCGGTCGTCTGCCAGTTCTGCGTGATACTCCGCCAAAAGCCCCTTGTACTTGTCCACCTCGCCACGATAGAGCCAGACAATGGCGTCGAGGTTCTTCAACTGCCAGTCGCTCCACTCGTTCTGGGTGCGGTCCACCACGGTATAATAGTTGCGGGCGTCGATGAACAATACGGTGTCCAGCAGATGTTCCGGCTTGCCCTTATCCAGAAACCACAGCGAACAGGGCAGGCTTTTGGTGTAGAAGAAATTGTTGCCCACGCTCATCATCACGTCCACATGGCCGGTCTGGATGAGCTTTTCACGGATGTCCTTGTCTTTGCCCTGACTGTCGGTAGCCGAGGACGCCATCACAAAACCCGCACGGCCATGCTCGTTCAGGTAGGAGTAGAAATAGGACACCCACAGATAATTTGCGTTGCCGATCTCCTTGGCCTTGTTCACGCCGGGCAGGCCAAAGGGCAGCCGCCCGGCATTCTGCGCCGACTCCGACTTGACCTTGTCCACGTTAAACGGCGGATTTGCCATCACATAGTCGCAACAGCCGTTCAGGTTGTGGGCATCGTGATAGAAGGTATTGGCTTCATCGCCGGACTTGATCACGCCGGTCAGGCCATGCACAGCCATATTCATCAGGCAGAGCTTGGCGTTGTACTCCACCTTTTCCTGTCCGTAGAAGGTCATGGTGTTGTTGGCGATCATGCCCGCATGGTTTACAAAGTCGCCGGTCTGCACAAACATACCGCCGCTGCCGCAAGCCGGGTCCAGCAGAACGCCGTGGGCAGGCTCCAGCACATTGACGATCATCTTGACCAGCGATTTCGGCGTAAAGAACACACCGTCATCCTGTGCCACGTTCTTGGCAAATTTATTCAAAAAGTACTCGTAGATACGGCCGATCACATCGCCGCCCACATCGTCCAACGCATCATTGTTGAAGATTCGCAGCAGTTCCCCCAGCAGTTCATCCGAGAAGATGGTGTAGTCCTTCGGCAGAACGCCCTGCAGCTGCTCGCTCTGCTGCTCCACCAGTTCCATGGCGTTGTTCACCACTTCGCCCAGACTGTTCAGCGGGTTACCCTCGATGCCGGTCAGCCCCTGCTCCGGGATGTTGGCGGGCAAATTGACCAAGTAATTGTACTGCGCCTCCTTGGGCAGAAACAGTGCACTCTTCTCGGCAAAGTCGCTCTGTTCCACCGGCAGCACCCGACCGCCGCGCATGGGACGGTCTTTCAGGATCTCCTGCTCTACCAGTTTGAAGCGGCTGTACGCATACCGCAGAAAAATCAGTCCCAGTACCGGCATACAGTATTGGTTCGAGGTGAGTTTAGAGCCTGCACGCAGCAGATCTGCCGACTCCCACAGGTCAGCTTCCAGTTTTTTGACGTTCACATTATTTGCCACGAGGGGGTTCCTCCTGTTGTTTGGATTTTCATTTTCTATTGTATCACATTTTTCTGCAATGTTCATCTTTAATCATCGCTATTTTCTTTTTTGACTGGAAAAAGTTGTTTACCAATGGCTGACAATGTGTTAGAACCATACGGAAGGAGAACGCACAGGAAAAGCTGGAACGCTTAAAAATTTTAATCGGATAGATCAGAAACATTTCTGAAGGAATCCGCAGGACGTCCTAAGTTCTGCTACAAGGAAATGGAGCTGCCTATTGAATAATTGCCACCGTACAGAAACCGGCCCTTCCTCTTCGGACTGCTCTACGCCCACACTCGATGAATGGAGCGCATTCGCAACCTTTCTAGCTGATGTGATTGAGAAGTACGCATCTGTCTTGGAGATAGACAAAGCAGAATCCTTATCAAACAACGAAAATCAACAAGATGCTGTTGATACCACCATTGCAGCATGATATAATATTCTTGTAATATTTGTCCCAACACAGTGGTAAGGTCTCCCCTTCCACTGTATTACATACACGGAACGAGGTGCTTAAAATGAATCGTCCAGATGACTCTCCTAAAAATTCCATCCTCATTTACACCACAGAAGATGGCCTGACCAAAATTGATACTACCTTTGACGGTGACACCGTTTGGCTTTCCATTGACCAGATGGCTGAGTTGTTCCAACGTGACAAATCCACAATTTCCCGTCACATCAAAAACATTTTTGCAGAGGGTGAGCTTGAAGGAGATTCAGTTGTTGCAAAATTTGCAACAACTGCCGCAGACGGAAAGACCTATCAGGTCGAATTCTACAATCTTGACGTCATTATTTCTGTTGGTTATCGTGTCAAATCCAAACGAGGCACACAGTTCCGTATCTGGGCAACTGGCATCCTGAAGGAATATATGCGCAAGGGATTTGCGCTGGATGACGAACGCCTGAAAAATCTGGGCGGCGGTGGATATTTCAAAGAGCTGTTAGAACGCATCCGTGACATCCGTGCTTCCGAAAAAGTGTTTTATCGTCAGATTCTGGAAATCTATGCAACCAGCATTGACTACGACCCAAAAGCAGAAATCTCCGTCCAGTTCTTCAAAAAAGTCCAGAATAAAATTCATTATGCCATCCACGGTCAGACTGCCGCTGAGGTCATTTACAATCGTGTAGATGCCGAAAAGGAATTTATGGGTCTGACCACTTTTGCAGGAAACCAGCCCACTTTACGAGAAGCTACTATTGCCAAAAACTATCTGAACGAGAAAGAGCTTCGTGCTATGGGGCAGTTGGTTTCCGGTTATCTGGATTTTGCTGAGCGTCAGGCAGAACGTGAACAGCCCATGACAATGCAGGATTGGGCAAACCACCTTGACCGTATTCTGACTATGAGCGGCGAGCAGCTGCTTGTTGGCAATGGCAGTGTGACCCACAAGCAGGCAGTGGACAAAGCTACTACCGAATATCGGAAATACAAGGCTAAAACCCTCAGCGATGTGGAGCAGGATTATCTGGATTCCATTAAGTTTTTGGAGCAGAAAACAGGCAAGAAATAACCGTTTTATGAGGTTTTCTTATGTTACAGGAAAAGACAAAGGTTTACATTTACACCCGTGTTTCCACGACCATGCAGATCGATGGCTATTCGCTGGATGCACAGAAAGCTCGCATGAAAGCCTATGCAGACTTCAACGACTACCAGATCGTCGGCGAATACGAGGATGCAGGCAAATCGGGCAAATCCATTGAAGGCCGCGCTTCTTTCTGCCGGATGATGGAGGACATCAAATCAGGAAAAGATGGCGTTTCCTACGTTTTGGTGTTCAAACTGTCTCGGTTCGGCCGCAATGCCGCCGATGTGTTGTCTACCTTGCAGGTCATGCAGGATTTCGGGGTCAACCTCATCTGCGTGGAAGACGGCATTGATTCCTCCAAGGATGCAGGCAAGCTCATGATTTCCGTTCTTTCTGCGGTAGCTGAGATCGAGCGCGAAAACATTCGCGTCCAGACAATGGAAGGTCGCATTCAAAAAGCGCGGGAAGGCCGCTGGAACGGCGGTTTTGCGCCTTATGGCTATCGTTTGGTTGACGGTGTGCTGCAAATCAACGAGGATGAAGCCCCTGCCATCCAAACGATTTTCGAGCAGTATGTCAACACCGATACCGGCGCAAATGGGCTTTCCAAATACCTGGCGGCTCACGGCTTTCAGAAACTTGCACGGCAGAATGGCACCTCTCCCCTGTTCAGTGCCACGCTGATTCGCTCGATTCTACGGAACCCGGTCTATTGCGGCAAAATTGCTTTCGGTCGGCGCAAACTCGAAAAAGTTCACGGCACACGAAATGAGTACCGTCAGGTTCCGCAGGACAACTATCTTCTGGTCGATGGACTGCATGAGGGCATTGTTTCCGAGGAATTGTGGAACGCTGCGCAGGTCAAACTGCTGGCACAGTCCAAACGGTATGAACCGGTCACCCGCAACAAAACGGAGCAGGCGCACCTGTTGTCTGCGCTTGTCAAATGCCCTGTCTGCGGAGCCGGAATGTACAGCAACAAATGCACCAAGCACAAGAAGGATGGTACTGCTTATAAATCCTTTTCCTATTATAGCTGCAAGCACCGCAAGATGCAGCGCGGACAGAAATGCGATTTTACCAAGCAGATTCAGGAAGAAGTTTTGGACAATGCTGTAGTGGAAATCATCATCAAGCTGGTCAGCAACCCGAAGTTTGCTGTGCTGATGCAGTCAAAAATCAACAGCAAGGTAGACACGACTGCCATCGAACAGGAAATCGCAGCCGCCGAAAAGCAACTACGTCAGTATTACTCCGTCAAATCCAAATTCATGGAGGAAATCGATAACCTTGCCCCGGATGACCGGCACTACATCATGCGCAAATCAGACCTTGACGAGCGGCTTTACAGGATGTACGATAAAATCGAGGAAGCCGAAAACAACCTGATGGATGCCCGGGCAAAGAAGCAGGCTATCGAAGCGGATAAAATCACAGGCGATAACATTTACAAAGTTCTCATCTGCTTTGAAAAGCTCTACAATGTTATGAATCCCCTTGAACGCAAAAAGCTGATGGAGCACCTGATTTCCGAAGTCCATATCTACCCGGAGCGTCAGCCCAACGGCCAGTGGCTCAAGTCCATCAAATTCCGACTTCCTATCATTGAAAATGGCACCGATTTGTGTTTGGACAATGGAAGTCATGTGGAGTGTATCACGGCATTAACCCGCATGAAACCTTGATTTCTAGCACTTTCAAGGTTTGAAGAGCAGTAATTTTCCACCTTTGAACCGGCTCCAGATCAGTCAGAATAATCTTCACCGTCTCATAGAACTGCGAACAAGAAAACCGCCCTGCCGTATAGCTACGACAGAGCGGTTTTCTGCTGTATGGACTCGAAGGGAGTCGAACCCTCGACCTTTCGGATGCGAACCGAACGCTCATCCCAACTGAGCTACGAGCCCTCAACTGTCCTCTGACCACTAGAGCCAGAGGACATCGTTCATTTTGACTTTATTATTTTACTGCTTCTGGAATCATTTGTCAAGAGTTTCTACCTTCCGGCGAAGCAGACTCATGGGGGGCAGCTCCGGGGTGGGGATGGTGTACTTTTCCATAGCGTGGGGGGTGGATTCCACGCTCTCCCCTGCCTCGTTTTTGATCCACTCCGGGTGCAGCGGGATGCTGCGCCCATCCGGGCAGAGCACCTCCAACGTATCCCCAAGGCTCCATTTGCCGCGCTGCTGGCAGGAGGCAACACCATTCTCCCAGCTTTCCACAGTGCCCACAAACTCCCACTCACGGATATAAGTAGCGCTGTCGGTTGCCTGACGGGCCTGCTCGCGGCCAAAGTAGAAGCCCGGGGAGTAGTGCCGGTGGCTGGTACGGGTCAGCTCGGCCAGAACGTCATCGCTCAGCTCAAAGTTATCGTTGAACGGGTCGGCCAGATACTGATCCAAAGCCTTGCGGTAGGCGGCGGTGACGCTGGCGACATAGTAGAACGTCTTGGCGCGGCCCTCGATCTTCAGGCTGTCCACACCTGCCTTGCAGATGAGGTCGATGAAGGGAGCGGTGCACAGATCGTTTGCATTGAGGATATAGCTGCCGTTCTCATTTTCGCCGATCTCATACAGCTGGCCCGGGCGGGTCTCCTCGCTCAGGTAATACTTCCAGCGCAGCAAGACCCGTCGCAGCGCACTCATCGGCGCAGGGCTGGGCGCACTGGCCCCGGTTGGCATCCCGGCCTGCCATGTAATTGGAGAGCAGGCACCGGCCCGAAATGCTCATGCACATGGCTCCATGGACAAACGCCTCGATCTCCAGCTCCGGCGGGGTCTTATCGCGCAGGGTGGCGATATCCTGCAGGCTCATCTCACGGGCCAGCACCACACGCTTTGCACCCATGTTGTAAGCGGCACGTGCGGCGGCCCAGTTGGTGATGCCGGTCTGAGTGGACATGTGGACATCGATCTCCGGGGCGAACTGCTTACAGGCTTCCAGCACGCCCAGATCGGCCACGATAAAGGCATCCACACCGGCCTTGATGGCTTCGGGCAGGCGGTCAGCTTCCTCATTGGTGGGCAGCGTGTTCATGGTCAGATAGACCTTGCGGCCGCGGGCATGGGCATAGATCACACCCTCGGCCAGCTGCTCCGGCGTAAAATTGGCAGGAGCCGACCGCATACCGAACTCCGGCAGGCTGCAATAAACAGCGTCTGCTCCATAGTTGATGGCATAACGCAGGCGCTCCAAGTCGCCTGCCGGGGCCAGCAGTTCCGGGATCTGTAACATAAAATCGTCCTCTCTTTTTAACACCCTCTCTGTCATCGCTGACGCGATGCCGCTTCATCGGATCGGTTTCTGCAAACCTGACTCCGGAGCCGCAATTGGCACTTCCCTTGGGAGAGCTTTCAGCATAGCGGACTGAGAGGGACTTACTTCTTCAAACTCTGATTGACTTCAGCCGCTTTCCGGCAGTTGGCCTGATGTTCAGCATAGGTCTTGGCGTAATAGTAGTGACCGGAAAGGTCCGTAACAAAGAAATAGCAGTCCCTGACTTCCTCATCACACTGAGGTGCCAGAGCAGCCTGGATCGCGGCAAGGCCCGGGTTCGAGATGGGCCCGGCGGGCAGGCCGGTGCAGGTGTAGGTATCGTAGGCATTCCGGATGTTCTCGGGGATATCCTCCCAGCCGCCATAATACGGAGCCACCCAGTTCCAGAGGTAGTTGTTGTCCTCATCGCTCTGGACATAGCTGGAGGTGTTGCTCTGGAGCTTAGGGTAAGGCGAACCCTCGGCCAGACGGTTGCGGAACACCTGCGCCACATTGGAATCCTGATCGTTGCCCGCTTCCTCTTGCACAAAAGAGGCCAGTGTAATGACCTCGGGCAGGGTCAGCTCCTGCTTTTCCAGTTCCCTGTACATCTCGTCCGTAAACTGCCTATCGAAGTGTGCATAGAACGTTGCAACGTAATGATGCACGGTATCGTCCGTCAAAAACTCATAGGTGTCCGGAAAGAGGTAGCCCTCACACTTCATAAAGCGGTCGGGGGCATCGTCCGGGACATACTGCCAGAAGGTGTACTCGCTGAAATCTCCGGTGTTGGCTTCTTCCAGAAACTCCTCGGCAGTACACAGACCGGCTTCCTCCATTTTCCGGGCAATGGCAATGGCAGTGGTTCCCTCCGGGAAGGTCAGCCGCACCGAATCCGCCTTGGCATACGTGGACAGCTCTGCGATCAGGCCATCGTAGGAATATCCGCCGGTCTGCAGCGTAAAATCACCGTACTGCAGTTTTCCGGCGGCACCCTTGTGCCCCACATACCAGCGGAACAGATAGGCCGAACGGATCACTCCAGCCTCCTTCAGCTCTTTTGCGATGGCAGCAACGCCGCTGCCCTGGGGGATGCTGACGGTCACCTCTGCACCGGGCTTTCCTCCATTGCCGTTGATCTCGTTATACGCAAACACGCCTGCCGCACCGACTGTCAGTACCAGCAGCAACAGCACGGCCAACAGGATCTTCAGCGCACTGCCTTTTTTCTTTTTCTGGTGTTTCTCTGCCATATCCACGTTCCTTTCAGTCCATCATCAGGCGCATGTAGCTCTCCGAAACATCAAAAGGTTCTCCTTCAAAGCGGATGAGGCCATACTCCTGCCGGGTCCCCTCGCCCAGGAACAGATTCTGGGCAGCTCCCACCGTGATGACAGCCTTTTCCACAATGACCTCTTTCTCCCGGGCGGCTTCCATCAGCACCTCGGCAGCACGGTCATTTTCCGCCATCATCTCCACAAAGTAAAGGGTATCCTCCCTGCGGAAATAGATGCCATAGCCCTGCTCACTGGATACGATGGTCGCGCCACGGGAATACAGGTCCCGCAGAACTTCCCCCATCTGCTCCGGCGGCAGCTGAACGGTGTCGGGCCAGTATTTTGCCCGCAGCTCGCAGAGTTTTTTTGCCGTCACGGAATCGAATTCCGCCTGGCTCCACAGGTTGCGCTCCACCTCCCGGGGCAGGCAGCGCAGGGCAAAGGCTTTCTGGAAGCCTTTATCCTGCAGCAGCGTTGATTGTTCCGGGCTGGTGGGCACTGCCACCACAAAGCCTGCGCCCCGCAGTTTCTGCTGGGCGCACAGGGTATCCACCAGGCCCGCAAGGAGCAGGCTGCCCTGCCCGCACAGACCGAACAGATAGCTGCCCGGGCGGCCCTGCAGGGTCACCGGCACAGCCAGTGCCACAGCCTCAATGTGGTCGTTTTCCTCCGCGACGTAGACATTCTGCACCCCGGCAAAGCGTTCCACAGCGCCACGGACAAACTCCTCCGTGTCGCCGCGCTGGGCCTGCCACAGGGCCAGCACCTCCGCCCAATCGGACGGCTGCATCAAACGGTACATGATATAGGATGCCTCCTTTTGTTTCAAATAACAGCGAGAGCAAGAGTTCTGACCTCTCCCTGAATATCCTCAATGCTCCGCATCTTCTCCCCTGCCGTGCAGTGGACGGTATCCCAGCCGAGGTGAGCGGCGCAGTATTCTGCCGCCCGGCGGCTGCGGGCCAGATATTCGGTGTCCTTTTCATGGACATCCTTCCTGGTCTCGTCGCCATGGTAGCGGGCAGTCATCAGCCGCTGGCTCACCGCCGGGTCAACCTGCAGATAGATCACCTTATCCGGTGCAGGCAGGCCCAGCAGGTGGTATTCATAGTCAAAGAGCCACTGCAGGAATGTGTCCCACTGCTCCGGCGGGAGCTTCGAACACTGATGCACGGCATTGGAGGTGGTGTAGCGGTCAGCGATCAGGATGCCGCCTTCCTCGTAGAACTTGCCCCAATCCGACTTATACCCCGCATAGCGGTCCACCGCATAAAAGCTGGATGCCGCATAGGCGTTGACATCGTCAGGCTTGTCACCAAACTGCCCTGCCAGATACATCTTGACCAGCGCGCTGGAATCACTGTCATAATCCGGGAAGGTGATTTCTCTTACCAGATGATCCGTCACCGTCAGGTGCTTTGCCAGCAGCTTAGCCTGCGTGCCCTTGCCGCTGCCGTCCAGCCCTTCCAGAACAATCAGCTTGCCTTTGCTCATACACCCGCCTCCTGCTTGATGGCCTCATACTTTGCGCGGACTTCGGCAGTTCTGCCGCAGCACATCTTGCCCTCGGGGCAGGGGCCGCTGACACAGGCCGGGCCGGCCTTGGCAAAGATATGGGGTGCCACCGGGTAGACCAGCCGGAACATTTCCTCAGCCAGCTGACGGATCTCCCACTGAGCGCGGGAGCAGCAGCGCAGATGGAAGAAATTCTGCAGACTGCGGGCGTTCATGGTCACGACCATCTTCGTCTCGCAGGCGTTGGGCAGCACAAAACGGGCATCCTCGTTGGCCTGTTTGGAGGCCTTGGCGCGGGCCTGCTTTTCCGGCATCCCCTCCGCCATCAGGCGGGCAGTGTGGCCGTCCTCCAGTTTTTTTGCAAGGTCCAGGTAGCGCTTCGCATCCTCATCCATGCTCTCAAGAAAGGCTGCCTTTGCCTCAGGGATGGCCTCGATCTCCGGCGGGATGACATAGTGGAAGTCGTCCAGCCGGACATACCGCTGGCTCTGGACACTGAAGGATGCGATGCGGTGCCGGGTGATCTGGGCCAGCAGGGTGCGGCTCACACCCTCAATGCCAAAGGTGAAGCTGGCATGTTCAATGGGGCTGGCATGGCCCAAGTCGCTGAGCATGGTCAGGAACTTGGCCGTTTTCTCCTCAGTCAGGCCGTCCAGCAGGTCGGTGATATGGGCATCGGAGTAGCAGAGCTTGGCCGCTGCCGCCACCACCTTTTCCGGTTCCGGGGTATGTGCGATCAATCGAACGGTCATCATAGTTTTCTCATTCCTCCGTAATTTTCGTCAGCGGCGCAAAATTTGCCATGGTTTTCTTCACACCGACTTTTTCAAAGTTGATCTCCACGATCTGGTCTCCGGCAGCGGCCTTGACCGCCAGCACCCTGCCCCGGCCAAAGACCTTGTGCTCCACAATGTCGCCCTTTTCATATCTATTCGTCACAAATTCTCTTTTCCGGGCTTGTACCAGCTCTTCAAAGAGCATTTTCATGGTTGACATTCGTGCTGGCATTGGTTTTTCGTACCCTATCACATTCTTTTCAACAGTTCTAATTGTGTCTTCCGGTATATCGCTTACATCTAGTATGTATACCGTATTCAATCGTGGATTAAAAACACCTAATTTATTAATTGTTTTGAATTCTGGTCGGCCAGAATGTACCCCCATAATCCAATACATCAGCAATTGCAGTGTAGTTTTACTTGTCAACTTATTTTTAGATACTTTATAATCCCATAAAGTATCTTCTGTTAAGTAATCACCATCTCCGTGGTCAACATCATAGGTATACCCACCATAGCTTCCGTTTTTCGTCATTTCATTCATTTTTTCTTCAGATGAATCAGGTATCGGTTCAAATGTGAAGCCATTTTTAGTTGGTGGTCCGTATTTATTCCAAAATGATACGCTTCGATTTATCATTGTGCGAATATTTGTAACAGTATGAGCATCAGGATCGTTCTTCTCTCTACTCTCATGCTGCTTAGCCCACATCGGAACTCTATAATATGCATCGAACCATACCATTCTACATGCATATACTATCGATTCATCATCTAGTCCCTTTATTTTTCTGAGAAAACTTTTAGCAACATCAACCGCGTCTGTGTAACCTAAATTTTTAGCATACATTGCGCCCATGCACGATATCCTAAACGCATCTGTAAGTTTTGCCCCCATGATATAACGGGTCATATAATCCACAACCATTCCCACTATCGCTGGAGACAAATTTTCTGTCAAAGCCAATTCTGTTTCATCAGAAATTCTCACTTCCTTAAACAGCGATGGTTTTATAAATCCTCCATATGGCTGTTTAGTTGTTCGTACAATTTCTGTAACGCTTGCCATTGCCTTAACCCTTTACTTATCTATTACTTTTTCTAGCATTGGCGCATTTGCCATCATTTTCTTTGTTCCATTACTTTCAAAGCTAACAATGACCATTGCATCCCCATGCCTAGAGTCAACCTCCAATATCTTTCCACGGCCAAAAGCCTTATGATATACAGTATCTCCCACTTTATAGTCTTTAGCAGGAAGAGACTGCATCGGTTTCAAAGCCGGGCTCCCGGTAAAGATGGTTGTTTTCGACGCTGCCTTGGGGGCCGCGGGGCGGCCATAGCCCGCGCCAAAACCGGAGGAACCAGACGCGCGCGGGGCGCTGCTTCCGCTGCCAAACCCGGAAGCACTGCTGCCACGGCCTGCATAACCGGAGCCGAAGCCGCCGCGCTCAGAGGCATTGTATTCACGGTTGAGGTAGCTGCCGCCGGTGCGGCCGCCGAAGCTGCTGGAATTGCGGCCCCAGCCGGACGCGCCGGAGTAGCCCGAGGCCCCGCCGGGAACGGTATCACTGTAACTGGAACCCCAGCCCATGGAAGAACGGCGTTCCAACGCCGGGCTGCGGGTCTCTTCTATATACTCAGGCTCGATCTCGCGCAGGAAGCGGCTGGGTTCGTTGCGCTGGGTGCGGCCGTAGAGCATCCGGGAGACACTGTTGGAGATATACAGCTCCTTCTTGGCGCGGGTGATGCCGACATAGGCCAGACGGCGCTCTTCCTCCAGATCTGCCTCGGAGTATTTGCTCATCTCGCTGGGGAACACCCCCTCCTCCATGCCAATGAGGAACACATAGGGGAATTCCAGACCCTTTGCAGAGTGGATGGTCATCAGGACCACCTGGTCAGCGCTCTCGTTGTAGCTGTCAATGTCGCTGATGAGGGCGATATCCTCCAGGTAGCCTTCCAGTGAAGCATCCTCGCCGTGCTGGTCGCAGTAGTTTTTGACGTTGTTGACCAGCTGGCCCAGGTTCTGCAGGCGGTCTGCCGCATCCTCGTGGGCCTTGTAGCCGGTCACCTCAATGACATCCTGGGCAAATTCGTCCAGTGTCCTGGTTTCCAGCGATTCCTGCAGTTTTTCGTAGATCTGCCAGAATTTCAGCAGCGGCATAATGGCACGGCTGAGTTTGGCGTATGCATCCGCGTGGGAGATGACTTCCAGCATACTGATTCCCTGCTGGGCGGCAAGGTCAGCAATCACGTCAACAGTGGTATTGCCGATCTTCCGGGCAGGCTCGTTGATGATGCGGCGCAGGCGCACATCATCCCGGGCGTTCGCCACGATGGACATATAGGAGTGGATGTCCTTGACCTCTTTGCGGTCATTGAAGCGCTGGCCGCCCACGATCTTATGGGGAATGCCCGCGCGGGTAAAGTAGCTTTCGATGGGGGCCGACTGGGCATTCATACGGTAGAGCACCGCATGGTCCGCCAGATGCCCGCCCTCTTTCAGGTGCTCACCGATGACATCCGCAATGTGCATGGCTTCGTCCTGCTCATTCTCGGCAGTGTAGACCTGCACCTTGTCGCCCTCGTCGTTCCGGGTCCACAGGGTCTTGCCCTTGCGCTCGGTGTTGTGCTGGATGACGCAGTTGGCAGCATTCAGGATGTTGGAGGTGGAGCGGTAATTCTGCTCCAGACGGATGGTCTTGGTGCCGGGGAAGATGCGCTCAAAGTTCAGAATGTTCTCAATGGTGGCACCGCGGAAACGGTAGATGCTCTGGTCATCGTCACCGACAACGCAGATATTCTTTTCCGGGCCGGTGAGCAGGCTGACCAGCCGGAACTGGGCCACGCTGGTATCCTGATACTCGTCCACCAGCAGGTAGCGGTACTTGTTCTGGTAGAACTCCCGCACATCCTCGTGCTCCGCCAGCAGCTGCACGGTCTGGTAGATCAGGTCATCAAAATCGAAAGCTCCCGCCTCCCTGAGCTTTTTCTCGTAGGCGGCGTAGACTTTGGCGGCAATGGCTCCCTTGGTGTCCCGGGCCGGGGTGCGCAGCGCCTCCTCCGGGCTGACCAGCTGATCCTTCCAGCGGCTCATCTGGTTGATGGCGCTCTTGATCGGGAAGAACTTATCATCGATGCTCAGTTCCTTATAAACCGCCTTCATCACACGCTGGGAGTCATCGGTATCATAGATGGTAAAGCTGCGGGGGTAGCCGATGGATTCTGCCCAGCGGCGCAGGATGCGCACACAGGCCGAGTGGAAGGTGGAGGCAAACACCTCGTCCCCCTCTTCGCCGCCCAGCATATTGCGCAGGCGCTCCTTGAGCTCCCCTGCCGCCTTGTTGGTAAAGGTGATGGCCATCACGTTCCAGCTGCGAACAGCGTTCTGCCGCAGCATCCCGTCCAGCCAGGCGGGCGCATCGGTGCCGGTCATAATTGCCGTTTTCAGGGCCTTGACATCCTCCTCTGTCACCTCACGGGGGGTCCAGCTGGAACCGTGGGCCGAGCCAAACCGGATCAGGTTTGCAATGCGGTTGACCAGAACAGTGGTCTTGCCGCTGCCTGCACCGGCCAGAATGAGCAGCGGGCCGTCGGTAGTAAATACCGCCTGCCGCTGCATATCGTTCAGGCGGCCAAACTGCTTTTCAATATAGGTATCGCGCAGAGCGCAGAATTCCTGTTGGAGACTTGCTGCCATTGTTTCACCTGTTCTTCTATAAAATCACTTACTTTATAAGTATATCACAATTCAAGAGGGTTGTACATAAAAAACCGCCCGTCCTGTACAGCACAGGAGGGGCGGCAGTGTTCAGATAAAGCTTAGCCGAAGATGTTGATCAGGATACCGGCAGCAACAGCGGAGCCGATAACGCCAGCGACGTTGGGGCCCATGGCGTGCATCAGCAGGAAGTTGGAGGGGTTCTCGCTCTGGCCGACCTTCTGAGAAACACGGGCAGCCATGGGAACAGCGGAAACACCAGCGGAGCCGATCAGGGGGTTGACCTGACCGCCGGTCAGGGCGTACATCACCTTGCCGCACAGAACGCCTGCAGCGGTACCAAAGGAGAAGGCGATCAGACCCAGCACGATGATGAACAGGGTGCGGCTGTTCAGGAAGGTGTTTGCAGAGGTGGTGCAGCCAACAGACAGAGCCAGGAAAATGGTGATGATGTTCATCAGCTCATTGCCGGCAGTCTTCTGGATACGATCCACAACACCGGACTCCTTCATCAGGTTGCCCAGCATCAGCATACCGACCAGAACGGCAGCATCAGGAACGATCAGAGAAACAATGATGGTGACCATGATGGGGAAGATGATCCTCTCGGTCTTGGACACGGTGCGCAGCTGCTTCATCACGACTGTGCGCTCTTTCTTGGTGGTGAGCGCCTTCATAATGGGCGGCTGGATCACGGGCACCAGAGCCATGTAGCTGTACGCCGCAACAGCGATGCTGCCCAGCAGCTCAGGTGCCAGACGGGAGGTAACAAAGATGGCAGTAGGGCCGTCTGCACCGCCGATGATGGAGATTGCAGCGGACTGCTTCTGGGTGAAATCCACAATGCCGGTAGCAGCCAGCAGACGAGCGCCCATGTAAGTGCCAAAGATACCGAACTGAGCGGCAGCGCCCAGCAGCAGGCTCTTGGGGTTGGAAATCAGGGGGGCAAAGTCGGTCATGGTGCCGATGCCCAGGAAGATCAGCGGGGGGTAAATGCCCAACTTAACACCCATGTAAAGCATATCGGCCAGACCACCGTTGTTCAGGATCTCGATCCACATCGGGTGCTCGAGACCATCACCAACGAAGTACTGCATGTGGATAATGCCGCTGCCCGGCAGGTTGGCAAGGATCATGCCAAATGCCATGGGCAGCAGGATCAGGGGCTCAAATTCCTTCACGATGGCCAGGTACAGCAGGAAGCAGCCCACGCAGATCATGATCGCGTAGAGGTAGCCGCCCGGCTCACCGAACCGTGCAAAACCGGAACTCTGGAAAATACCGACCAGAGTATCGATAAACTGTGTCATGTTTTTCCTCCTGTGTTAAAAAGGTGCGGTGGTGTCGTTGACACCAGCCTTGCTCCAGCCATTTGCAGCACGGCGCACGGCCTTCAGGGTGTACTTGCCATTGCCCATGGCGTGGATGGCTGCCATAATTGCGGCAACCACATCGCCGGGGATGCCTTCCTCCACCACAGGGGCAGGAGCAGCCTGCTGTACGGGGGCAGCGGGCTTTGCGGCAGCCTTGGGAGCAGCAGGCTCCTTGGCTGCCTTCTTCTTGGCGGCCATACCGTCGAAGATCTTGCCTTCCAGCATGATGATGAGCATCAGCAGGACGAGGATGGCAAACACCAGCACGATACCGGTAATGGTGATAACCACATCAGAACCCAGATTCATGGTCTTCCTCCTAATAATAATTTACTCCGCACTCCGGAGCAGACCCCGGCGCGCAAAAAGCGATTTGAAAATATTATACAATATTTCCCGACCCGATTCAACAAGTATGAACAAAATTTTGTTGCAACTTTTCCAATTTCTTAACAAGCCGGGTCAGGGCCCCGGTCAACGGCGGCCCATGCGGGGGGTCGCATCCAGGAAGCCGGTCTCCAGCTTATCGTTCAGGCCCAGGCTCATGGCAGTGCCCAGCGCCACACAGTTCACGGGATCGGGCGAGACGGTCACATCCACCTTGAGTTCCTGGCTCAGGTATTCGGGCAGGCCGTGCAGCTGTGCGCCGCCGCCGGTCAGCACCACACCATTGCGGAAGATATCGCCTGCCAGCTCGGGCGGGGTCTTTTCCAGCACCTGATGGGCAGCAGTGCCGATCTGCTCACTCAGCATCATCACAGGCTCGTAGAGGTCGCTGGTGGAAACATTCACCTTGATGGGCAGGCCGGTCAGCAGGCTGCGGCCCTTCACCTCCATCGTCTCGTCAAAATCAGCCTTCTGGGGGCAGCAGGCAACGTTCTTTTTCAGCTGCTCTGCGGTACGCTGGCCGATGGCAATGCTGAACTTGTTGCGGACATGTTTCAGGATCTCGTCATCATAGTGGTTGCCCGCCACACGGACACTGGTGGCCTTGACCTTGCCGCCCAGAGACAGGACAGCGATATCGGTGGTGCCGCCGCCGATATCAATGATCATCCGGCCATCGGGCTGGGTGATGTCGATGCCGGAACCCAGTGCAGCGGCAATGGGCTCATCGATCAGGTAGACCTGACGGGCACCGGCGGCCATCACGGCCTCCACCACGGCATCACTCTCAATGCCGGTGATGGCAGCGGGCACGCAGACAGCCACCCGGGGCTTGACCATGTGGGAGCTGTACACCTGATTCACAAACCGGCAGATCAACTCCCGGGTCATGGTATGGTCGCTGATGACACCGTCCTTCAGCGGGAAAATAGCGGAAATATAGTTGGGGGTGCGGCCTACCATGGCCAGGGCCTTGTCGCCCACCTCCAGCACGGAGTTCTTGCGGGTATCCATTGCCACCACGCTGGGCTGGTTGAGCACGACCCCCTGCCCTGCCTGTGCAATGATAATGGTCGTTGTGCCCAGATCGATGCCGATGTCATTCTGTGCCATAATGAAACGTTCCTTTCTCTGCTCCCCTGTTTTCTATCGTAAATGCCCGTTCGGGCGGGAAATCAAATCAATTTATATTGTAGCATAAGCCAGTAAAAAAGTATAGACCAAACCTCTCCTACTAGGAGAGGCAAGTCAGCAGCCTGGCTCCCCTATTAGGGGAGCTGGCGCAAAGCGCCTGAGAGGTTATTCCGCCGCCATCTGTTCCGGCGGCAGATTCTCTTTCAGCAATTCGCACAGGCCGCTGTACCGCAGGTTCTGCCGGACATTGGACATCATCCGGTTCACCACATCCCGCCGCCCGGCCACGATGCACAATTTGCGGGCGCGGGTCACGCCGGTGTAGAAGAGGTTGCGGTAGCAGAGCCTTGGCGGCACCTGCGCCACCGGCAGCACCACCGCCGGGAACTCGCTGCCTTGGCTCTTGTGCACCGTAATGGCGTAGGCGATCTCCAGCTCGTTCAGGTTTTCCGCCGGGTAGAGCAGGCGGCGGTCATCCATCCGCACCACCATGGAGCGGTCGCGCATGTTGATGGATTCCACAATGCCAATATCACCGTTATAGGCTCCCACGCCCTGCTCCCCGCCAATGCGGTTCCAGACGATCTCGTAGTTGTTCCGCACCTGCATCACCTTATCGCCCACCCGGAACACCCGGGAGGCGCTCTGGAGCTGGGGTTTGCCCTTCTGCTCCGGGTTGAGCAGGTTCTGCAGCTCCACATTCAGCGCCTGGGTGCCGGTGGGTCCCAGCTTGGTGGGGCAGAGCACCTGAATATCCCGGACAGGGTCAAAACCATAGCTCCGGGGCAGACGGGTGGTGACAAGATCGCACACCAGTTTCTGTGCCGCATCGCCGTCCGATTCCAGGAAGAAGAAATCGTCTGTCTTACCGCCCTTCTGCAGCGGCTCACTGCTGATGATGTGGTGGGCGTTCTCCACAATAAGGCTGCGTTTAGCCTGCCGGAAGATCTCGTTCAGGCAGACGGTGGGCACCAGCCCGGAGCGGATGACCTCGCCCAGAATGTTACCGGGCCCCACACTGGGCAGCTGGTCGGCATCGCCCACCATAATAATGCGGCAGCTGTACCGCAGAGCTGCAATGAGCGCCTGAAACAGCTTCACATCCACCATACTCATCTCATCCAGAATGACCACATCGCATTTGAGCAGGTTCTTGTCATTGTGGATAAAGCTGACCACGCCGCCGGAGTAGTCCACCTCCAGCAGGCGGTGGATGGTAGAGGCCTTGCGGCCGGTCAGTTCACTCAGTCGTTTGGCCGCACGGCCCGTGGGGGCACAAAGCGCCACCCGGTCGGCCTGATGTTCCAGCAGCTGCAGGATGGCGTTGACCGTAGTGGTCTTACCGGTGCCGGGGCCGCCGGTCAGCACAAGGCAGTTTTCGGTCATGGCCTTGCGGATTGCTTCCCGCTGCAGAGGCGCATAGGCAAAGCCCTGAGTCAGCTCCAGCACCTGGATGTTTTTATCAAGGTCCCGCACCGTCTGCTTTTCCCGCTTTGCCAGAAGGGCCAGCCGGTCGGCAATGGCCTGTTCTGCTTCCAGCAGGTCAGGCAGATAGATATACGGCACCGCCTCCAGCATCTTTACGCCAAGCTGCCCGGTCTCAATGCAGTGGTCCAGCGCACGGGCCAGCTTTTCGGGCGGCTGCTGGATGAAGTGGGATGCCGTGTCCAGCAGCTGCGCACGGGGCAGGCAGGTGTGGCCGTTGCCCGCGTTGTGGCGCAGGGTGCGCAGAAGAGCTGCTTCCAGCCGCTGGGTGCAGTCCCCTTCCATGTGGTAATACTGTGCAATGCTGTCCGCATGACGGAAATCCAGCTGCAGGGGTTCCCCACAGAGCAGATAAGGGTTCTGGGAGATGGCCTGCATGGCACTGGGGCCAAAGACGCGGAACACCTCCATAGCGCGGCGGGGGCTGATCTCGAACTGCGCCAGATAGGCGATCAGTTCCCGCATTCCGAACATCCGCTTGAACTCCTGCTGGATGCGGTCAGCTTTGTCTGCCGAGATGCCGGGGATCAGGGTGAGCTGGGCGGGGTCGTTGGCGATCACCTCCAGCGCCGCCGCGCCGAATTTGTCGATGATCTTATTGGCCGTGCGCGCCCCGATATAAGGCAGGGAGCCGCTGGCAAGGAAGGCGTATACCGCTTCCAGATCCTTCGGCATATCGGTCTCGCACTCCTGGGCGTGGAACTGGCGGCCATAGGTGGCGTGGTTCTCATATTTACCGCGGCAGACCACGCTCTCGCCCGCATGGAGCTCACCCACGATCCCGCACACCACGGTGACCGTGCCGCCGCCGGAAATTTCAAACACCGTATAGCCGTTATCCGGGTTCTCGTAGATAATGTCCTCCACCGTTCCCTCGATCTGTTCCAGCTCCATGCTCCTCACCCCCTTGTGACATAATTATTTATAGTATAATCGTTTTGGTGTTATTTGTAAAGGAATTGGGCAGGCCCTGCTCTTTACAACCTCTCAGCTTTGGCGTTGCGTGAGGCTTTCCCTCTTTGCCAAAGCCTCCCCTACTAGGCAACAAAAGAGCCGCCCTTCTGCGGTTTCGCAAAAGAGCGGCTCAATTTTTACAAGTTTGCGTGCGGTCTTGCTTTTTCCCGTTTCAGCTTCCGGAACACAACGATATACGCCGGGATCAGGAAGAAGCAGGCAAAGAACCAGGCCACCGGGTTTGCAATGCAGGCGGCAAAATAGCCCCACAGCGGCACGAACAGGAAGCCCACCATAGCACGGGCGATCATCTCCGCCACACCGGCAAACATAGCCAGGCTGGAATAACCCAGACCCTGAATGGTGTAGCGGTAAATGATAAGGACCGCCAGCGGGATATAGAACACGCTGTTCCAGAAGATGAAGCTCTGGGCGTTGGCCATGATCTCGGTCTGGCTACTCTCAAGGAACAGGCCGATCAACGCCTTATCCAGCACGCGCAGGATCAGGAAGGATGCCACACTGTACACACAGCCGATGCCCAGGGCGGTGTTCACACCCTTGTTCACACGGTTCAGGTCGTGGGCACCCATGTTCTGGCTGGCGTAGGTGGTCATGGCCGTGCCAATGCTCTCCAGCGGGACGGACAGGAACTGTGCCGCCTTGCCGCCTGCAGTCTGTGCTGCCACGATGTCACTGCCCAGACCATTGACTGCACCCTGCAGCACAACGGAACCGATGGCCGTGATGCTGCACTGCAGACCCATGGGGATGCCCATGCCGCACAGCTTGACACAGTGCTGTCTGCTCAGGCGGCTTTCTTCTTTGTTCCAGCGCAGTTCATTATAATGCTTGAGGATGTACCACAGGCTGCCCAGACCGGCCACTGCCTGGCTGAACACGGTGGCGAATGCTGCACCGAACACGCCCATCTTGAAGGTGATGATGCAGAGCAGATCCAGCCCGATGTTCAGAAAGCTTGCCACCAGCAGGAAGTACAGGGGCCGCTTGCTGTCACCCAGAGCGCGCATCAGGGCGCTGGTCATGTTGTACAGCAGCGTAAACGGGATGCCGATAAAGATGGTGCGGATGTAGATGTCCGCCAGATCAATGATGTTGTCCGGGGTATTGGTCCAGACCAGAATGGAACGGGTCATGGCCACCGTGACCACGGTAAGCACTGCGGCAAAAAAGACACTCAGCCAGACAGCATTGGCGGTGTAGCGGCGCATCTCCACATAGTCTTTCGCACCGAATGTCCACGAGATGGGGATGGAGAAGCCGCAGGCAATGCCATTGACAAAGCCCAGCACCAGATAGTTCAGACCACCCACACTGCCGACTGCCGCCAGCGCTTCCACGCCCACAAAGCGGCCCACGATGATGGTATCTGCCAGATTATAGAACTGCTGGAACAGGCTGCCCAGCATCAGCGGCACCGCAAACGCAAGGATCAGCTTGAGCGGGCTGCCCTGCGTCATATCTTTCGTCATACGCACGTTCCTCCTTGGGAAAGCATCACAGACCTTATAACACGAATTTTTTCCGACAAAAACGCCCTGCCGCGCAATGGGCAGGACGTTTTTGTTCATGTGGGTATTATATCAGGTTGCGATGAATTTTCAAGAGGTTTTTTCAAATTTTTCAGTGCTTCCCGGCCAGATGCTTCAGCAGCTGGAACAGAATGCTCCAGAAACCTGTTCCGGCATTGCCCGAAGGCGGGGTCTCCTCATCCGGAATGCTCAACGGCGTATCATCCTCCGTGATGCACATAGCGACCGACACACCAGATTCGTCCTGAGCAGCCCAAACCTACTCTGTACAGCAAAACCGCCCCGGCGTACGTTTCTGCACGCCGGAGCGGTTCGGGTCATTCTTCATTTTGGACGATTTTCTCAAATGCCTGTTGCAGCGGCGCTTCGATTCCCTGCGCCGCATAAATCGTTGCGATCATCAACTCGTCCGGATCTACCGCAGTGAAATCCAAATCATACCCCGCATTTTCTGCCAACTGTGACAAAAAGACGCGCTGTGTTCGCCCATTGCCCTCCCGAAACGGGTGTAGCTCGTTGGTTCGTTGATAAAGATCCACTAATGCAGCGATAAAATCATTCCTTGCAAGCCCACAAAGAAGATTATTCTGCGCAAGACGCTTAAAAATCGCCGCACTCACCCGTGGGATTTCCTCCACCGGGCAGAACTGCGTTCCTTTTTTGGACAGGTTGACCATCCGTACCTGTCCCGCCCAATCATACAACTCACCGAATAAATGTCGATGGATTGCTTTATAGTGCTCAAAATCAAATGCTGCACATCGGGGGTTCTCTGACCATTGTATCGTTTTGGCCGTAACCAGAACCGATTCTACTGCATTCAGCTCTTTTTGCGTATGCAGATCAAATTTATTGACCAGGACTGTCGTTCCCGGATAGCAGCCGTCCTGAGCCGCTTCGATGGTATAAGGCATTCGTCACCTCCGGGACAGCTCCTGCTTTTTCTGACGTTTCAATGCTTCTCTTACAAGGGTTGCAGTATCGATTTTTCCATCCAGATAGCGCAGGCAGTCTCTCTTTTCCTGCTCTGAGATCTCCAGCCCCTCCATCCGGGCCGATGCCACTGCGTTTGCAAGTGCTCGTTTCCGTGCTACTGTCATTTTTCCGCCCCCCTGTTTTTATCAGTATACCAAAAAACACCCACAGAGTGCAAGAGATAAAACCGCCCCGGCGTGCGTTTCTGCACGCCGGGGCGGTCTGAATAATGTGCGAGGAACTGTCTGGTACGCTCTTCCCGGGGGTGGTCGATGAGCTGTTTGGCCGGGCCCTCCTCCACGACCACGCCGCCATCCATGAACAGGATGCGGTCGGCCACATCGCGGGCAAAGTGCATCTCATGGGTGACAATGATCATCGTGGTCTTGCGGTCAGCAAGATCACGCAGGACCTTCAGCACCTCGCCGGTCAGCTCCGGGTCAAGGGCGCTGGTGGGCTCATCAAAGCAGAGGATATCCGGGTGAAGCGCCAGTGCGCGGGCAATGGCCACACGCTGCTGCTGGCCGCCGGAGAGCTGATGCGGGTAGTGGCCGGCCCGCTCCGAAAGGCCCATCTGCGCCAGCAGTTCTCTCGCCTGCTGTTCCAGCTCCGCGTGGATGGCCTTTTTGTTTGCCTGATATTCCGGACGTTCCTTTGCCAGCAGTTCCCCTGCCAGCATCACGTTCTGCAAGGCCGTGTACTGCGGGAACAGGTTGAAGTTCTGGAACACCAGACCGAAATGGAGCCGCTTTTTGCGGATCTCACTTTCCTTCTGGGTGGCAGGGTCGGCGGCATCCCACATGGTCTCGCCGTTCACCTTGATAATACCCGTGTCAGGCCGTTCCAGAAAATTCAGGCAGCGCAGCAGAGTTGTTTTGCCGGAACCGGACGAGCCGATGATTGCCAGTGCTTCACCCTGCTCCAGATCCAGGGAGATGTCCTTCAACACATGGGTCTCGCCAAAATTTTTCCCGATACCGGAAGCTTCGAGCAACGCCATAATCTATCTGCCTCCTTAGCAGCGGAAATAATCGAGCTTTTTTTCAGCCCAGTTGAACAGGATGGTCAGTGCGCCCACAAACACCAGGAAGAAGAGCGCGGTGGAGAACAGCGGCCAGATCAGGCCCTTTGCGCTATACTCCTTGGCCATCATAATGATTTCCTTGTTGGCAATGGTGTTTGCCAGCGAGGTATCCTTGACCAGCGTGATGATCTCGTTGCCCATGGGGGGCAGGATGCGCTTGACGACCTGAAGCAAGGTCACCTTGAAAAAGATCTGTGTTTTGGTCATGCCAAGCACCTGCCCGGCCTCAGTCTGCCCCTTGGGCACTGCTTCAATGCCGCCGCGGTAGATCTCAGAAAAATAGCAGGCATAGTTGATGGCAAAAGCCACCACCGCCGCCACCATCCGTCCGCCGGAGCCAGAAGGCCAGGGGTTGTTCATGCCCAGCAGGCCGGGGCCCAGATAGATCACAATGATCTGCAGCATCAGCGGCGTGCCGCGGATGACCCAGATATAAAACCGGGCCAGCCGCTGCAAAACGGGCCCGGCCAGCGGCTTGCAGCGGCTCATGGAGCCAAACGAGACCACCAGCCCCAGCGGCAGCGCAAACAGCAGTGTCAGGGCAAAGAGCTCACAATTGAGCAGGAACGCGCCGGACAGGCGCATAAGAATCACAGACACAAAAACACACCTTTTTTATTCAGAATCCATATTCCCTTCCATCACCGCCGGTGAAAATTCCCTCTGCTCGGGAGCCTTTCACGCATCGGCAACAAAAAGCCTCCCTCACCGAGGGAGGTCGCATCGCATAGCGATGACGGAAGGAGCTTTTCAACAAATTCAGTCAGCCAGTGCCAGATCGTACTTATCGGCCAGTGCCTGCATGGTGCCATCGGCCTTCAGTGCATCAAAGGCCTCATCCACAGCGGCGGCAGCATCACTGCCCTTGCGGAATGCCACGCCGTACTCCTCGGCGTTCAGCTCGTCCACGATCTTCAGGTCGGCATAGTCAGTGCCCTCACCGATCATGGCGTTGGCCAGGGTCAGGTCAAGTACAGCGGCATCGGCAGTGCCTGCGGCAACTTCCATCAGGCAGTCGGTCTGAACGCTCTTGGAAACGTAATCAGCCTGTGCCAGGTTCTCGTCCCCCTCAATGGCGGCCTCACCAGCGGAACCAGCCTCGGCGACCACGGTCTTACCCACCAGGTCAGCGGTAGAGGTATAATCGGTGCCATCTTTCACAACGACCACCTGTGCATTCTTTGCATAAGCCTTGGTGGTAGCGGCGTTCTGCATGATGTCATCGGTCAGGGTCATGCCGTTCCAGATGCAGTCGATGCTCTTGGCATCCAGCTCCACGACCTTGGTATCCCAGTTGATCTCCACAAACTCCGGCTCCACACCCAGCTTTTCGCAGACAGCAGTTGCCAGCTCGGTATCAAAACCGGTGAAGTTGCCATCGGCATCGGTGTAGTTCATGGGCTCGTAAACAGTGTAGCCAATGACCAGCTTGCCCTTGCCCTTGATGTAATCCAGGTCGCTGCCTGCAGTCTGGGAAACGGCGGCACTGCCGGAAGCAGAGGCCGAAGCAGATGCGGCAGTGGAAGTGGAAGCGGCACCGCCGCAGGCGGCAAGGCTCAGTGCCATGGCACCGGCCAGAAATGCGGATACAAGACGTTTCATATACGGTTCCTCCCTCAGTGGCAAGCAGCTTTGTTTTATTGCTTTATCATGCTAAATTGCTAAACTGTGGTTATAGAATAGCGCGTTTTCTGCCATTTGGCAAGGGGGAAAACTGATTTTTCGCAGTTTGCTCAAATCTTTACCGCTTTACCACGGCAAAGCGGGCAATTTGACAAAACAAAAACGCCGCGTCGGCAGCTGCCGGCGAGAGGGTTTCTCTCTGAAAACGCAGCGGAATGCCACCTATCCGGGAGAGCCGGTGTGCGATTGTGAGACCGAAAAGGGTTTCCTCCTCAGCTCAGGGCATCCAGCGCCGCCTTTTGCAGATCGGTGATGTCAATGGTACACAGAGCCTTCAGGTCGGCATCGCCGCCGGAAAGCCCGGCGATCTCGGTGCGGGTCTTGCCCTTGAGGGCATCGCAGAAGCCCTCGCTGTGCTCATACCACTCCTTGCCCAGCGCCGATGCGCCGCGCATCCCGTAGTCCTCGCCCAGCTCCAGCTTGGTCTTGACGAGATCCGGGGCTGTCACACCGCCGTCTGACACCACTGTCAGGGCCGGCTCAGCCATATCCGCAATGGCGCTGGTCACACGGCGGTCCGCATCGGTGGTCAGTGCCACAATGCTCACATCCACCTGCGCATTCACATCCTTGTCATCGGTGGCGGTGATGTCCGAAGTCCCGTTCACCGCTTCGATGCCCAGCGCGGCCCTGTCGCCCTTGGCGGCACCCAGTGCCCTGGCATTGGCGCAGGCCCGGGTCACGGCATCCCGGTAGCGATCCACTGCAATGGTGCACCCGCTCAGCAGGTCGGCATCCGTGGGCTTGCCATCCTTATCCACTTTGAGCATGGAGACCTGTTCCGGGGTCATGCCGATCAGGTAACTGGCAAAGGCATCTGCCTGTTCCGCCCAGCCCTTTTTCAAGGAAGAGACCTCGGCCAGCGGGTAATCGTCCCCCTTCTGCCGCTTGGTGCGCCAGTCGGTGGGCAGGGTCACATGGCCGGTGCTGTCCGCCGAAATAGACACTTCCAGCTCGTCCAGCAGAATACTTTCCAGTTTGCCCTCGCCATCCAGCAGGACAGCGGCCGCTGCCAGTTCAATTTTCCCTGCCCTGTCCTGATCGGTAGCCTCTGTCACCACACCCAGACCGGTTTTCCATGCCGCTGTCTGGGTCTGTGCGGAGGATGTGCCGCTGCTTCCGCTCATGCTGCCGGAGCTGCCCGACCCGGCGTTCGTTTTGCCGCAGGCGGTCAGCAGCAGCGCCGCCGCCATGGCACAGCTCCAAAGAGCCCGATGGTTCTGATTCATAGATACGCTCCCTTTCCACACGGCCCGTTGGGCCTTTGTCCCATAGTATGTCCAGAAGAGCGTAAGATTACGCAGCCGACGGGAGTTTTCCAAAGCAAGTGTCCGCTGGGGTGGGACCCTGTTGCCGCAGGCAAATAGGGCGGGCGATGGAATGG
>ENA-ORRR01000474-ORRR01000474.1-human-gut-metagenome-genome-assembly--contig:-NODE-474-length-38331-cov-3.21301_pt1 | contig 38331 bp, 28 predicted proteins | sample MGYA00242182_ERZ509148 | MGnify/ENA primary metagenome ERZ509148 (study PRJEB26280, sample SAMEA2338674) | human gut metagenome | biome: human gut; feature: human-associated habitat; material: faeces... | reverse complement strand
AACTGTTATATATAAAACAAGGGTGAGAAGCCTGATTTTCAGGCTTGCCACCCTTGCATATCATAGAAGAATCTTATTTACAGACTTTTTCTCACAGTCTCGAATTTATTCCCCAATACGCAAAAAAACCTTGAATCATCCCATTTTCATAGGAAATTCAAGGTTTTTCATTGATTTACATGATAAAATTACGGTTCAAATTCTTATGCGAACTGTAAGATTATGCGTTCATCTGCTTTGCAACTTCCTCAGCGAAGTTCTCTTCTTTCTTCTCAAGACCATCGCCTGTCTCGTAGCGAACGAAGCCTTTGATCTGGATCTTAGCGCCGTTCTCTTTTGCTACCTGCTCTACGTATTTAGCAACGGACTGTTTTCCGTCCTCTGCTTTTACGTATGTCTGGTCAAGAAGGCAGATCTCTTTGAGCTCTTTCTTGATACGTCCTGTGATCATTCCCTCGATAACCTTAGCCGGTTTCTGGGACTCCTTCGGGTCGTTCTGAATCTGAGCCATAAGGATCTCTTTCTCATGCTCGATATAGTCAGCGCTTACTTCCTTGTCGCTTGTGTACTGCGGTTTCAGAGCTGCGATCTGCATAGCTACGTTCTTAGCCATCTCTTTAACAGCATCGTTAACAACATCTGTCTCAACGTCTACAAGAACGCCGATCTTTCCACCCATATGAGTGTAGGAAGCGATGAATCCGTTCTGCTCCTCAACCTGAGCAAATCTACGGATGTTCATGTTCTCGCCGATTACTGCAATCTGAGCTGCAAGAGCCTCTTTTACAGTCTTGGTTGTATCAAGTGCCCATGCCTCAGCAAGGAAAGCATCGATATCAGCTGCTGTTGTGTTAAGTGCCTGTGCTGCAACATCTGCAACATAGCCCTGGAACTTCTCGTTCTTTGCAACGAAGTCTGTCTCAGCATTAACCTCAACAACGACTGCTTTCTTTCCATCCTCTGTTACCAGAGTTTTGCAAAGACCCTCTGCTGCGATACGGCTTGCTTTCTTCTGTGCTGTAGCAAGACCCTTCTCACGCAGGAACTCAACTGCTTTATCCATATCACCATCTGTAGATGTAAGAGCTTTCTTACAATCCATCATTCCGGCGCCGGTCATCTCTCTTAACTCTTTTACCTGTGCTGCTGTAATAGCCATTGTTCGTTTCCTCCTGAAATATTCTGTTTATACGAATTATTCCTCTGTAGCTGCAAACTCCTCAGACTCAGCCTCGATCTCGCCATCTGCCTCAGCAGTTCCCTGCTTAGCCTCGATAACAGCGTCAGCCATCTTGGAAACGATGAGTTTTACTGCACGGATAGCATCGTCATTTCCCGGGATCACATAGTCAAGCTCTTCCGGATCACAGTTAGTATCGCAGATACCGATAAGCGGGATTCCAAGTGTATGAGCCTCCTGTACGCAGATTCTCTCTTTCTTAGGATCTACGATAAAGATAGCATCCGGGATTCTCTTCATCTCTTTGATTCCGCCAAGGTTCTTCTGAAGCTTAACAAGCTCTTTGCGAAGCTCGATAACTTCTTTCTTAGGAAGTACGTCGAATGTTCCGTCAGCTTCCATTGTCTCGATCTCTTTCAGTCTTGCGATACGGCTCTGGATTGTCTTGAAGTTTGTAAGCATACCACCAAGCCATCTCTCATTTACGAAGAACTCTCCACAACGCTCTGCCTCTGTACGGATAGCATCCTGAGCCTGTTTCTTAGTTCCTACGAAAAGGATGTGTCCACCGTTGGCAACGATATCTGCTACTGCATTGTAAGCATCGTCAACCATTCCTACAGACTGCTGAAGATCAATGATATAGATACCATTTCTCTCTGTGTAGATGTACGGAGCCATTTTAGGGTTCCATCTTCTTGTCTGATGTCCGAAATGAACACCTGCCTCTAAAAGCTGCTTCATTGAAATAACGCTCATGTCTTTTCTCCTTTTTGGTTAAATTCTTCCGCACAGGTCGCCTTCTCTCTGGACCCATCCTCACACCGTAGGGCACCATCCTTATAGAATCGCCGTGCGTGCTTATTTTTGCAACTTCTGAATTATAGCATAGAAAATCCCCTTATGTAAAGGGGATTTTTCCAATTTTTTTCTGTTTTTCAGCGGTTTCCGGCAGACTTCAGAAGCTCCAGCTCTTTTTCGGTGAGCGAACGATATTTTCCTGTCGGAAGATCTGAAGGAAGCGCCAGCGGCCCCATGGATAGTCTTTTCAAATAAGTTACTTTTTTTCCCAGTGCCTCCATCATCCGTTTTACCTGATGGAATTTTCCCTCGTGGATAGTAAGTCGGATCTCAGATTCCCAATTCTTACCGGCTTCTGCAGATTCTGTACCGGACTCCCAGGTAGAAAGGATCTCCAGCCTTGCCGGTCGTGTGAGATCTTTTTCCCCGATATCCACGCCTTCTGCCAGCTTCACGACATCTTCTTCTGTCACTTTCCCAGATACTTTTGCATAGTAGGTCTTATCCACATGCTTTTTCGGAGAAAGAAGCTCGTGTGCCAGAGGACCGTCATCTGTGATCAGAAGAAAGCCTTCTGTATCTTTATCCAGGCGTCCCACCGGAAAAAGACCCTTTCTTCTGTCTTTCTCTTCAATGTAGTCGAGAACCGTTTTATCTCTGGAGTCCTCCGTTGCGCTGACACAGCCTGCCGGCTTGTTAAAAAGATAGTATACATATTCCGGTGCAGCATGGATCTCCTGCCCGTTCATAACCACCTGATCTTCTTCTGTTACTTTCAGCTCCGGTTTCTTCACAGATTTCCCGTTAACCTGCACCTGACCCTTCTGTATGTATTTTTTTACCTCGCTTCTTGTACCTGCGCCGGCATCTGCCAGAAATTTATCTAACCGGACTGGTTTTTCCATTAATCATTTACCTCCCATTCTGTTACATGGGCTGCCTTTGCATCTGCTCTGATAAAATCCGGGATCTCACCGGCAAATGTCATATAAAGTCCGGAATCCCCGCCGGTGCTCTCTTGTCCTTCCAGAACCACTTCCATTGTGGCATCTGCATTCCAGATAGTCCATCCGTTTACCAGCTGTGATGGACGGATACATTTTTTCAGGGCTTCCAGCTGTTCCTTTTTATCGTAACGGACTTTATAACCGTTATCTGTTTCTTCAAGATCCGAAATGGGCTCAGTGCCGGAAAAAGCTTCATCATCTTCGCCGGCAGCTTCGGAGCTGAAGTAATAAACATCAATATACTCAACAGACAGCTCATCCATAGAAAGAGGATATCCTGTTTCTTCCAAAATTGCAAGTGTTCTCTTATATGCCGGATACACCAGAACGGAGGTAGACACACTCTCTCCTTCCTGAACAGCCGGTACATTCATTCCCCATTCATCCATGTATCCTTCTGACGGAATTCCCGCATAATCGAACATCAGCATTGCACATGGCTGATCTTTTACTGTCTGACCGCCGTTTTCCAGAATGTCCTTTCTCAACGCCTCTGCCAGCGCCTGACGCTTCTCTGCATTTTTCTCAAATAAGGTTTGAATATCTCCGTCACAGAAAATACCGGTGACCTCTTTCAGATACTGTTTGTCCAGCTGAAAAAATGAATATCTGTCTTCTTTCCATGTCTGCTCATCATACAGGGCTTCCATAAGATTCTGTGCCTGTGCAGAGGATACAATATAGCCTCTGCATACACTGAATCCCTGTTTATTTATGTAGCGCACATACATGCGCCTTCCTGATTTTTTTCCTTTTTCATTCTGAAGCCTGATATCCTTCAGACTGTTATATAATGCTTTACTTTTCATCACCGGCTGATCCAGCAGACCGGAACTATTGTCTGAGGTGGCAGTATACCGGATCTTATAGATTCCATTTTCTTTTTTTTCCACATTGCAAAGCTGCTCTGTATATGAAAGATTGCTTACATTTATCACAACTCCCTGAAGATTGTCATAAGCCGGAAAATAACTGTCATATCCCAGAAGATCCATTTTCATGGTCAGCGCACAGATTGCCACAACACCTCCAAGGATCATAAGCTGCACTTTTCTGCGGAAAAATCTGCGAAAATCCATTTCATAGATCACTTCCAGAATTCCATGGACCAGGATCGTTCCCAGTATCATTCCGAAGATCCACCATGCTGTTTTGGATGAATCTTCCGGGATCATATAAAAGATCAGACCGATTCCCAGTCCGGATGGTATTGTGATCAGAGCACTTAAGACCGGCTCCATCCAGGTATATACCAGAGCTTTTCCGGTATTCTCTGACCTTCGTCTGCAGAATGCCATCCAGGAAAGTGCTGTCATGACAAACAGCGTTAGGATCAGTATCAGCAACTGCTTTCCAAAGCTCCCGCTGCTGTATTTATCTATAAAGCTTACGATCACCATAAGAGGAGATCCCAGATTCTGCACTGCTGCCAGAATTCCGTAACTGCCCTCGTACCAGGTATCAAAAAATAAATGTCCGCTTAACTGCAGCATCACTGCCAGAACGATACTGTAGGTAAACAGTCCTGCCCATGCAAGTGCTCCCATCAACATGGTACCGGTGCAGGCGATCACCAGCACTGTGGAAAAATACACCAGAAGATACATCAGGAGATGGAGCACCAGCAGGATCAGTGCCTTTTTCATAATGGAAAGGCTGTAATATCCTCTGGCTGCCCCGATGCATACCGCAGCAAATTCCATGATCACATATGGCACCAGATAATAAAGAACAGCCAACAATACTCTGTGCAGAAACAGTGCACTTCGCTTTACCGGAAGGCTGTGATAGAAATCCACTTTTCTCGGGGAATACAGATACCAGAAGCCGCTTACTGCTGCAAAAAATGCGGTTACCGCAGCCACAGCTGCTCCCATTGTGAGAAAGTCACTGCTCCACAGGCTGGAATACAGATAGGAAAGCTGACTCTGAGTATAACTGCGCTCATTCCATTTTCCCATCAGAATAAGTTCCGCTACCGGAAATGCAAGGAGAAATGCGATCATGGCAAATGCCGGGATCCATCTTTGTCCTTTAGAAGAGGATTTCATATACTCACTGGAATAAATTTTTGACTTCATAGCCTGCCACCTCCGTTTCGCTGATAAATATTTCTTCCAGAGTCAGTGGGAGCACTTCGCAGAAAAGAGGATTTTTTGCCTGTATCTTCTCCATGATCTCTCTTCTTGTTCCCCTTGCAGTAATAAGCAACAGGGAGCCCTGATGCTCTGTTTTCAAAACATCCAGCTCTTTCTTTAATTCTTCTTCTTTCTTTTTGTCAGTAAGTACACACTGGATCTTATGGATGTGGAATTTCATATCCTCCAGATCTCTGGAAAGGAGAATTCCTCCCTGATGAAGAAGCCCGATGTGATCGCAGATATCTTCCAGCTCCCGAAGATTGTGGGAAGCGATCACCGGCGTAAATTCACGACTCATGATCTCCGATGCAAAAATACTTTTTACTGCCTGGCGCATTACCGGGTCCAGGCCATCAAAGGTTTCATCACAAAACAGATATTTCGTTCCTGTACTGATTCCCAGGATCACCAGAAGCTGTTTCTTCATTCCCTTGGAAAAAGTGCTGATTTTTCGTTTTCCATCCAGATGAAACTGCTTCATCATTGTCTCAAAACGCGCCTGCTGAAATCCCGGATAAATACAACGGTAAAATTCTGCCATGTCCAGAGCATTGTAATTTGCCGGAATATATGCATCGTCCGGGATGTAGAAAAAATGCTCTTTGATCCTTTCATTTTCAAAAACCGGTTCTTCATCCATCAGCACCTCTCCTCTGTCCTGACGGATGATCCCGGCCATGATACGGAGCAGAGTACTTTTTCCCGCACCGTTGGAGCCGATCAGTCCAAAAACCTCCCGTTCCCCGATATCCATGGTGACCTTATTTACTGCCTGTATCTTACCAAAAGCTTTGCTGCAGTTTTTTATCTCAATCATTGTTTCCCTCCTTATAGCATAAGCGGATCACACCGATCATTTCTTCCTCCCCTACTCCCAGAGCCATTCCCTTTTCTGTGATCTTTTTCAGCTCACTTAAGGTTTCTTCCATACCGATCTGCCTGATCCTGCTGCTGTCTGTGACAAAACTGCCTTTTCCCTTCACCGGACAGATCAGCCCCTGCTGCTCCAGTTCCATATATGCCCGCTGGATGGTATTGGGATTGATGGATAATTCCACGGCCAGCTGCCGCACAGACGGCATCTTGGAAGATGGCTCCACAGCTCCTGACAGGATCAGCATCCGGAATTTCTCTACGATCTGTTCGTAAATGGGACGTCTGTCCTGATAGTCCAAGAATAACATACGACGCTCCTTTCTCTGTAATCTGTGTATTAAGTGTATTAATTCTTTTAATACACTTATGATAACACATGATACAAAGGTACGCAAGAAATGGTCTCTTAAATAAATATAAAATCTATATAAATTTACCGGCAGCAAAAGATTCCGGCATATTTTTATAAAAAAAATCTGTAATGGCATCCTTATACTATGATTCCACTACAGATTCTCTGTAAAGCAAATATTCATCTATCACTCTGCCTGATCCAGTAGCAGGCAGATATTCGTGATCCACATTGGATCAAACAGCCCGGTAGCCACGTTTTTCTCCCCGGCGTGCAAAATACTGATATCCTCCGATCATCGCTGCCGCAAAAACACCATAGATCATCAGAAGGCTTCCTACTCCGGCTTTTTCCACCAGAGCCTGGGCGTATTCACTGAAAATAAGTATCCAGGTATTGGCTCCGATGTGCATCAGCACACTGGTCCACTTATTACCGCCCATCTCCAGAAACCACGCAGAAATCCCTCCCAGAACAAACGCATACACAGCCTGCAGGACATTTCCGTGATAAATTCCGAAAAACGCCGCAGAGATCACAGCGGAAAACAGTACAGAAAAGTGATCCCGAAGTCGCAGATAGATCAGCCAGCGAAAGATCATTTCTTCTGCAACAGGCGCTATGATCCCCATCCAGAAGATCATCATAAACAAACTCTTTCCTGAGGTGATCTTCGTCATCGTCTCTCCATAGCTGGATGAGATCCAGTTCTGCAGGATCGCCACCAGCACATTGGCATACTGGGCAAATCCGGCTCCAGCAGCAAGAAGAAGCAGCATTTCAGGAATAGATAGCCTTTGTTCCTCAACGGAAGTCAAACCGCCGATCAGCCTTCCTATACGATCCTTCCGGTAAAAATATACTGCCGGAAACATAACCAGCACTCCGGTAAGTCCGGTGATCACCAGCGTATAACTATAGTACCTTTCCTGTGCGTTGCCGACATGCCCTGCCAGCCAGAGAAGCACGGCGCTTCCGAGGATCTGTCCGATAAGATAATGGATTCCTGCCGGATAAAGCTCCCTCCACACTATTTGAAAAATATTCTGCCTGTGCAGAGGGGTCAGACGAAAAAATTCAGAAGTTCATCTGCGGAAGCTACGATCTGAAGAGGCTGTGCCTTTTCCAGTTCTTCTCTGCTTCCATATCCGTAAGATACAGCCACACACTGGATCCCGCATCGTCTGGCTCCGAGAATGTCATGTTCTCTGTCACCCACCATGATCACCTGGTCACGGTGGTCAGAAAGGCTCATTCTTTCCAGAGCTTCCTCGATCACCTGAGATTTGGTTACTTTCGGTCCATTGAGGTCTGTCCCGGCGATCACCTCAAAATATCGACTCAGATTAAAATGGTCCATGATCTGTGTTACGTAAAAGGTCGGTTTCGCAGACGCCACAGCCAGTCTGTAGCCACGACGTTTCAGTTCTGCCAGAGTGTTTTCTACGCCGGGATAAACGGTGTTCTCATACATTCCTTTTTCTGAATACCGTTCTCTGTAATATTCGATTCCCTTCTGCGCTGTCTCTTTATCAAATCCCGCATATTTCATAAACTGTTCCAGAAGCGGCGGACCCACAAAAACCTTCAATGGCTCCAGCTCCGGTGCCGAAACTCCAAGCTTCTCCAGTGCATACTGTACAGATTTCGTAATCCCCTCTCCGGATTCTGTCAGTGTTCCGTCCAGATCAAAAAAGATTGCCTTATACATAAATTCCTCCTGTTGTATAAAATAATCAGTAAGTATGCCTATTGTATCACTGTTTTTCTGGTAAGTCCATGGTTTCATAGTACAGCTTCCCGGATTTCACAAAACCCATGAGTTCTGCTTTCCAGGGATTTCTGCTTTTTTTCGGTAATTTCGCCAGAAGCTTTTTTCCTTGCCAGTAAAAATCACATTCTTTTCCATTGATCCGAAATGTAAGGATCTGGAACGGAATATCCGGACTGATCTCTATCCGGATCCTGTTACCGTCTGTTTTCATTCGGATCACCGGTTTTTGCTCTTTTTCTTTTTTCCTATCCGACGTTCCTGTTGGTTCTGTCCGATAGTAAGATAATGCCGGATTTTGCTTCTTCTCCCTCTTTGATGCATCTACTGCTGACTTTCGAACTGGTTTTTGAGTCAACGTTACAGATGGACTTGCTGTCACTGTCTGTATGGGGATCGGTTGTTCAGTCAGTATTGGCAGTTTTGTTGGTATCGGCGTTTCCGTCAGTTTTTCCGCAGGTGTATCAGCTATCTCTGCTTCTTCCGGAATAGTTATCCCCGGATTTTCATCTTGTCTGATATCCGGTTCCTGAACTTCATAGCCTTCTCCCCCGACCCCCGGATCTTCTCCATTTTCCATAAAGCTTTCTTCCTGAGAACGTACCTCATCTGTCTGAAAATCTAAATTCCATTGTGCAGACTCCTCCTGATCATTCTCCGATTCTGCCCAGGCAGCGGAATACTCCTCAGTATTTCCTTCTTCTCTGTTCCAATTACTATCATCACTTCCTTCTCCTGCATAGCTTTCTTCCCAGTCTTCCGGCAGCTGTCCGGTTCCTTCTCCCACATTCATATCAAATCCGCCGGTATCAAAACTATCCATTCCTGACACATCAAATCCATAGACAGCAATGGAAGGGATCATCCAGCTGCATAAGACCAGCAGAAACAAAACAATAAAACAGGTTTTCCTACTAGGAATTTTCATTTCTTTTGGTTTTTTCTGATCACTTTCTCTTCTTTTTCTCATTGATCTCCTCCCAAAGCTGCAGATTTCTGCTTTCACTGTCATCCAGTAATTCCGCTTTTTCTTTCTCTTTATAATCTTCCCACAGCTTTCTGCTGGCCTCTTTCTGACCGGTCCGAATAAGAAACATCCCATATTCCCCGTAGGCCACAGGATATTCTGCATCATACAGAAGAAGATTTTCATAATATAAAGCCGCTTTTTCCGGTTCACACAAAAGCTCCGCATTCCATGCCAGCAATAGCTCAATACGACGCTGCTGTTCTTTTTCCCCATAATTTCTACTTAACCTCTGGAGTCTCTTTTCCGCTGCCATACAGCACTTTTCCCGATCTTTTGAGTCTTCCGGATACTGTCTGGCTTCGTAATACAAATCTGTTACTTCTGAGATCGCCACAGAAAATTCTTCCGTTTTCAGCAATCCTGCTATCAAGATCAGTGTTCCTATCAGAATCCCTGCAGCTGCCGCTTCCAGAAATCGTTTTCTCCAAGTGATCATCCGATATCTGTTTTCCAGCTTTTGGATTTTCTTCTGAACCACTGACATATCCGAATATCTGTATTTTTCCTGTTTTCTGGTACATCGGAACAGAAGCCCGAAAAAATCCGGATATAAGAACCACTGCCATTTCTTTTTTCCGCAAAGCTTTTCCAGGGTCTTCCCCAGAGCATAAATATCACTTCCCGGTCTTAAGTAGCCCTGATACTGCTCCGGCGCCGCATAGCCTTTCGTTCCTTCACAGATCTGTTTTCTTTTTCCATGATCGAACATGGCACTTCCAAGATCTATCAGATACAGATGCCCGGTTTCAGAAAACATAAGATTATCCGGTTTCAGGTCCCCGTAACAGACCGGTGGCTTCCGACTGTGAAGATATTCCAATACTCTGGCAATCTCCTTTCCCAGGGCAAGGATTTCCCGTAAAGAAAACCGTTTTCCTGAACGGAGAAGTTCTCCCAGCGACTGACCCTTGATATATTCCATGATCAGATAACAGTACTCCCCTGTTTCCACATAATCGATAATCTTCGGTATTGCAGGATATTCCAGATGCTGCATGAGTCTGGCTTCTTTTTTCTTTGCGATCGGTATCTCTTTCACTGCACGGCAGATACCAAGCTCCATATCTTTTGCCAGATAAAGGCTTCCACCTCCGCCATGTCCAATTTGTTCTACAATGCAATAACGTTCTTTCAGAACATTTCCGATCAGACAGATCACCTTCCTCTCATTTCTGTCAGACAATATTTATAATTACGTTTCTTATTGATTTGGGATAATCCGGTGAATTCCGGTTTGAAAAAAATCAGATAACTTATAGTCAGGCAGAAATTCGTGATCTGCCCTCGTTTAGGATAAGTCCTATTATAGCACGTCCTGTTCTTTTTGCAAAGAACTTTCTATATAAAAAAGTCCGCCGAATATAGCAGACAAAAATGTCTCTTTATCCGGCGGTCTGTCATTATTCATAGTGTTTGTATCTGCAAAGCTATACCTTACATACGATCCGGTGCAGAGAATCCAAGAAGATCGATGCTTGTCTCAAGCACTCTTCTTGTAAGCTGGAGTAGCTGAAGGAAGGATTCCTTCTGTGCCTGATCCTCTTCGCTTAAGATCTTGGTCTCATGGTAAAAGCTGTTAAATGCATTGGATACCTCATAGATATATGCACAGATCTTATGTGGTGCTTTTTCTTCAAAAGCGTTCTCAACCATTGCCGCAAAGCCGGAAAGCTGAAGCATCAGGTTCTTCTCACTGGCATTGACTGCCGGAAGGATCTTACCTGTACTTAAATCTCCTCCCTCCTGTACATAACGGTTCAGGATCGACTTAATACGAACGATAGTATAAAGGATATACGGACCTGTATTTCCCTCAAAGGATGTAAAGCGGTCAACATCAAAGATGTAATCCTTGGTCGCCTGGTTGGAAAGATCTCCGTATTTGATCGCGGAAAGTCCCACGATCTTGGCAGTATCCTTTGCATCTTTATCTTTTACACTGCGATTCTCCACGATCTTACGATACATTTCCTCATCAATATCTGCGATCAGGTTCTCCAGACGCATAACACCGCCTTCTCTTGTCTTAAACGGTTTACCGTCTTTTCCATTCATGGTACCGAAACCAAGGAAGGAAAGCTTGGTCTCCGGATTTACAAGACCGGTTTTTCTTGCACAGCGGAATACCTGGATAAAATGCAGCTCCTGACGCTTGTCAACAACATAAAGGATCTCATCCGGCTGAAAGAGTTTCATACGCTCTACGATAGTAGCAAGGTCTGTGGTCGTATAGAGAGAAGCTCCGTCTGATTTCAGAAGCATACATGGAGGGATCTCCTTGGTATCACTCTCTTCTTTTACATCTACAACAAGAGCACCCTGGTCCTCATAGGCAAATCCTCGCTTCTTCATGTCTTCTACCATATCCGGGATGTACGGCTGTGCATCGGATTCTTTTTTCCAGAGGTCAAAGTCTACGTTCAGATTCGCGTAGTTTCTCTTAAGGTCTGTTACAGATACATTCATGATGTGGTTCCAGAGAGCCATGTATCCGGGTTTACCCTGCTGAAGAAGATGGGTTGCCTCCAGTGCCTCATTACGGTAAGCCTCATCCTCTTTTGACTTCCCACTGGCACATGGATAGATCTCTTCCAGCTCGCTGATAGTAAACGGTGCTTCTGCCGGATATTCACCGGTAAAGCTGTCATCAAAATATACCAGCTCCGGTTTTCGGTGTTTCAGCTCAGTGATGATCAGTCCCATCTGAAGGCCCCAGTCTCCAAGATGTACATCACCGATCACCTTATGTCCTACAAAACGTCCGATACGCTTGATGCTCTCACCGATGATTGCAGAACGGAGATGTCCTACGTGAAGCGGCTTGGCAACGTTTGGTCCGCCATAGTCGATAATGATCGTCTTCGGATTCTTGGCAGTCTCAACAGAAAGCTTCTCATCCTCTGCCATCTTATTCATGTATTCTGCAACAAATTCCGGTTTCACATCCAGGTTGATAAATCCAGGCTTTACAACTTCTGCTCTGGAAAAGATCCGGCTCTCTGACAGCTGTGCTACCACATCATCAGCGATCATAAACGGTGCTTTGTGATATGCTTTGGCTCCTGCCATAGCACCGTTACACTGATACTCACATAAGTCCGGTCTGTTGGAAACAGTAACTTTTCCGTAGGACGGATCATAACCTGCTTTTTCAAATGCTGCGGAAAGTTCTTCCGCCATCTGTTCCATAATCTTCTTCATGTTTCAAACTCCTCATATCTTTGTTTCTGTATTTTATGCTTATAACGTCACTTTTCTTGAACATGCGACTGCAAGGGCACCATAACCGATATGGCAGGCAACACTTAAAGAAAGTGGATCCATATGTATCTCCATTCCCGGAAATACCTCCTGGATCTCTCTTTTAAATTCTTCTGCTTCTTCTAGATTTCCTGTATAAGCAGCCTGAAGACACATCTCACCGTCAGATACGTATTCCTTAAAACGTGTTTCCCAATCATTCTTCATTGCCTTCAGCATGGCACGTTTGGCCTGCTTCTTGCCACGGACCTTGGCGTAGGCATCCAGCTTCTCTCCCTGGATCTGAAGTACAGGCTTCAGGTTCAGAACCGTTCCGATGGCTGCTGCTGCCGGTGTGATCCTGCCACCTTTTTTCAGATATTTCAGGGTGTCAAGTGTGATATAAATACTGGAATCGAGTTTCTGATCTGTAAGGATCTTCTTGATCTCTGCGGCACTTTTTCCTGCCTCGGCAAGCATCTTAGCATCCATTACAGACTGTCTCTGTGTTACGGAAATCCGCTGATTATCCACTACCTGAACACGACCATTATAATCAATAGCAAGTCCCATTGCAGTAGAACAGGATGCACTCAATCCGCTTGACATCGGAATATGAACGATTTCCTCATAATCTCTCAGAAGCTTGTCCCACAGATCACAGAGATCAGCCGGACTTGGCTGAGATGTGGAGATCGGTTCATCCTTCTTAAGCTTCTCATAAAACTCTTCCTGTGTGAGAGTTACACCTTCAAGATACATTTTTTCATTAATATAAAACGGCATCGGTATCACATAAACGCCAAGCTCTTCTGCCTGTGCCTGTGTGATACCGCTGTTGCTGTCTGTTACAATGGCAATTTTGCCCATTCTTTTCTCTCCTCCTGGTCTGTTATCTCACAGTTCAAAGAATTAATGCATCAGCCCCTGATGGACTAATTCTTTGAACTGCTGTAGAAAGCCATGATGTTAGTGTATCATATTTTTTTCTATATCACAATTGGAAATTTTCTGTGACCTTCGCTCACAAAAAACACCTCGCGGAATATTACCAGTGAACAGTAACTAAAAAAACAGCTGCCATACAAATATTTATGCACAGCAGCTGTCACACTATTTATCAAAAATATTCTTATCTATTTATGATCTGTGTTTTATTTCATTTCTCTTACGATCTTTCGAACCGGAAGAACAAATGTCGGAGATACGGACAACTCATCCAGTCCCATCTCTACAAATCTCTCAGTAAGTGTAGTGTCCGCACCAAGCTCACCACAGATTCCGGCCCAGATACCTTCTTTGTGTGCATTATCCACAACCATCTGGATCATACGGAGAACTGCCTCATGATGGGAATCATAAATGTTGTCAAGCTTTGCATTCTGACGGTCAATAGCCAGTGTATACTGGGTCAGATCATTGGTTCCGATACTGAAGAAATCAACCTCTTTTGCAAGAAGATCACTGATCATAACAGCTGCCGGAGTCTCGATCATGATACCCTGCTCCACGTCATCACGGAACGGGATCCCCTGTTCCTTAAGCTCTGCTTTTACTTCTGCTACAATGGCCTTGATCTGCTTCACCTCTGTTACAGAGATGATCATCGGATACATGATGGAAATATTTCCGAACATGCTTGCGCGGAAAAGTGCTCTCAGCTGTGTCTTAAATACTTCCGGACGGTCCAGACAGATACGGATCGCACGATATCCCATTGCAGGGTTCTCCTCATGCGCCATATTGAAATAATCGATCTGCTTGTCCGCTCCGATATCCAGAGTACGAATGATAACTTTTTTGCCGGCCATATTCTGAGCTACGGTCTTGTAAACCTGGAACTGCTCTTCCTCTGTAGGATAGTCTTCTTTTTCCAGGTATACGAACTCACTTCGGAAAAGTCCGATGCCTTCCGCATCATTGGCAAGTACATTCGCAACATCACCTGTACTTCCGATGTTGGCATAAAGGTGGAGCTTACGACCGCTCTTGGTAACAGTTTCTTTACCTTTCAGTTCTTTGAGCATTGCACGCTGTGCAAGTTCATCGGCACGCATATCCTCATATTTTTTAAGGGTCTCTGCATCCGGCTCAACGATCAGATTTCCGCTCTTTCCGTCTACGACTGCCATCTTACCGTCCATGGACTCATCGTATTCAATATTGATCAGCGCCGGAATATTCATGGTTCTCGCAAGAATCGCAGTATGTGAGTTAGAAGAACCTTTTCTTGTGACAAAAGCAAGAACCTTGCTCTTATCCATCTGTACAGTCTCACTTGGTGCAAGATCCTCTGCAACTACGATCACCGGCTCGGATGCTTCAAGCTCTCCATCTCCATGGCCGGAAAGCACACGTACCAGACGGTCTGAGATATCCTTTACATCAGCTGCTCTTGCTTTCATATAATCGTCGTCCATCTGTGCGAACATTGATGAGAAGTTATCACCAGTTGTTGCAACCGCATATTCTGCATTTACAGACTCTGTACGGATAATGTTGTGGATGGAATCCAGATAGTCATCATCATCCAGCATCATCTGATGAACCTCAAAGATTGCCGCTCCGGACTCTCCAACTTCCTGAAGAGCCTTGTCATAAAGCTTCTGAAGCTGTGCCACAGCCTGCTCTCTGGCTGCCTCCACACGCTTTACCTCTTCTTCCGGATCCTCCACGTGAACACGTTTAACACTGGCGTCAACTTTCTGGAGGATTGAGATCTTACCGATCGCAATACCGGAAAATACAGATTTACCTTCCAAAACCTTCATGAAATTATCTCCTTCTGTTTTTATATTTGCCCACTTATGATGTATTATATCACACTATCCAAAGATTCTGCCACGATTTTTTTATGATCTCTAAAAAACCTGTAAAAACTCTATTTATACTTTCTTTTTTTGTCATATATACAGCAAAAGTGACAAAATAAAGACCGCAGAGCTTCATAAAACCTGAACAATACTTTCAGATATAAAAATAAGCATCTGCAATTGCCGGAATCCTTCCGGCAATTGCAGATGCTATATGTATGTATATCTTTTTATTCACTGCGAAGGGCATCGATCGGATTAAGATTAGCTGCCTTTACAGATGGGAGAAGTCCGAAGATCAGACCGATCAGCATGGAAAATACCACAGAACCGATAATTGCCGGAACGCTGATGGCTGTTGGTGCTCCTGACACCTGAGACACCATTTTTGACAGGATGATCCCAAGGACCACACCAATGATTCCTCCGATACTGGTCAGCACCGAAGCTTCCGTCAGAAACTGTCCCAGGATCACTTTTTTTCTTGCTCCGATAGCTTTTTTCAGTCCGATCTCGCTGGTACGTTCTGTGACAGATACAAGCATGATATTCATAACACCGATACCACCAACAAGCAGGGAGATACTTGCGATCCAGATCAGCTGCTGATTGGTACTTTCGCTGAGCTTCTGGAGATTCTTGACCTTCTCCATAATGTCTTCCGCTTTATATTTAAAGTTCGATTTATTTTTTTCATTCTGGATCCCTGTATTCAGAATATCCTCTGCTGCTTTTCCTACAGAACTCATATTATCTGTGCTGTCTGCACGGACTGTCACATTTTGCGGCTGATCAAATTTAAATGCAACAGGCCAGGTAGTATCTGGGATCATCACGCTTCCCATGATCGTCTGCGAATATTCCTCGTACTCAGAAATCGTATTGATCTTCGGCATGCTGTCCTCACTCTGAGTGATCACACCTACAATGATATACGGTTCTGATCCCACCTCAATGGTTTTCCCTACCGGGCTCTCACTTCCGAAAATATTCTGTGCAGCATTGGAATCCACAAGAGCAACCTTTCGGTAGCTGTCATAATCTTTTTGTACAAATCCCCGCCCGGACTGGACCAGGTATCCCATCGTTTTCAGATAATTGCTGTCGATCCCGTACACGGTTCCGCCCTGAAAGCTTGTGTTTTTATAATAAACACTGGCAGACTGGCTGCTGTAATAAAATGTAGAACTGATCACATGATCCAAGTCTCCGATCGCCGTTTTCTGGGAATCAGAAATAACCGGCGGTGTGGCCGAGCTTCCGTAAGAACCATAATCCATATCGTATGTACTGTCTCCGTCATAGAGCATAACCTGTACGGTATTGTTTCCGGACCCGATCAGATCTTCCTTGATCTGCTCACTGGTACCTTTGATCGTAGATACAATTGCAATAATAGATGCAATACCAATAATAATACCCAGCATGGTCAGAAAGGATCTCATCTTATGTGACCATATTCCCTGAAAAGCCAGGCGTATATTTTCAAACATGAAATTTCTCCTTCCTGTTATTTATTCATTGTACATATCATCCAAAGTCACTTCTTTTGTCTTGGCTCCCTCCTTCACGGCATCACCATATGGGAAAGCAAGAAGATCATCGGATTTCAGACCTGAAGTTACAACTGCATAATATCCGCTGTTCACAATGCTTCCCACTGTGATCTGCTGCTTTTTCAGTGTTCCCTTCACGTCTTTGTATACATAGCTGGTTCCATTTTCCGTACGGATAAATGCCTTCATCACAACCATACTGCCTTCGGCAAGTTTATTTGACTTCAGAGATACCGTCACATAATCCTGGTCGGTAAACTGCAATGAACGATCTGTGATCTCTGCATTAAAGGTGTAATACGATACATTGGGATTAGAATCTCCACCATAATAAGCATTTGAAGAATCCACCGGGTAATCGGATACATTCAGTACCTTCGCCTCAAAGCTGCCGGAATTATAACTGGTACACTGAAGAAGTGTTCCCTCCTTCATCTGATCCAACATCAGTTCGCTGACCGTTCCGGTAACATAAAAACCATCCTTACTTTTTACTTTCAGAAAAGCATCTCCATTATAAGAACCTGTGACTTCATCTCCGATGTAAGCAACCGTTCCATCCAGTTTGCTTGTTATCAGCTTGTTTTTTATTTTGTTCTCCAGCTTAGTGATTTTCAGATTATTTTCCTCAATATCCAGTTTCAAACTTGCGATCTTGTTTTTCTGGATCTTGATCGCATCCTCTCTTGACATGGTTGTGCCATCAGTACCGTCATCTCCATCACCGCTGTCATCCGGTATCTCATCATCATTTTTGTCATATTTGGAAGCCTCGTCCAGTGTAAATTCTGTTTCCGCATACATATATACCGGATTTTCAAGAAGACTTCCATCGATCAGATAATATCCTGTACAGGAAAGTGTTCTGTCCTGAAAATCAGCAATGGTATCATTCTCATGAAACTCCAGCTGGAACCAGCTGCCGCCTTTCTGGACCACTTTGGTTCCATCCTCACTGTATCCCGCCATTCTGTTAAAGAAGGATCCCATCACCGTAACTTTGCCTTTGGCACTGCTTACAAGAAAAACATAGGGATCTTCTTCCGTACCGGTTCCTGTAAACGGCTGAGAAGTATAATCCAGCTTCTGATAAAATTCCGGTTCACCATCTGTGATCCCCGGAATTTCCGGTTCTGTTATATTGGGATCAGGAAGCTCATTGGGTCCCAGTGTGGGAGTCGGTGTCGGAGATACCGTTGGGGTGTCATCTTCTCCGGAACCCCAGTCCGTAGTCTCTCCGTCTGTAATATCATTGGCAGTAGGATCCTGGTAGGTCGGATCCATGATCAGATCCTCATCGGATGCAGTTGTATCCTCTTCCATATCCGCTGTGTCATCTCCGGTCATCTGCTCTGTTTCACTGTCCGTCGTTTCTCCGGACGGCATTTCTTCGGTAACTTCCTCTGCAGAATCTTCAAGATCTCCTTCTGTATCTGTAAAGGCACTGAGAAGTAATGGCCTGGAGGAAGCCGCTGCAAGATAGCTACCATCTGTAGTAGCCGCGGAACCGGTAGTTGACTGCATATCCTCGTCTCCGTCACTTCCGGAAGGTGTATCGGTATTTGTCATTTCTCCGTCACCTCCTGTATCACCACCTGTAAGATTCAGGTCCGTATCATCAGTACTGTCTGTACTGTCTTCGATGGGACCTCCATTCTGAAGACTTGTCAGACGGTTCTGTGCTTTGGTCAGATCCTGCTCCTGCTTCTGCTGTTTCAGCTTTGCAATATTCAGTTCCATCTCTACAAGTGTCATATCAAAGGAGATCAGATTATCGCCTTTTTTTACATCATCACCCTGGGATACATATATTTTCTCGATGATCATATCTTTATCCATATTTACATTCTGAGAAACATTCGTGGTGATGGTTCCATCCAGTGTTGTCTCCGAATACCAGTCCGTCTGAAGATTGCTGACGCTGGTTACCGGCACCTCTGTTACCTTGGATTCTTTCACATGCATAAGCCCTGTGTAGATTCCTCCGGCTGCCAATGCCGCAACCAGTACACCAACGATCACTCTCTTCACCACTTTCATTCTATCACCTCTTTTCCTGCAGCTCACCGTCACGGATCATAACAACCCGTTTGGCATGTGCCGCGATCTCCGGGTCATGTGTGATCATCAGCACAGAAACTCCCTCATCGTTCAGCTTCTGAAACAGTTCCATAACCTGTGCTCCCGATTTCGTATCCAGTGCCCCGGTAGGCTCATCTGCAAGCAAAAGCTTGGGATTGTTTACGATCGCTCTTGCAATAGCCACTCTCTGCATCTGTCCTCCGGAAAGCTGGTTGGGCTTAAAATCCACCCTGTCGGCAAGGCCTACACGCTCCAGAGCTTTTCGTGCACGTTCCCGGCGCTCCTTTTTGGGAACCCTTGCATAATTCAGCGGCAGTTCCACATTTGTCAGCGCACTCTGCCTTGGAAGGAGATGAAAGCTCTGAAATACAAATCCGATCGTTTTCAGACGGATATCTGACATCTCATTCTCTGTACATTTGGCAATATCTTCTCCATTCAGGAGAAAAGTTCCCTTGGTAGGTTTGTCCAGGCATCCAATAATATTCATCAGTGTAGTCTTTCCGGAACCGGAAGGTCCCATGATCGCCACATATTCTCCCTCCTCCATGGAAAAATCTACATCTTTCAATACAGGTACCGTCATTTTCCCCTGTTGATAATCCTTATATATTCCTTTTAAATCCAAAATCATTCTGTCGGCGCTCCTTCCATCGGAACAAGGTCATCTCCCGAAGAAATATCGTCTGTCGCATCCATCATGTCACTGTCGATCGCTCCATCTTCGATCATTTCAGGCTCTGAGCCATCACTTTCCGTGTACGCAGAATCATCAATACTTTCATCATCCTCGGAATCATCCCACATCGCCGCTGTAGTCTGATCTGCAGTACCTTCTGTGACAGACATACCTTCTTTCAGCTCATCTGTCGGAAATGCGATCTTATCTTTTTCAGAAAGTCCGTCTGCGATCTCATATTCCCCAAGATCTTCATCATACTGTCCTAATATGACATCTCTCTTCTCTAGCTTGTTCTGACCGTTTGCGATCCAGACATATGGGCTGTCTGTATCCGCATCCACGATAAAATAATCGTTCAGCCAGATACCGGACTTCTTCTCATCCTGTCCTTCGTCCGGTTCAATATACACATGCTGCCCCAGCATCAGACCCTCAGATGAATCCAGATTCACATAAAACGGATAGGTACTGGATGATGTCTGATCATCACTGGCACTGGACATTCCGAACATTGCCATATCCGAACTGCTGTTGCTGGTAGAATTATCCATGTCAACAGAGCCCATGGTGCCCTTCCAGGTTTTTGAAGAATCCACTCTGGAACGGATGATCACAGGTGTCCCCTCTATGATCGAATCACGGTTTATTTCATTTACCGTTCCCTTTACACGATAAGCGCCTGTGCTCAGGATCGTGATAAATGCATTGCCGGAACTGTCTCCGGAACTGGAATCTGTGGAATCCGTCGTGCCTTCTGTCAGCGTATCCTCCACGCCCTCAGAATCATCACCGCCCATCTTGGAGGTATCGATCTTCTGGATCACTCCATCGATCTCACTGCGCACCTCGGTATTCTGCGTTGCCTGGGAAAGCTTATCGATTTCTGCCTGTTTGCTTTTCTGATCATATTCATTCTTCTTGAGATTCATTTTCTGTGTTTCGATCTCTATTGTATAGGAAAGCTGATTATCCGCTGTAGCTTTCTTTTTCTCAGCTTCCAGTGTGGTGATCTGATCAGATATACTTAACTGTTCGTTTTTCAGGCGGTCCAAAGCCAGCTGTGCTTCCTGAAGACTTTGCTGGATACTTCCAAGATCATACTGAAAAAGAAGCTGCCCTTTCTTGACTTCCTGACCGGTCTTTACCTGAACTTCTTTTACCTTTCGGCCGCTTTCGATCTTTACCTGAACCGTTTCCTGCGGTTCCACAACACCTGCATATCGGTTTTCCACTCCGGAATCCATTTCCGAAAGCTTGCTTATCTTTGTTACATATACAATATCGCTGCCTCCTGCGGACCCTGCATGATGTGTATAATAATACCATCCACCGGCTCCGATACCGGCTGCAAGTACAAGGATTCCAAGTGCGATCAAAATACGTTTTTTCATATCTGTCCCCTTTTCTCAGCATCGTACTGAAACTATCTGTTGCTTCAAACATCATAGCAGATTCACTCTAAAAAGAAAAGTCCCTGAAGAAAACGATGCAGATTTCACAGATTTTTCATAAAAAAGTCTCCTTTTTCTCCATTTTTGCGATATTTTGACTTTCGGTACTTTATCTGCTAAAATGTTGTAATATAACTTTTTTGAAAGGAAAGAATAATATGAAGACAGTGAAACATCTGCTGGCTTTCTTGATGATCATTCTTCTCTCAGTTTTTTTATGTAGCTGCTCCCAGTCGGCCAAAGCTCATGCGGAGAAGGCGATCAAAAAAGATCTGGATCTTCTTAAAAATCTGGACTCTGAAACAACCATGCAGTACATATCCTATCAGGAACTGTTTCCGGATTCTGATGACAGCACAAAGCTTTCTGCTGACATAAAAGAAGTATTTTCTCTCTTCTTTCAGAATTTCGATTACAAAATCCTGGATATATCCGTTGATAGCGACGAAAAAAATGCTTCTGCGCAGCTTAAGCTTACTACTCTGGATGCTGAAGCTCTTGCCAGTGATTTTGTTTCTGCAAGCCTTCAGGAAGAAATACTGGAAACCGCCTCCGGTAAAGAAAATGATAACGGAAATTCCCTGGAGCAGCGTTATCTGCTCCTGTACAAGCTTCTCAAGAATAACACGTACAGTTCTGTAGAACGCAATACTTCCATCCAACTAAACAATCTTGGATCTTCTTCAGAACCTGACTGGGAGATTACGCACAGTTCCTCTCTCGAAAATGATCTGGTCGGTGGCCTTATCACCTATCTGTCCGATCCTGATCTTGTGCCGCCTGCCGAAACGCTTACCGTCTATCTGAAAACGCTTCAGGAAATGGATGTAAAGCAGATGGCTAATTATTTAGGGCTGGATTCCATTCTGAACACTTCAGATTCGGCAAAAAACGCCATTGCCTCTGCCCTTATGGAACAGTTTCACTCCTGTTTTAACTACAAAATATCAAGCACCTCTGTTTCCGGATATCTTGCTGAGGTGGACGCAGAGCTTACCACATTTGACAGTAATTCCATTCTTACACAGTACGAAAAAGAATTGAATACTTATCTGGCTTCTGCTGATGCAGTGATCGACGGTTCCCAGAAGCGTTACAACAAATCACATGAACTGCTTCTGGACAGTATCAGGAATAATCAGGCAACCATAACTGCCACTGCTACCTTCCATCTCACAAACGATGGTGCATCCTGGAAGCTTGAGAATGCAGGTACCGAACTGGGCAATGCCATCTTCGGAACTCTTACCGCTTCACCGGTTCCTGAAGATTCTACCGAAGATAACGAATAAAGAATAAAAGCTAAAAAACCCGTGAATATCTGCTTTCTCTGACAGGAAAGCGTGATCTTCACGGGTTTTTTATATTCTTCTTTTTTATATTCCGGATATAATCTTTATAAAAAGCAATGCAAGGACTATAAGAATAATAGGCCGTATGATCCGGCTTCCGTTTTTCATAACCATACCTGCACCGGTATAATGTCCTGCGATCGAGAACACTGACGCTGCAATTCCAAGCATGATCACAATCTTTCCGCTGAGCAGAAATACAACAAGAGCCGCTACATTAGAAGAGAGGTTGGTAACCTTCATGGTACCGGAAGCTTTTGCCACACTCATTTTTCCCAATCCTGTAAACAAAAGCAGGAGAAAAGTTCCTGTTCCTGGTCCATAAAATCCATCGTAGCATCCTACAGCAAGAGAGCATACGGCACAGAGCAGGATCTGTTTTTTTCTGGCGATCTCGCCACCCTTCTCATCCATATTTTTCTTGCGCAGCACATAAAAAGCAACCACCGGAAGAACCGGGATCAGCATATAACGCAGAAGCTTATCACTGGCTATAAGAGCAAGGTGAGCTCCTATGGAAGATCCCAGAAGCGCCATTGGAATGCATGGAAGCACCAAGATCCAGTCCACAAATTTATTTTTGCACAGACGGACAGTTGAGATCAATGTTCCTGTTGCTGATGACAGCTTGTTGGTGGCAACAGCATTATGTACAGGAACTCCGGCCAAAAGATAAGCAGGCAGGGAAATCAGTCCTCCCCCGCCTGCTACAGCATCTACAAATCCGGCAAAAAATACAAGTGGACAAACGATCAGAAATGTATAGATTGTCGGCTGCATAATCTTTTATTCTTCCTCTTCTTTCTGCGGCTCAAGGTCAAGTCCCAGCTCATGAAGCTGTGCCTCACTTACCTGGCTAGGAGACTGAGTCATCAGACAGGAGGCATCCTTAACCTTCGGGAATGCAATAACATCACGGATCGTATCTGCCTTTGCCATAAGCATAACAAGTCTGTCAAGGCCATATGCAAGTCCTGCGTGTGGCGGAACTCCATATTTGAAGGCATCCAGAAGGAATCCGAACTGCTCATGTGCAGCTTCTTTTGTGAAGCCAAGTGCCTCAAACATTCTTTCCTGAATATCATCCTGATGGATACGCACGCTGCCGCCGCCGATCTCATTTCCGTTAAGAACGATGTCGTATGCTTTTGCACGAACCTTTCCCGGATCTGTGTCAAGAAGCGGAAGATCCTCCTCCATAAGCATGGTGAACGGATGGTGCATTGCTGTAAAACGGTTCTCCTCCTCGCTCCACTCAAGAAGCGGGAACTCTGTTACCCATACGAAACGATACTCATTTTTATCTAAAAGATCCATCTGTTTTGCAAGCTCAAGACGGAGTGCTCCCAGTACATCGTATACCAATTTTGTCTTATCTGCTGCAAAAAGAAGAAGATCTCCCGGCTTGCCGTCCATAGCTTTTACAAGAGCATCCATCTCTTCATCTGTCATAAACTTGGCGAAAGAAGACTTTCTGGTTCCGTCCTCCGCAATGGCAATGTATGCAAGACCTTTTGCACCATAACCTTTTACGAACTCAACAAGCTTATCGATCTTCTTTCTCGGCATTGCGCCCTGACCTTCTGCATTGATACCACGAACACTTCCGCCATTCTCAAGCGCACCTGTGAACACACCAAATCTGCAGTCTTTTACGATATCACTGACATCATGAAGTTCCATACCGAAACGCATATCCGGCTTGTCGGAACCAAAACGATCCATAGCTTCCTGCCAGGTAATTCTCTGGATCGGGAGTTTTACATCGATATCCAGAACTTCTTTGAACAGGAATGCAAGATATCTCTCGTTAACATCGATAACATCGTCTACATCAACAAAGGAAAGCTCCATATCGATCTGTGTGAACTCCGGCTGACGGTCAGCACGAAGATCCTCATCACGGAAGCATCTTGCGATCTGGATATAACGATCAAATCCGGAGCACATCAGAAGCTGCTTGTACAGCTGCGGAGACTGTGGAAGGCCATAGAAGCTTCCCGGATGAACACGTGATGGTACCAGATAGTCTCTGGCTCCCTCAGGAGTACTCTTTCCAAGCATCGGTGTCTCAATCTCAAGAAATCCCTCTTCTGTAAAGAACTGTCTTGTAAGCTGGGCAACCTTGCTCTTCATCATGATATTTCTCTGAAGATCCGGTCTTCTTAAATCAAGATAACGATATTTAAGTCGGATCTCATCTTTTGTCTTGCTATTCTCCTCGATCGGGAATGGAGGAACATCTGCCTCAGCAAGAACACGGAGGGATTTTACACGAAGCTCGATCTCGCCAGTTGCAAGATTCTCGTTTACTGCTCCTCCACGTTTCTCTACGGTACCGGTTACAGCAATAACAAACTCACTACGCAGTTTACCTGCTTTTGTAAAGCCTTCCTCGTCAATGCTGCCATTCTCAAAAATCAGCTGCATGATCCCGGAACGGTCACGAAGATCCACAAATACAAGACCTCCTTTATTTCTGGCTTTTGCCACCCATCCCATTAATGTTACTTCTTTTCCAACCATCTCTGTGGTCACTTCTGCACATCGGCAAGTTCTGTGCAGTCCCTGCATGCTTTCAGCCATCTCTTTATCCTCCTCTGACTATTTTTTTCATAGTCGTTTTAATTTACTCTGCTATCTCCGTTTTCAGACGGGCAGTTTCAGTCTCTGTTGAAAAATTCTACATACTCTGTATAACCATCTGCTGCCAGCTGGTCTTTCTGGAATTTTTTGTTCTTTTTCATGATAGAGATATTGATCTGTGTACCTGCACTTCTTTCCTCAGTTGCCTGTTTCAGGATGTTCAGAAGCTTGTCTGCCGGCATGTTCTTCTCGATCAGATATGCTTTCTTGCCATTCTTGGTTGGAATCTCATAGCCTCTCTCAAGAAGCAGCATAACGATTCTCTCAAATCCAATGGAGAAACCACAAGCACAGGTATTATTTCCTGTAAATTTACCGATCATCTCATCGTAACGTCCGCCTCCACCGACGCTTCCGCCGAACTCATCCATGGAAATCTCAAAGATCGGACCTGTGTAATAGGACATTCCACGTACCAGTGTAGGGTCAAAGGACATTTTGAAGTCTGCTGTTTTTACAGATTCTACAGTGTTGATGATCGTTTCAAGATCCTCTGCAATACCTGCTTCCAGAACATCAGAAAGTTTTTCTTTAATATAACGGACACCCTCAACATCGTTGGTGATCTCACGGAAAAGTCCAAGATAAGTGTCAATGCTCTCTTTCGCAAAGCCCTCTTTCTCAAGCTCCTCTGCAACTCCCTCGATGCCGATCTTATCCATCTTGTCAAGAATAATAAAGACAGTATCAAAGCTCTCTGCCGGGAATCCACTGTACTGAGCCATTGCCTTCAGGATCCTTCTGTCATTGATACGGATCGTAAAGTTATGGAAATCCAGTTTTCCAAGAAGTGTTGTAGTTGCAAGTACAAGCTCGATCTCAGCAAGATAGGTCGGCTCACCCAGGATATCGATATCACACTGCATAAACTGACGGAAACGACCTCTCTGCGGACGGTCAGCTCTCCATACATTTCCCATCTGAAGTGCCTTAAACGGAGCCGGAAGCTCGTTTGCATTATTGGAATAATATCTGGAAAGCGGTACGGTCAGGTCATAGCGAAGTCCGGAATCTGTCAGATCATTCTCTGTTTTTGCAGTATCCAGTTTCAGTTTCTCGCCTCTCTTCATGATCTTGAAGATCAGTTTTTCATTTTCACCGCCCTGCTTGCTGCAGAGATTCTCAATATGTTCTACACAGGGAGTTTCAATTGCGGAAAAACCAAAGGTTCCGTACGTCTCTCTGATCATATTCATCGCATAGTTACGGATTGCCATTTCCTTCGGTAAAATGTCCTTCATTCCTGTAACCGGTTTCTTTTTTAATGCCATAGTTTCCTCCTTTATGAATCACCCTCTGAAATGCAAGAAACACCTGCATGTCAAAGTTTTTAATCTCATCGATCATCAGTCTTAAAACTTCATCATTTTCCAGAGCTTTCCGATATGGTCTGTCCATACTCAAAGCCGCATATACATCACATACTCTCAGGATCCTTGCACCCATAGGGATATCCTTTCCGCTTCTGTTGCTGGGATAACCGCTGCCGTCAAAATTCTCATGATGATAAAGAATACTTTCCAGAACATAATCGGAATATCCCTGGTCTTTCAGGATCTCATAACCTAATGTGGAGTGCATGCGAACATATTTCAGTTCTTCAATGACCATCGGATTCTGCTCTTGGCCATTAATGTATCCTTCCAATTTCAGCTTGCCTATATCATGGAGCATTCCGGCAATAGCCAGCTGATAACATTCTTTCTCACCAAGTCCAAGCTCCTTTGCCACATCATAGGCAAGGTTACTGACAACAACCCCATGCTTCAGCTCTGCGGAAAGATCCATTTCCAGAATCCGGTCCTGCGTAGTTTCACTTATCTTCTGTACGCTTTTCAAGGATCCGTCTCTCCTTTCCGTCTACAGCCATTTTGCAATGCCCTCGCGTTTTCTCTCGATCATTTCATCGATACGTGTGATATAATTGACAACATCCTTCACATTCTCCACACGCTCAATGCGCTGTCCGTGATCAAACACAAGCTTGGAGGAACCACCTGCACCCAGTGCGATGATCGGCTGCTTTTCCTCCATAATCAGTATATTGTAAATCCCTGCTTTGTCAACCTCAGAATACCCAACGTTCTCAAAATTCCCCTTCATATTCTTCTGTCTGTACAGATAATAAGGACCCATTCCCATCTCGTAGGCCGTTTTCATAGTCAGATCCATGATCTCCTGATTGTTTTCAAAGGTCATCTCCTGGTATTTATCACGGAAAATATTCAGTCTTGCCGCACGCTTTACAGCAAGAGAATGTACGGTCAGGCTGTCCGGCCCGAGAGCTTTTACCTCGTCCAGTGTATGCTGCACTTTTGTGATATCTTCGCCGGGAAGACCCACGATCAGATCCATATTGATATTGTCGAATCCGGCTTTTCTTGCCAGATGAAACGCATTCTTTGTCTGTTCTACTGTATGACGTCTGCCAATGATATCCAGGGTTTCCTGATTCATGGTCTGTGGATTTACAGAAATCCTGGTAACCGGAAACTCCCGGATCGCCTGAAGCTTTTCCAAGGTTATACTGTCCGGTCTTCCTGCCTCAACCGTAAATTCTTCCAGCTCCTCACAGGGAAAATATTCCGTGATCGCGCCAAGAAGTCTCCGAAGCTGATCCGGCTCCAGTGTGGTAGGTGTTCCCCCACCGATATAGACCGTATCCAGCTTCCGGTTTTTCATCATCCCGGAAACAGCCCGGATTTCCTTTACCAGCGCATCCAGATACGCCTTCACATATTTACGCCATCTCTCCAGCGGATAGGAACTGAATGAACAGTACAGACAGATACTCGGACAGAAAGGAATGCCAACATAAAGGCTGTAACCGTTTTCATAATCAATGTTTTTCAGGATATCCCGCTCACGATTTGCGATGGTAACTGCAAGAGCTGTTTTCTCCGGACTTACCAGATACTGATCTCTCATATATCTGGCGATCTCCGTATTTTTCATTCCGGACTCCAGCATTCCCATAGCCATTTTCACAGGACGGATGCCTGTAAGATTTCCCCAGGGAAGTGTCTTTCCTGTAGCTTTGGAAAGCATCTGATACAGGGCGTATTTGATCGCGTCTTTATTTTTTCTGCGGATATCATGGGCATCATTGCAAGAAATAAGGGCATCCGAAGCTTCTCCACTGGATTGCCCTTCTATCACAGCCCCATGAGCTGTTTTTTTCTCTATTCCGTTGTTGTAACTGATGGTATAACCTTCTTCATCACGTGAGACCCGGAAGCGGATATCATAATCCGCATCATCCTCTTCATAAAGAGAAACGATCTCATTTCCGGGATAAAACGCTTTGATCAGTTCATACACATCATGCTCAAAATCTCTGTTCTGAAACAAAATGCCAATCTTATACAAATGGATTATACCTCTTTTCATAACCAATGGTTGTGGATGCGTCATGCCCCGGAAATACTTCTGTATCCTCCGGCAAAGTATCCACAAGCTTGTGAAGGCTTCTTACGATCTCAGCAGAACTTCCGCCAGGAAAATCGGTTCTTCCCACAGAGCCGCAAAACAATGTATCTCCGCTGAAAAGCACACCTTCGTCTTTGATATAATAGCAGCAGCTTCCTTTGGTATGTCCCGGTGTGTGGAACATCTGGATGGAAAATCCTGCCGCTTCGAAAATCTGCCCGTCATCCAGAAGAACATCCGGCTTAATTGAACAGGCACTTCCATAAACAGCAGTCATATTTATCGTGGGCTCTGCCAACATTGCTTCTTCCTGCCTGCATGCATAAACCGGGATCTGATATTTTTCCTTCACTTCCTTTACAGCCATGATGTGATCAAAATGACCATGTGTCAGAAGGATCCCCACCGGTTTTCCCTGCATAAGAGATACTTTCTGAAAAACTTTTTCTGCATAGTCTCCCGGGTCTACGATCAGCAGTTCTCCGGTCTCTTTATTTTCCAGAAAATAGCAGTTAGTAAACACCTGGCCCAGCACACACTGCTGCATTTCAAGTTTACTCATAAAAATTCCTCCGTTTATCGGGTCAGCCCGTTGTTCGCTCTACATCAAGAACACTTTCAACCTGACGGATCTTTTCGATCAGAGAATTCAGTTCCTGTTTGCTGCATACATTAAAGGACATGGAAATCGTGGCGCGTTCCTGCTTGTTGGTACGGCTGTTAATGGAACGAAGATCGATCTTCCTCTCTGTAAAGATCTTGGAAATATCCACCAGAAGTCCGGTACGGTTATTTGCATAAACCTGGATCTCCGCTTCGTATTTCTCGGAATCCGCTCTGTCCGGCATGTGCCACTCTGCTTCAATGAGACGTTTCCGGTCAATCTCAGGCATGTTAAGCACATTCACACAGTCTGTACGATGAATGGTGATCCCTCTTCCTCTTGTTACAAAGCCTACGATCTCATCTCCCGGGATCGGACTACAGCATTTGGAAAAACGAACTGCCACATCATGAATGCCTTTTACTACAATGCCACTCTTACTCTTGGCAATGTGAAGCTTCTCCTGTGATTCGGAAGTTGCCTCCAGGACCTGTTCATCTGTAAGATTCTTCTTATGCTCCCTCTCATAGGCTTCTACCAGCTTGTTAAACACCTGACCTTCTTTCAGGCCGCCCTGTCCGATCGCTGCCAATACAGAATCCCAGTCTCGGAAACCATATTTATGCATTACCGATTCCATATACTGTGGCTTGGTATATATGCCTGGTTTAAAGCCCTTGGTCTTGGCATACTGATTCAGCATGTCCTTACCCTTCAGGATATTATCTTCCTTCAGTTCTTTCTTAAACCACTGGTTGATCTTATTCTTTGCCTGTGTGCTCTTTACGATCTTCAGCCAGTCACGGCTGGGACCCTGAGAATTCTGGGATGTTATGATCTCAATACGATCACCGTTTTTGATCTTATATTCAATAGGAACAAGTTTGCCATTGACCCTGGCACCTACCATCTTGTTTCCTACTGCACTGTGCACGCTGTATGCAAAATCAATAGGTGTAGAACCGTTTGGGAGTGTTTTTACATCTCCCTGGGGAGTGAAACAGTAAACACTGTCTGCAAAAAGATCCAGATCATTTTTCAGAAGACTCATGAACTCCCGGTTATCGGACATGTCGCGCTGCCACTCCAGGATCTGGCGCAACCAGTTCAGCTTCTCTTCCTCACTCTTTCCAGGTTTCTTACCATCGGAAGTTTCCTTATATTTCCAATGAGCTGCAATACCGTATTCTGCGGTTTTATGCATTTCAAATGTACGGATCTGGATTTCGAAAGGCTGTCCGTTAGGACCAATAAGCGTTGTATGCAGAGACTGATACATATTGGCCTTCGGCATTGCGATATAATCTTTAAATCTGCCGGGGATCGGCTTGTACATCTCATGGATAACACCAAGAGCTGCATAACAGTCCTTCACAGTATCTACAATGATGCGTACAGCAAACAGGTCATAAATCTGATCAATGGTTTTATCCTGATTGACCATCTTCTTATAGATGCTGAAGAAATGCTTCACGCGGCCATCCACCTGTGCCCTGATATTGGAATCCTCCATATGCTGCTTTACCTGTTTCACGATAGAGTTAACAAATTCCTCACGGGCACTTTTGCGAAGAGCAACCTTTTCTACCAGATCATAGTAAACATCCGGCTTCAGATACTTAAGAGAAAGATCATCCAGTTCCACCTTGATCTTGGAAATACCAAGCCGCATCGCGATGGGAGCATAGATATCCATGGTTTCTCTTGCTTTCTCCTGCTGTTTCTCTGGTCTCATATACTGCAGGGTACGCATATTATGAAGACGGTCCGCAAGCTTGATCAGGATAACGCGGATATCCTTAGCCATTGCAAGGAACATCTTTCTTAAATTCTCAGCCTGAACCTCTACCTTGTCCTTGGAATAGGACAGCTGTCCCAGCTTGGTAACACCATCTACCAGAAGCGCTACTTCAGAACCAAATTCCTTTTCTACTTCTTCATACGTCATCCAAGTATCTTCTACCGCATCATGAAGAAGACCTGCCACTATGGTCTCCTTATCCAGCTCAAGATCCGCAAGGATAATCGCAACACAAAGAGGATGAATGATATAAGGTTCACCGGATTTACGTTTCTGATCCTTATGTGCCTCACTGGCCACTTTATAGGCCTTTTCAATCATGGAAATATCTGTAGACGGATGATATTTCTTCACACTTTTTATCAGCTCCTGATAAAGAACCTCAGGGCTTGTAAAATCATGCATGGATTTCACCGCCGCATCTGCCTTCCGGACAGACTCTCTTTTTTCTTCTTCCTTCTGTATCTCAATGTTTTGTTTTTCCGTATTTTTTGTCTCTGCCATTAAATCCCACCTGCCTGTGCACAATTTCATACTGCCGTATGACTACAACAGTTCACATCCCCTTCCACCGACAAAAAATCATTTTCCGTCGTAACAGATCACAGATGCCACATTATAACCTTTGAGACGCTCACGTCCCTTCAGACCTGCAAGCTCCATAAGGAAAACCACCTTGACAACCTCGCCGCCAAGCTCCTCCACAAGCTTGATGGCTGCTTCCACGCTTCCGCCCGTAGCGATCAGGTCATCCACAATAACAACCTTCTGTCCCGGCTTGATGGAATCCTTATGCATCTCGATAGTTGCACTTCCATACTCCAGATCATAGGTTCTGGAAACGGTCTCACATGGAAGTTTTCCTGCTTTGCGGACCAGAACAAAGGGTTTGTGAAGATTATATGCGATCGGCATACCAAAGATAAAGCCTCTGGATTCAAGACCTGTGATCACATCGAACTCCTCACCCTCCAGACAATCCTGCATAGAATCAATGGCAAGCTGTAATCCATCCGCATCCTGAAGGACGCTGGTAACGTCACGGAAAATAATCCCTGGCTCTGGAAAGTCCGGGATACTTCTTACATATTCTTCTATTTTTTTCATAATAACCTCCAATGGTTTAATTTGTCAATCAGATGTTAGATAGTATAGCACTTTTTCTGTAGGGAATCAATGTGCAACCCGACAGAACTCGCGGAATTACGACAGGCCCTGGACTGCATATTGCCCAGTACAGAGCCTTCTTTCCTGTTTTACAGTCAATTACTTGCTGTCAGGATCTGCATTTTAGTGATACCTTCTCCTGTTATTCTGTAATATAATTTCGGATTACGATCTGTAAAGTCTCTCTTCCCTGATAACGGTTGATCTCAGGATAATATGTGACCGCAATACTTCCACAGTTTTTTATTCTATCAACAAATTCATCTGCTTCTCCAAAATATACTGCTTCCACTACACAGCCGGTACTGTCTGACAGCTGAAGCTTTGCCACATTCCTATTTTTGCCAAGAATACGGCTGCTTAAAACCCGAAGTCCCTTCTGTGCAAAAATCGGTTTGGTATTTCCCTTTCCAAAAGGCTCCAGCAGGGATATCTCTTCCACAAGTTCCTTATTTATATAGGAAACCGGCATTGGCACATCGATCAGGATCTTTGGAGCCAGATCCTTTTCTGTCAGAGTACAGTTTTCGTTTAACCGTCTGCGGAACTCTTCCACATTTTCTTCTTTAATGGATAATCCTGCCGCCATAGGATGACCGCCATACTGTTCCATCAGATCTCCGCATTTTACCAGTTCCTCAAACATGGAATAGCTTTCTATGGAACGTCCGCTGCCTTTCACCATTGTTTCACCTTTTGTCAGGACAAAGACCGGTTTATTGTACTTTTCCCGGATGCGTCCCGCAATAATTCCGGCCAGGCTTTCGTGACAGTCCGGTAAATAGATCACAAGAACCCTGTCCTGTCCGATTTCTGTCTCTTCCACAATACGGATCGCTGCTTCCTTTCCCTCTTCTGTGAGAGCTTTTCTGCTTTGATTCAACGCAGTCAGATCACCGGCAAGTTTTGCTGCTTCATCTTCCGTCTCCGCACAGAGCAGTTTCAGGGAACGTGCAGCGGTATCCAGTCTTCCACTGGCATTGATACATGGTCCCAGCACAAACCCTACATGATAGGCAGTGATCGGCCCATCCTCCAGGCCATTGGCACAAATCAGTTCACGGAGACCTTTGTTAGAAGTGTGGGAAAGTCGTTTCAGACCTTCCTTTACAAGGATGCGGTTTTCACCCTGAAGATCCATCACGTCTCCCACCGTGGCAATGGCTCCTAATTCCAGAAAATCTTCCAGCTCTTTTTCCGGAATCCCGCATGCCTCATAGAGAGCTGTCACCAGCTTCAACGCAACAACTGCTCCGCACAATCTTTTCTCCGGATAATTACAGTCCGGCTGTTTTGGATTTACAATGGCATCAGCCGGCGGAAGGATCAGTTCTCTTCCATCTTCCGTTTCTTTATAGGGAATTTCATGATGATCGGTTATTATCACCGTCATTCCCTTCTCTTTAGCCATAGTGATTTCATTGTACGCCGCAATTCCATTATCACAGGTAACAATTACGTCAATCCCATCATTCACTGCTCTTTCGATCAGGTGCTCATGGATTCCATATCCGTCCGCCACACGGTCCGGAATATATGTATCTGCCAGAGCTCCTGCACGCTTCAGTCCTTTGATCAGAATGAAGGTCGATACTACCCCATCAATGTCATAATCGCCTATAATACGGATGCGTTTTTTTTCCTTTATTTTATTCCGCAGGATCTCCACTGCCTTATCCACATCTTTCATCAAATGCGGAGAAGCCAGTTCGTCCACCTTTCCATAAAGATATCTGCGAATTTCATCCCTGTCCTGTACATCCCGGTTTCGGATCAGTCTGGCGATCACCGGATCAATTCCGAACTCTTTTCCAATTGCCGCAAAATCCGCCCGTTTTGCAGCAACAACCCATCGTTCCATGTTGTTTCCTCCTTGATGCTTTGCCGCTTTCTTTCTTCAAAGCAACACAATAACCGTATTGTAACTCATACTCCTGCATAGCTGCAAGTTTTTTATGCCACACAAAAAAACGTTCCGCCAGGAAATATTCTTTCCCGGTACGGAACGTTTCTGTTATTCAGCAATTTTATTCAGATTTCTCCTCATCATTCTGCTGCTTTGCTGCCTCCTGCGCTGCAAGGCGCTCGGCAACTCTTTTACGGTTTTTCTTCTTCGGCTGCTGCTGAGCTGTCTGCTGTCCGGATGGCTGTTTTACCTTTTTCTCAGATTTCTCGGAAGAAATCTTTGCGGAAGCTGCTACAGCTGCCGGTGCTGCAACACGATTTTTTCTGAATGTTTTCATGGTGTACCACAGAGCACCAGTGATGCATACAGAAGAATATGCTCCACCGACGATACCTACCATCAGCGGTGCTGCAAATTCTTTAATTGAGGAAACACCCATTACATAAAGAATTGCAACCATTACAAATGTTGTCAGGGATGTGTAAATGCTTCGTGTCAGAGTTTCTGTAACACTGGTATTTACGATCTCTTTTAGTTTCTCATCCTCAACTTTCTTTCTGCCTCTCATATTCTCACGGATACGGTCGAAGATGACAATAGTAGCATTGATAGAATAACCTACGATCGTCAGCATACACGCAATAAATGTGTTTCCCACAGATGTTCTGGAAATAACATAAAACGCAAGTACGACCAGGACATCATGAAGAAGTGCAAGTACTGCACTGCTTGCAAAACGGATATCCTTGAAACGGAACCAGATGTAAAGAAGCATGAAGATCGCAGCTACGATAACCGCTACGATAGCGTCTCTTCTCATCTCATTGCTGACAGTAGCGGAAATATTCTCCGATGTGATCAGACTTGTATCTACATCAAAATTTTCCTCCAATGCCTTATTCAGTGCTTCTCGTTCCTTAAGATCCAGAGAACGTGTTTTGATCACTACCTGATTAGTTCCCTGCACCTTGGTCGGCTGTACATTCTTATCACCTGTCACTGCCTCAACAACCGGTGTTACCTCGGAATCGATCTCCTTGATATCCATCTCTTTATTGAAGGTTACATTGGTAGAAGTACCGCCGGAAAACTCCAGACTGTAATTCATGGCTTTGTCACCGATCACATTACTGTGGACCAGCATTCCTACAGGTCCGCAAAGGATCAGGATAATGGAAACAGCAAAGAAGATTTTTCTCTTTCCAACGAAATCCACAACCTTACGTTCCTTGGCAATGCCATAGAATTTCGGGTCACGAACACCAATTGCGTATACCGCATTAATAACAAGCCTGGATATAACCAGTGCTGTAAACATGGAGATCACGATACCCATTGCCAGCGTGTAGGCAAACCCCTTAACAGAACCGGAGCCAAGCCACATCAGCACACAAGCCGCGATCAGTGTTGTGATGTTTCCATCAAAAATAGCGGAAAACGCTTTGCCGAATCCACTTTTGATCGCTGCATGGACAGAAAGGCCTGCCGCGATCTCCTCACGGATTCTGGCGTAGATGATAACATTGGCATCCACTGCCATACCAATGCCCAGGATGATACCTGCAATACCCGGAAGCGTAAGGGTGATATCAAAGGCATTCAGTGTGATCAGCATTAAGGTTGTATAAAGAACCAGTGCAACAGATGCAACCAGACCTGGGATACGGTATGCGATGATCATGATCAGCATAACGATCACAAGACCGATCGCTCCGGCTTTTACACTTGTTGCGATGGCTTCTTCACCAAGCTGTGCAGCAACTACGCTGGAACGAAGCTCGGTAAGCTCAAGACTTAAGGAACCGATTCTTATGTAAGAAGCAAGATTCTGTGCCTCTTCTGTACTTGCCATTCCGGTGATCTGAGCTTTTCCGCCGGAAATCTCCTCATTTACATTCGGAGCGCTTAAAACCTGATTGTCATATACGATTGCGATCTGCTTTCCAACATTTGCCTTGGTAGCTTCCGCAAATTTGGTTTTTCCATTCTTTGTAAGAGTCAGACTGACTGCATATTTCTGGGAGCTTGTGGATGAATCCTGATAAGCACCTCCCTCAGCATCTGCAACGTCTGTACCTTCCAGTACAACAGATCCGGCTTTCTGGATATCCTCAATACTTCTTGCAAGAACATATCCACTCTCACTGTTTCCTGTTGTAAAATTCTGGTTTCCATCTGCATCTGTCTGATCGATAAAATACAGAGAACCTGGCTTTCCAAGTTCTTCCAGGATCGCATTTGCATCTGATACTCCTGGAATCTCAATGGTGATACGGTTGGAACCTTCCTGATATGCCTGTGCCTCAGTACTGTACTGAGAAACACGCTGCTGCATCTTGTAAACAGTATCGGACATGTCTTCCTTGCTCGGATTGCTGTCCTTAGCCTGGTATGTGATGCTGACACCGCCGGCAAGATCAAGTCCGGTGTTGATATTCTTAGCCGAACCTGTTCCTGTAGGACCAATGCCTACCGCAGCCACATAGCAGAAGAATACTGTGACAATTGCTGTCAGAAGCAGCACTGCAATTCCTCTACTTTTCTTCATTTTCTTTTTCCTCTCTTATTCCGCCAAAGCGGCTTTTATCATGATAGCGCACTCCACACGCTTCCTCTGGAGTTCGCATCCGATCTTATAATTCCCCCGGATATCTCCGCCGAAATGGTAACCATTTGCCGCACAGCCGCCGCTGCAGTAGAATCTGGCAAAACAGTCTTTACAGTCCGGTTTCGTATAGACGTTACATCTTCCAAAGTCTTTTACGATTTCAGGCTTTGTGATTCCCTCGTCTACATTACCCATAAGGTACTGTTCCTCACCCACAAACTGGTGACATGGATAAAAATCTCCCCACGGAGTAACAGCCAGGTACTCGGTTCCTGAGCCGCATCCGGAAAGTCGTTTGTATACACACGGACCACCGGTAAGATCTATCATAAAGTGGAAGAAGTTGAATCCTTTTCCCTCTTTTTCTCTTTTGATCATTTCTTTTGCAAGAATATCATACTGTTCCAGGATCTGTGGGATATCCTCCTCACGGATCGCATACTCTTCTGTATCTGCTGCCACGACCGGCTCAACAGAAATCTGCTTGAAGCCAAGATCTGCCAGATGCAGAACATCCTGAGAGAAATCAAGATTATGATGAGTAAAGGTTCCTCTTACATAATACTTGTCCTGATTTCTGGATTCCGCAAATTTCTCAAATTTCGGCATGATCAGATCATAGCTTCCTGCACCCTTACGGAACGGGCGCATGTAGTCATGAACTTCTTTTCTACCGTCCACGCTTAAGACAACATTTCCCATTTCCTTATTGCAGAATTCCATCACCTCATCATTTAAAAGAACGCCGTTGGTTGTCAGTGTGAAGCGGAATTTTTTGTTATGAAATTTCTCCTGTTCTCTTCCATATTTCACAAGATCCTTTACAACCTGCCAGTTCATAAGAGGCTCGCCGCCAAAGAAATCCACTTCCAGATTCTTTCTGGAGCCGGAATTAGCGATCAGGAAATCCAACGCTTTTTTTCCTACCTCAAAAGACATCAGCGCACGTCTTCCGTGATACTCTCCTTCTTCTGCAAAACAATATCTACATGCCAGATTACAGTCATGAGCAATATGAAGGCAAAGAGCCTTTACAACGGTCTGGCGGTTTTTGGTAAATTCATCAATGATATTCTCATAAATATCTTTTGTAAAAAGCATTCCCTGTTCCTGAAGCTTCTTACATTCAGTTACAGAGGTTTCCACATCCTCTTTCTTAAAACGGTCGCCAAGCTTCTCAGCAATGGCAGCCGCTTCCATGCCTTCTTCAAGATACGGCAGCACCTCATAGGTTACTTCATCTACTAGGTGGATACAGCCGCTGTTGATATCCAGCACAATATTATATCCATTACTTTGATAACGGTGAATCAGACTCATCTTCCCGCAATCCTTTCTAAAATTCTTTTATAACCCGACAAAACGCGCCCTCCGGCGCGTTTTGCTGGATACCTGTTACTTTCAGATAAAACAAGTGAAGCAGCGGATCTCCCGCTGCTTTCCACTCATTCAACGGCTGCTTCTTATTTGTGCTCGCAGCTCTGGTTTCCTACTGTACAGGAAGTCTTGCAAGCAGACTGACAGGATGTCTGACATTCGCCACATCCACCCTTCTTAACCGTGTTCTGAAGGTTCTTTGTATTTAATGTCTTGATATGTTCCATGATATATCCTCCTTTATGTATTCTATTCTTCGCCTAGTATAGCATAAAATCATCGATTTTCAAAGCATTTTTTTGTAAGCTTTTACGACAGCATCCCACCAATGGCTCCGCCACCAAGACACATGAAAAAAGTAGTCAACGCATGGGCAAAGGTCATATCCCATTTCCCCTGTGCCAGAAAAGATACCAGAAGCAGCAGAACATAATAGGAAAGCCCGGTAACGATCCCCCA
>ENA-ORRR01000422-ORRR01000422.1-human-gut-metagenome-genome-assembly--contig:-NODE-422-length-41126-cov-17.8852_pt1 | contig 41126 bp, 29 predicted proteins | sample MGYA00242182_ERZ509148 | MGnify/ENA primary metagenome ERZ509148 (study PRJEB26280, sample SAMEA2338674) | human gut metagenome | biome: human gut; feature: human-associated habitat; material: faeces... | reverse complement strand
GTACGCCGCCGCCCGCCATCGAGCAGAGTTTTACACCTAATTGGGGATAAAACAGCTGATGGCGGGAGGTGGTGTTGTTTTGATCGGCACCCAGCTTGTACCGTTACTTTCCGGTTTGTTTAGCTGAGAAACTTAGGAGGGAGATGACTCATGGATCGGATATTTGAAGCGATTGAAGAATGGATGAGGAATCTTCTGACAGGCATGGTAAGTTCCAACCTGACAACAATGTATACCGATGTCAATGAAAAGACCGGTCAGATTGCTGCTCAGGTTGGGCAGACACCGCAGGGCTGGAATGGGAACGTTTTCAGCATGATACAAAATCTTTCCGATTCGGTCATTGTACCGATTGCCGGTATGATTATTACCTTTGTGCTTTGTTATGAGCTGATTTCCATGTTAACAGAAAAGAACAATATGCATGACATTGATACATGGATGTTCTTTAAATATTTTTTCAAGATGTGGGTGGCAGTCTGGATCGTCAGCCATACTTTCACGATTACCATGGCGGTATTTGATGTCGGGCAGAACGTAGTGAGCCGGGCCGCTGGTGTCATCAGTTCCGATACAGCGATCAATATAGATACGATGATTACCACGATGGAAACGGCAATGGAATCTATGGAAATCGGTGAACTTGTCATACTGGCACTGGAAACGATGCTTGTGAGCCTGTGTATGAAGGTTATCTCAGTCTTTATTACAGTGATTTTGTATGGGCGTATGATTGAAATCTATCTCTATTCGTCCGTTGGAGCTATTCCATTTGCAACTATGTCTAACCGGGAATGGGGGCAGATTGGAAACAACTATCTTCGTGGATTGTTTGCACTGGCATTTCAGGGATTCTTTATGATGGTCTGCGTGGGAATTTACGCAGTCTTAGTAGCGAATATCCAGATGTCAGATAACATACATTCTGCATTGTTCGGCGTGATGGCATACACGGTGATCCTTTGTTTCAGTTTGATGAAAACAGGAAACTTTGCCCGTAGTATCTTCAACGCTCACTAAGAAAGGAGGAACTGACAATGGCATTTGTATCAGTGCCTAAAGACTTAACCAAGGTCAAAAATAAGATCATCTTCAACTTGACCAAACGGCAGCTGATCTGTTTTGGGATTGCGGCGGCAGTGGGAGTACCATTTTATTTCCTTACCAGAGGGATCATCGGTTCCAGTAACGCAGCCACCGGGATGTGCTTTTTGATGCTTCCGGCATTTTTATTTGCCATGTATGAAAAGGATGGACTTCCGTTAGAAAAGGTTTTGAAAAATATGATCACCGTGAAATTTATCCGTCCTCCGGTACGGAAGTATCAGATGGAAAATCTGTATGAGAAGAAATTTATCATGGTCAGAAAAAAGAAGGGAGGACAGAAGAGTGTTAAAAAGAAAAAACGATAGACAGCCACCGCAGAGATTGGAAGAAGAACGTTATGCAAATGATTACTGGCTGGATGAAGAGGATGGTGGAGAAGATATTCCAGATCTGGCGGTCAGTAGTAGGCCGGTAAGCGGCAGACTGCACAGCGAGCCAATGGTAACAGGTTATGAAGCATTGGAAAGACAGAGAGGGATACGCCGATCAAACAGGAAGCTGACCCGCAGGGAAAAGAAGGCTTTGAAAAGGGCACAGAAATATGAAGCGAAACTTCATAAAGAGCATGAAAAAGCCGATAAGAAAAATGCGAAGAAAGAAGCAAAGCTTGCGGCGAAAGCAGAGAAACAGGCAATGCGTGAAGCAAAGAAAAGTGCAAAGAAGAAAAAGAGCAGTTCCGCTACAGCACCGCCGAGACAGCAGCCGGAAGGGAAGAAGGTTTCGGGAGGAAAAGGCGGAACCACAGAAAAGAAAGTAGCAAATACTGCCAAAGATAAACGGATTACAGCACAGCAGTCCATTCCTTATCATGAGATGGGGAGAGATGGTATCTGCAGGGTGCAGGATAAATTTTATTCCAAGACCATCCGTTTTTATGACATTAACTACCAGTTAGCTCAGAATGAGGATAAAAATGCGATCTTTGAAAACTGGTGTGACTTCTTAAATTATTTTGACAGCACGATTCATTTTCAGCTTTCCTTTATCAATCAGCACAGCAACATGGCGGAGTATGAAAAGGTTATCCATATCAATCCGCAGGAGGATGAGTTTGATGATCTGCGTATGGAGTTTGCACAGATGCTTAATAATCAGCTGGCGAAAGGAAATAATGGTCTGATGCGTACCAAGTATATCACGTTTGGTATTGAAGCAGAGAATATCCGGGAAGCACGACCGAAGTTGGAACGTATCGAGTCGGATATTATGAATAACTTCAAGATTCTTGGAGTGACAGCTTATCCGCTGAATGGAACGGAAAGGCTGCAGATCATGTACGAGACATTCAATCAGGATAGTGAAGTCCCTTTCCATTTTTCTTATGATGAGGTACTTCGGACAGGTCTTAGCACAAAGGATTATATCGCACCGACCAGCTTTGTATTTAAGAATGGAAAAGACTTTCAGATGGGTGGAACGATAGGAGCCGTTTCTTATCTTCAGATTCTTGCCCCAGAGCTTACGGACAAGATGCTGGCAGAGTTTTTGGAGATGGACAGTAACCTTATGGTGAATTTCCATATCCAGTCCATTGACCAGATGAAAGCGATCAAGCTGGTAAAGAGCAAGGTAACCGATATTAACCGGATGAAGATTGAGGAGCAGAAAAAGGCAGTTCGTGCCGGATATGACATGGACATTATCCCATCAGACTTAAATACATATGGTGGAGAAGCCAAGAGACTTCTGGAAGATTTACAGTCCAGGAATGAGAGGATGTTCCTTGTAACGGCACTGTTTTTAAATACGGCAGAGACAAAGCAGGAGCTTGAAAATGTCGTATTTCAGACTGCCGGTATTGCACAGAAATATAACTGTGCATTGAAACGTCTGGATTATCAGCAGGAGCAGGGACTTATGAGCTGCCTGCCACTTGCCATGAATCTTGTGCCAATCAAAAGGGCACTTACCACAACATCTACGGCAATCTTTGTTCCGTTTACCACACAGGAATTGTTTATGGGCGGGGAATCCATTTACTATGGTTTAAATGCCCTTTCCAATAACCTGATCATGGCAGACAGAAAGAAACTGAAAAACCCGAATGGTTTGATTTTGGGTACACCGGGTGCCGGTAAGTCATTTGCGGCAAAGCGTGAGATCACCAACGCATTTATCGTGACAAAAGATGACATTATCGTGTGTGATCCGGAAGGAGAGTATTATCCGTTGTTCCGGGCATTTCATGGACAGGTTATCCGCATTTCACCGACCAGCCATGATTATATCAATCCGATGGACATCAATCTGGATTACGCAGATGATGATGACCCACTTTCCTTAAAGTCTGATTTTATCCTGTCTCTTTGTGAGCTGGTAGTTGGTGGGAAGAATGGACTGGAGCCGGTAGAAAAAACAGTTATTGACCGTTGTGTACGTCTGGTGTATCAGGACTTCCTTTCTGACCCGGTACCGGAAAAGATGCCGATCTTAGAGGATTTATATAATCTTCTCCGTGAGCAGAAGGAACAGGAGGCACAGCGTCTTGCGACTGCACTGGAAATCTACGTTAATGGTTCTCTGAAAGTATTCAATCACAGAACCAACGTGGAACTGAGTAACCGCATGGTATGTTTCGACATCAAAGACTTGGGAAAACAGCTGAAAAAGCTTGGTATGCTGATCGTACAGGATCAGGTATGGAACAGAGTAACGATTAACCGTTCAGCGAATAAGAGTACCAGATATTACATTGATGAATTTCATCTGCTTTTAAAAGAAGAGCAGACAGCTGCGTACAGTGTGGAAATCTGGAAGAGATTCCGTAAATGGGGCGGTATTCCGACGGGTATCACACAGAACGTAAAAGACCTGCTTGCCAGCCGTGAGATAGAAAATATCTTTGAAAATTCTGACTTTATCCTGATGTTAAACCAGGCATCCGGTGACAGGCAGATTCTTGCAAAGCAGCTGAACATTTCACCACATCAGCTTTCTTATGTTACCAACAGTGGAGAAGGTGAGGGACTGGTCTTTTATGGCAGTACCATTATCCCGTTTAAGGATAAATTTGATAATTCTCTGATGCTGTATGCGTTGATGACTTCTAAGCCGGATGAGGTAGAGAAGCGTAAAAAACTTGGTATCGGAGAAAGAGACGATTAAAAAAATATAAAAAACAAAATAGAACAAAAGCAGGGGATGAGCCGGGAAATTGTTTCCGGCAATTTTTCTGCCGGGATAAAGGCAAAGGGGATGGTGAGATTTGCAGGAGCATGAGTATAAGGCGAGAGATAAAACCGTCCAGAAGATGAGCCGTGATGGTCTTAGAGAAGAGAATCTTCGGAATAAAGAAGAAAAAAGGATCACTGGACGGGACATGGATACAGAGGTTTCCCGTAGTGAAAAAAAGGATGAACTGGATTTCAGTAAGAGAAGGCGTGAGCATATCAATGAAAAAAGGGAAACAGAACATCCGGAGCAAAGTTCCCAAAAAACCATATATAGTAGAGAATCTGTACTGGATGAGGAGTCAGAACAAGATATAGATGGAAAACTGGATGGGGAACAAGTAGCCGATGAAAGCACAGCTGCAACGAAATCCGCATTTCGCAGTGAGAGCATCCGTGGACAGCCAAGGGGAGAACGGGCTTATCTGGAAACGGTTGCAGACAGCCGGGATCTCCGTAAGAAAAAGATGGTCAGAGATTATGCGTCAAAAGAAAGACGGAAGGAAAAGGAGGCTTCCGAAGAAAGCAAGACGGCAAAGAGAGAAGCTGCCCGGTACAGGGAAACTTCAGAAGTGGCAGAAGAGTCTCTGGATGGATTTTCGGAGGAGATCAAAGGCAAATCGAAGCGGGAACGTGTGCTGAAAGAACAGCGGAAAAAGAGTTCCAGATTATCGTTTGGCGATGAAAGTGATGGCATGGTACATGGAGCCGGTATCGGTATCCGAAGTTCTGCATCTGCCGTGAAAGATGCTGCGGCTACGGCGGCTCATTGGAAAACCCATGAGGCAGAAGAGGATAATGCTGCGGTAGAAGGGGCACACCGGGCAGAGCTTGCAGGAGAAAGCCTCGCAAGAAAATCCATTTATACAAGGGAACGCTTAAAGCAAAGGAGGGAACAGTCAAAAAGACTGAAAGAAAGCGTTCTTGATGAAGCAGAAAAAAGCAGGCTGATGTTTGAATCTGTTTATGGAAATGAAGCAAAAAAGATGGTGAAGAAGGAAGCGGAGCAAAAAAGAAAATCTGCATTGCAAAAGCTGTTCCAGAAGAAACGTTATCAGAAACAGTATCAGGCAGCAAAGCAGAGCAAAAAGGCAAAGGATGCGGCGATTACTTCAGCACAGAAATTTACAGAAAAAGCAAAAGATGCAGTCAAAATGATTGCGGCACAAAACCGTGGGATTTTTGCTACAGTTGCTATCTTTGGATTGATCTTTGTTTTGATTGCAGCAAGTTTTACCAGCTGCAGTGCATCCTTGCAGGGAGCTTCGTCTGCCATTATTTCCACCAGTTATTCCAGTACAGATGAGGACATTTATGCCGCTGAAAATGCATACCGGGCATTAGAAGAAGCCTTAAATACGCAGATCAATCAGATGGAATCCACGCATCCGGATTACGATGAATACCGGTACCAGATTGATGAGATCGGACATAATCCATATCAGTTGATCTCTTATCTGACAGTTAAATACGGTGGTTTTACTTATGATGAAGTAGCAGAGGAGATAGAGTCAATTTTCCGTCAGCAGTATGGGATTACGACAGATGCTACCAGAGAGACAGTTACCGAAACAAAGACAGTCCGGGTAGGAGAATCACTGGGACAGGTTGTCACCAGTGGGTATTGTAACTGCTCCATCTGCTGTGGGCAGTGGAGTGGAGGACCGACAGCCAGCGGTGCGATGCCGACAGCCAATCATACGATCGCCGTAGATGCATCGAATCCTTTTGTACCGATGGGAACCCATGTCGTTATGAAGGGTGTGGAATATGTAGTAGAAGATACCGGAGCTTTTGCAAGATATGGTGTTCAGTTTGATGTTTATTATGATAACCATGCAGCGGCTTCCGCACACGGGCACCAGACATGGGAGGCATACATAGCAGACAGCAATGGAAGCCAGGAAGTGCAGGTTACGACAACGAAAGAAGTAAACCGTCTGGATGTGACGATGACAAACCGCAATCTGGATACCGTGTTGAGAAGCCGCATGACGGAAGAAGAACAGGAAAGATACGATGCGTATAACAAATATTATGGAAATCGTGATTACCTGTTTGACTTAAACAGCATACCCACCGGAAGTGGTGGATTTGGTTATACCATACCGACAGATGCTTTATCTGATCCACAGTTTGCAAAGATGATCCGGGAAGCAGAGAAATATCTGGGAGTCCCTTATGTCTGGGGTGGTTATTCCCCAAGTGGATTTGATTGTTCCGGATTTGTAAGCTGGGTTATCAATAATTGTGGAAATGGATGGAATATTGGAAGATGTACTGCCGATGGACTTCGTTCTCACTGTTCGCAGGTATCTCCATCGGAAGCAAAACCGGGAGACTTGATCTTCTTCCAGGGAACCTATAACACAAGTGGAGCGAGTCATGTTGGTATCTATGTCGGCAATAACATGATGATCCATTGTGGTAAGCCGGTGCAATATACAAGTATCGCAAGTGCCTACTGGCAGGAACACTTTATGGCATTTGGTCGTCTGCATTAGAGGAGGTGACAGGCAGATGAACATGAAATTGAAAAAGATTCTGGATGATATTCAGAAAACAGAGGATAAGATTGCAGAGCTGCAGGAACATCTGAAACGGCAGAATACATTAAAACAGCAGATGGAAGATGTGGAGATCATCAAATCTTTCCGTTCTATGAAACTGGACAGCCGGGAGCTGCTGGTACTGCTTGACGGGATTCAGAAAGGAACTGTTACGATTCAGATGAATGAGGACGGCGGTATCACAGTGGAGGATACCAAGGAGGCACCCAAAAAAGAAAACGATAACAGACCACCTGTGGGGCAGGTGGCAGAAAGAGAGGTTTTTGATGATGAGGAATAAAGTGGTAAAGAAACTTCTGATGATTGCTATGGCGGTAACAATGATTTCGGGAACATCCCTTGCTACTGTTTATGCAAATGCAAATCCACCGGCAGAAGAGACAACGACAGCGGTGGTGGAAGAGACAACAACAGAAAAAAGTAAAGATACGGAGAAAGCAGAGGATACGGGAAGAGTTACCGGAGAGAGTAATAATTCTGCTTTTTCTACACCGGGAAATGCCCAGCTTGTAGATGATAAGGAAAATGATGATACAAAACAGTTCCTTACTATCCAGACGAAAAAGGGGAATACTTTTTACATGGTCATTGACCGTTCCAGTAATACAGAGAACGTATATATGATGTCTCTGGTCGATGAGAACGATCTGGCAGAATTTCTGGATGAAACAGAAAAAGACAAGGAAACTGAAGAATCAACCGTAGTGATCCCGGAAACCACACCGGAGACTACACCAGCAGCAGAGGAGAAAACCGAAGTGAAGAAAGAAGAGAAAAGCGGAATGAATGTGAAAGGTCTTGCAGCTATCGTAGTTGCAGCAATCTTAGGCTTTGCAGGAATCGCAGTCTATAAGAAACATGGACGCAGTAAGGATGAAGATTATGTAAGTGAACAGCTTGAATTTTCAGACGGTCCGTATGTAAATGAAGAGGACGATGAAAAAGAAGAATAAGCGTTTTTAAGAGATGGAAACAGTAATAAGGACAGGGGCAGCCAGAAATCTTGGCTGCCTTTTTTGGTAGAAAGGAAAGGATTATGTCTAAATTTTTAGTGATCGCAGAGAAGCCAAGTGTAGCACAAAGTTATGCGAAAAATCTGTCCGCTTATAAGCGGGAGGACGGTTATCTGGAGGGAGAAAGCTGTATTGTCAGCTGGTGCTTAGGACATCTGGCAGAATACGCACAGCCAGAGGAATATGACTCGAAATATGAAAAATGGCAGTTCGATGATCTGCCAATCCTTCCAGAAGCATGGAAGTTGAAAGTTTCCAAGGATAAAAAGAAGCAGTTTGATGTCTTAAAAGGTCTGATGAACCGAAGTGATGTGGAGTATCTGGTAAATGGCTGTGATGCAGGAAGAGAAGGAGAACTGATCTTTCAGAGAGTATATGACCTTGCCGGATGCAGGAAACCAGTGAAACGTCTGTGGATCAGCTCAATGGAAGATGCCGCCATTCAGAAAGGCTTCCAGACAATGAAAAGTGAGGAAGAATATAAGAATCTCTGTATGGCTGCGGTGTGCAGGGCACAGGCTGACTGGCTGATCGGAATGAATGGAACCAGAGCATACACCACGAGATATTTTAAACGATTGGTTGTAGGCAGGGTACAGACCCCAACCCTTGCCATACTTGCAGAACGGCAGGAGAGGATCGAGCATTTTCAAAAAGAAGCGTTTTATAAGGTAGCACTGACAGACGGAAAACTTACAGTAGTTTCCGAGAACATTGCAAATGAAGAAGCTGCGGATCTGCTGGCAGCGTTATGTAATGGTTCGACCGCTGTAGTCACACAGATGAAGAAAGAACGTAAGAAATCATTTCCACCGAAACTTTATGATCTGACAAGCCTGCAGAGAGAAGCCAACCGTTACTTTGGATATACAGCGAAACGTACACTGGATATGTTACAGGAACTGTATGAGGAAAAATTGATTACTTATCCAAGAACAGACAGCCAGTTTGTAACGGAGGATATGAAAGATTCGGTAGAGGAGCTGGTAGGAAAAATGCCGGTATTACTTCCGTTTGTAGATTATGGACAGTTGGGGCATGACATAAAAAGGGTAATCAACAATGCAAAGGTATCTGATCACCATGCGATTCTTCCGACAAAAGAAGCCGTGGAGAAAGGAATTGCTGATTTACCGGCAGATAAAAAGAATCTGATGATGCTGATCTGTCAGCAGCTGGTACAGGCAACTGGAGAAGAATATCTGTATGAGCAGACAGATATTACGGTAAAGTGCCAGGAACATGATTTTAAAGCCAGAGGGAAGATTTCAGTACAGATGGGATTTAAGGAAGTAGAAAAGGCATTTAAACAGCTGTGTGTTAAAGCGGAACCAGTGGAGGGAAAGGAAAAAGAGACTTCGATTCCTGCTGGGTATGAAGAAGGAATGAGGCTTTTTCCAGTAAAAGCAGAAAAAACCACACATTATACCTCTCCGCCGAAACCATTCAATGAAGATACGCTCCTTGCTGCAATGGAAACAGCCGGTAATAAGGAGTTTGATTCTGAAACAGAAAAGAAAGGGCTGGGGACTCCGGCAACAAGGGCAAGTATCATTGAGAAATTGGTTTCTTCCGGTTATGCACAGAGAAAGGGTAAGCAGATATTACCAAGTATCGAGGGAAAGGAATTAGTAAAGGTCATGCCAGAGTATCTGAAATCAGCAGTAATGACTGCGGAATGGGAGAACCAGCTGTTGATGATGGAAAAAGGACAGATTACAGATACTCAGTTCATGGGAGAGATTACTTCTCTTGTCCGTAAGATTTTAGAGGTATGCAGGGAGATACCAGAAGAGGAACGCAGGAGATTTCAGACTGCGAGGGAAGTGATCGGCAAATGCCCGGTCTGTGGCTGTGATGTTTTTGAAGGGAAACAGAATTTTTATTGCTCAAACCGTCAGTGTGATTTTGCCCTTTGGAAAGAAAACCGTTTCCTGGGAAGCATGGAGAAAAATCTGGATAAAAAGATGGCAAGAGAACTTCTTGATAAGGCTTGTACCCATGTAAAAGGTCTGTATTCTAAAAAGAAAGATATGAAATTTGATGCAGATCTGTTACTCACACTGGAGGATGGCAAGCCGAGATTCCATCTGGAATTCCCAAAGAAGAAAAAGAAATAAGACAAGGAGGTAAAGCGATATGTCTAAATTACAGGACATCCGGGATCTGGCACAGGAACATGCGGTATCAGTGAGCGGTTCCCCCAGAGACTGGATGGATTATATGGACACAGCATCAAGGTTATATCGTTATTCTTTTTCAGACCAGCTTCTGATCCATGCACAGCATCCGGAAGCAACAGCCTGTGCATCATTGGAATTATGGAATGAAAAGATGTTCCGATGGGTGAACCGTGGTGCAAGGGGAATCGCCCTGCTTGATGAAACGGGGCAGCATACCAGACTCCGTTATGTGTTTGATATTTCGGATACCCACATGGTAGCCGGGGGCAGAAGCCCGTATCTGTGGCAGATGCAGGAACACCAGAGAGAAGAGATCCTCACCCATCTGGCAGAGGTCTATGCTCTGGAAGAAAAGGATACAGCAACTTTGCAGGATGCATTGATGGCAGTCGCAAGGGAAATGGTCAGTGATAATCTGGAGGAATACCTGGACGGATTGGAATATGCTGTAGAAGGTACTTATCTGGAAGATCTGGATGAGGTGACGATTCGCAGTGATTTCCGTCAGTTGGCAACAGACAGTGTTTACTATCTGCTTTCCAGGCGATGCGGGCTTGATCCGATGGAACTTCTGGAAGAAGAGGACTTCATGCATATCACAGATTATAACCGTCTGTCAGTTCTCACCTTTCTTGGAAATACGGCAAGCCAGCTCAGTGAGAGTATTCTGATTGATATTGGAAAGACCGTACATAAAATTTCTCTGGAAGAAGCGAGAAAAGAGGTTGAAAATTCCAATGAAAGGAATTATAATAAATTTACCACGTTAATGCGTGAAACTAAAAACCGGGATGCAGAAACGAAAAAAGAAGAAAATATTGAAAATGAAGGAGGAACCGATTATGGAACTGACATATCATCGCAAGGGAGATTACCTGTTTCCGAATCTGACCGTCAAAGAGGAAGAAGTGACGATCGGGAAATACGGGATGCTGCGGAGGACATTTCTGAAGGAACACAAGAACAGCCTTTATCAGAGCCTGTTCCTGACCGGGAAGCTGAACCGTCATCTGGAGCAGATCGAGAAAGCAGCACAGGAGAGAATGGACAGCCAGATGGAGAAATTACTGGAGAAGAATCCGGCACCGGACAAGGAAGCAGATCCGATGGCATGGACAGCACACATGAACGCACTGATGGCAACAGCGGAAGAGAGCATCTTGACGGAATTGGTATACAGTTAGTCGAAGATACAAGAGAAGATGGATTGAGTAAAGCAGAGGAAGAGATCGCCTCTGCTTTATCTTTGCCCGAATATCCAACTGCAGATGAACAAAGACGGCAGATTGAGGAAAGGGCAGCTGCCCTTTATGCCGGAGAAATCCCGATTCCAGAGGAAGTTGTCGATGAGATCTTACGGACAGGAGGAAACCGGAAAGCCAGCCAGCTCCGGATCATCTATAATTTCATGAGTGAACAGACACCGGAGGAATATACGGAGTTTGTGAAGCGTGAATACCGTAAAGGTGGAAAAGGCTTTCAGATTGATGGAAATGAATATTCGGTCTGGTTTGATGAAACCGGGATGCAGATCGCAGTAGGGCATACGGTCACAGACCAGATTTTAGATAAGGCATTTTTATCATGGGAAGATGTCAGCGGACGTATCCATCAGCTTTTAGGCCAGGGTGAATATGCACCGCAGTCTGTATTGGATGTGGCAAGAAGTAATGCAGTAAAAGAACACGCCCAGGCTCTTGCCTATATGAAAGGGGATATGGCAGAAGGAGTAGCGGAGATTGTTTTCGATGAGGAGGATTTACCACATCTTCGCAGTATCTATCCGGAGATCACGGATTATCTGGAAGAAAAGCTGGAGGATCCCCAGTGGCTTTCGGAACTGAATGAAAGACTGGATGCACTGGCAGAAGCCTATGAAGAAAATCATTCTATTATGCGTTTCCATCATTATAATCCTATAAATATCTCAAAGCAGTTTCAGAAGTTTGCGGATGAGGTGATTCCTTATCAGGCTAGGGACGGCTTTTCCTGGAAAGAACATCCGATGTTCATTACACAGGATGAGATTGATGCTTATCTTGCAGGAGGTGGAGCGTATTCACAGGGCAGGCTCAGGACGTATTCCTTTTATCTGCTGCATGAGGATGAAAGAGCGAGGACAGGTTTTATCAAGGAACAGTATGGGATCGGTGGAAGCAGTCATGCACTGTCTGGTGCCGATGGTTCATATGCAAACTATGATGGAAAAGGATTATTTCTTGCAAGAGGTGCTTATGGGAATCCATATACGTCAATTTTATTATCCTGGAATAAAGTTGCAAACAGAGTAGCTTATCTGATAAAGAATGACCAGTTCCTGCAGGCAGAAGATTATGCTCGTATGCCGGAATATGAACGGGAGCAGATGGCGAATAAGGTACTCCGCTTTTATGACCGTCTTCCGGAAGAGATAGACAGACCATTTACGGATGATTTCTTCTGGGAAAAACCAGGTAAAGAAATGGAGGCAGTATTAAAGAATCCAGAGCAGACAGAAGAACTGTTACAGAAGATGGATGCAGCATTGGCAGCTCTTCCATTGGATTTTGAAGCGTATGGGACAAACTACCAGCAGAAAACAGAACTTCTTTCGGAACTCCACCAGTATGCAGAAGGAACCTATACGATATTTCCGACACCGGAAGCAGAACCGTCTTTTGTGGAACCGTCCGGGCACCAGATGACCATGTTTGATTTCTTAGATACGAAGGCAGTGGCAGAACCGACCGTAGTAGATATGTCAGATGTGGAGAAAATAGAAGAGGAAGAGGTTACTGCCGAAGAAGATATTCCGGAAAGTCAGGAACAGGAAACAACGAAAGATTCTGAGGGGCAGGAACCAACTGAACCAGAAGAAGAGACAACAGCTAAAACAGCAGAAGAACTAGCAGAGTCCTGGGATGAGGGTGTTTTTGAATATCAGGGGTATCACTTTGAAGCAGTAGGGATATTGCCGGAAGGAATAGAAGGAAAAGATCTGGTTGCACAGACCCGTTCCAATACAGAACTGCATTTATCGACCTATCATACAGAAGATTTCCCTAAATATTCGTATGATGATTTTTATGCAGTCAGCAATGCACCAACTGCCGATGTGTTCCGGTGTCTGGAAACCGGACGCAATTATATTCCCGGAGAAAATGAACTGTTTGGATATGAAGGAGAATTCCAGCCGTATTTGAAACCGGAAGCAGAAAAGATTGTAACAGAACCGCATAACTTTCGGATTCAGGATAATGACCTTGGATCAGGCGGTCCGAAAGCAAAGTATAAAGCAAATATGGAAGCTATTCATTTGTTACAGACTTTGGAGAAAGAAGAACGTCTGGCAACACCCGAAGAACAGGAAATTTTATCCCGTTATGTTGGCTGGGGTGGTATCCCACAGGCATTTGAGGAGAGTAACAGCAGCTGGGCGAATGAGTATCTGGAATTAAAGAATACCTTATCACCGGAAGAATACAGTGCAGCAAGGGCATCGACCTTAAATGCTTTTTATACGTCCCCGATAGTAATCCGAAGTATGTATGAAGCACTGGAAAATATGGGACTGAAACAGGGAAATATCCTGGAGCCGTCCTGTGGTGTCGGTAACTTTATGGGACTGATCCCGGAGAGTATGAGCAAAGCCAATATGTACGGTGTGGAACTCGACCCGGTTTCGGGCAGAATCGCAAAACAGCTTTACCAGAAAAATAAGATTGCAGTACAGGGATTTGAGGAAACCAGTTATCCGGACAGCTTTTTTGATTGCGTGATAGGTAATGTTCCATTTGGGGCGTATCAGGTCAGTGACCGCAGATATGACCGGCATCATTTTATGATCCATGATTATTTTATTGCAAAATCCCTTGATCTGATCCGTCCGGGCGGCGTAGTTGCTGTGGTAACTTCCAGTGGAACGCTGGATAAGCAGAATCCGGCAGTGAGACAATATATCGCAAACCGGGCAGAACTGCTTGGAGCTATCCGATTACCGAATAATGCGTTTCAGAGAAATGCCAATACCAGTGTTGTTTCTGATATTTTGTTTTTCCAGAAAAGGGACAGGGCATCCATTGAGGAACCGGAATGGTTAAATCTAAAGGAAACACCGGAAGGCTATTCGGTTAATGCTTATTTTGCAGAGCATCCGGAAATGGTGCTTGGTGATTTTACTACAGAAAGTACCCAGTACGGAAAGCAGGAAGTGACCGTAAAACCAAAAGAAGGCATTACCTTAGAAGAACAGTTAAAAGAAGCGATTAGGAATATCCATGGCACGATCAAGGAACTGGAACTTTCGGATACAGAGCTGGAGGAGGATGTTGTCTCTATCCCGGCAGACCCGGAGGTAAAGAATTTTAGTTTTACTGTGGTAGATGATGAAGTTTATTACCGGGAAAACTCTGTGATGAACCGCATGGAGCTTCCGGCAATGACAGCGGAACGTGTCAAAGGGATGGTGAAGATTCGTGATATTACGAATGAACTGATCCAGTGCCAGATGGAAGAGGGAAGCGATGAACAGATCACAAAGCTGCAGGGAAAACTCAATGAAGAATACGATACCTTTACAGCAAAATATGGTCTTCTCAGCAGCAATGCCAATAAGCGGGCATTTAGCCAGGACAGCAGCTATTGTCTTTTGAATTCTCTGGAATTTCTGGATGATAAGGGAGAACTGAAACGGAAAGCGGATATTTTCAGCAAGCGGACGATCCGCCGGGCAGAAACGGTGACTTCTGTGGATACTGCCAGTGAAGCTCTTGCTGTTTCCATTGGTGAGAGGGCAGGTGTTGACCTTTCCTATATGTCACAGCTTTCCGAAAAAACAGAAGAGGAGCTTACCGAAGAACTGGCAGGGGTAATCTTTAAGAACCCGATCGGTGAAAAATGGGAGCCATCAGACGAATATCTTTCTGGAAATGTGAGGGAAAAACTTCAGACCGCCAAACAGTTTGCAGAAGATCACCCGGAATATCAGGTGAATGTGCAGTATTTGGAGCAGGTACAGCCAAAAGATCTGGATGCGTCAGAGATTGAGGCAAGACTTGGGGCAACCTGGATTTCCGAGGATTACATTACACGGTTTATGGCAGAGACATTCCATACACCAAGATATTATATAGGGAGCAAGGTTAAAGTCCAGTATGCCGAAGTGACCGGACAGTGGAATGTTATGGGAAAGAATGTGGACAGCTACGGAAATGCTCTTGTTACTTCCACATACGGAACACAGAGAGCCAATGCCTACCGCCTTTTGGAAGATGCCTTAAACCTCCGGGATACCAAGATTTATGACACGGTACAGGATGCCGAGGGGGAACACCGGGAATTAAACCGGAAGGAAACGATGCTGGCACAGCAGAAGCAGGAACTGATCAAAGAGGAATTTAAGGAGTGGATATTTAAAGACCTGCACCGACGGGAAGATCTCTGTAAGATCTATAATGAACGATTTAACAGCATCCGTCCACGGGAATATGATGGAAGCCATATTCAGTTTGTTGGCATGAATCCGGAGATCACCCTGATGCCGCATCAGAAAAACGCAGTGGCTCATGTGCTGTATGGAAATAATACGTTACTGGCTCATTGCGTAGGAGCTGGAAAGACGTTCCAGATGATCGCAGCCGGTATGGAATCAAAACGGCTGGGACTCTCACAGAAGAATCTTTATGTCGTTCCAAACCATCTGACCGAGCAGTGGGGCAGTGATTTTCTACGTCTCTATCCGGGAGCAAATATCCTGGTGGCAACGAAGAAGGACTTTGAGCCGGCAAACCGAAAACGGTTCTGTTCCCGTATTGCGACAGGGGATTATGATGCCGTGATTATCGGCCATACGCAGTTTGAGAAAATCCCTCTTTCAAGAGAACGGCAGATTGCCATGCTGGAAGATCAGATTGCAGATATTACATTTTCCATTGAAGAAGCGGCACATCAGGCAGGGCAGAATTATACCATCAAGCAGTTGGAAAAAACAAAGAAGAGTCTGCAGGCGAGGATGAAGAAACTCAATGACCAGACCAGAAAGGATGATGTAGTAACTTTTGAGCAGTTAGGTGTAGACAGACTGTTTGTGGATGAAAGCCATTCATTCAAAAATCTTTTCCTATATACAAAGATGAGAAATGTAGCAGGTATTTCACAGACGGATGCACAGAAAAGTTCCGATATGTTTATGAAATGCCGGTACATGGATGAACTGACCGGCGGCAGAGGGATCACCTTTGCTACAGGTACTCCCGTATCGAACAGTATGACCGAGCTTTACACTATCATGCGTTATCTCCAGTATGACACACTCATGCGTATGGGCATGGGACATTTTGACTCCTGGGCAGCAACGTTCGGGGAGACAGTAACCGCAATCGAATTATCACCGGAAGGAACGGGCTATCGTGCGAAAACACGGTTTGCCCGTTTTTTCAATCTTCCGGAGCTGATCTCTATTTTTAAGGAAGCTGCGGATATTCAGACTTCTGATATGTTAAACCTTCCCGTACCGGAAGCAGAGTTTATCAATGAAGTCTTGAAGCCAAGTGAAGAACAGCAGGATATGGTAGCAGCATTTTCAGAACGTGCAGAATCAGTAAGAACAGGAATGGTAAATCCGACAGAAGATAATATGCTCAAGATTACCAACGACGGAAGAAAGTGTGCGTTAGACCAAAGGCTTTTGAATGAACTCCTTCCGGATGCAGAAAAAAGTAAAGTCAATACCTGTGTGGAAAATGCTTTCCAGGTATGGGAGGAAGGAAAAGCAGACCGGACAACCCAGCTGATTTTCTGTGATTTATCTACACCAAAAGGAGACGGGACATTCAATGTATATGATGATGTCCGAAACAAACTGGCTGCCAGAGGAATCCCGAAAGAAGAGATTGCTTTTATCCATGAATACAACACGGAGGCAAAGAAAGCGGAGCTGTTTGCAAAGGTACGGGCCGGACAGGTGAGAATCCTTATGGGTTCCACTCCAAAACTCGGTGCTGGTACCAACGTACAGGACAGGCTCATTGCTCTCCATCACCTTGACTGTCCGTGGAAGCCGTCTGATCTGGAACAGCAGGAAGGACGTATTTTAAGACAGGGAAACCAGAATGACAAAGTAAAGATATTCCGGTATGTGACGGAGAACACTTTTGATGCGTATATGTGGCAGATTTTGGAGAATAAGCAGAAGTTCATCAGCCAGATCATGACCAGTAAATCCCCAGTTAGAGCTTGTGAAGATGTGGATGATACGGCACTGTCCTATGCGGAAATCAAGGCACTTGCCACAGGTAATCCGTACATTAAAGAAAAAATGGATCTGGATGTGCAGGTGAGTAAGCTGAAACTTCTAAAGGCAAACCACACCAGTCAGATTTACCGTCTGGAATCCGATATTGCAAAGAATTTCCCGGTACAGATCAGTGCATTGAAAGAGCGGATTGCCGGAATGCAGGTGGATTCGCAGGTAGTAAAAAGTGTGGATTTACAGGATAATGACACGTTTGCCATGACGGTAGGGAATGTCCTTTATGAAGATAAGAAAGAAGCAGGCGAGGCATTGATCGCCGCCTGTGCAGGGTTAAAAACTGTCAGCACCGGCGGAAAGGTCGGGGAATATCATGGGTTTACGTTATCTGCTTCCTACAATATGTTCTCCAATGCGTTTGAATTGACGATCAAAGGAAAATGCTCTTATAAGCTGGAGATTGGAAAAGACCCGGTAGGAAATATGCAGCGTATCCATAACACCCTTTCTTCTATCGACAGGAAGCTGACGGAAAGTGAGCAGAAATTGGAAACTGTACAACAGCAGCTTGCTACTGCACAGGAAGAGGTAAAGAAACCATTCCCGAAAGAAGCAGAACTGAATGAAAAGATGGAACGGTTATCCGAGTTAAATGCCCTGCTGAACATGGATGAAAAGGGCAATGAGACGATTATAGCAGATGAGGATATTGGCAGAGAAGGAAGCAGCACAGACAGCAGGGATGCCGTAGAAGAAAAAGAACTTCCGGAAACAGCAGACAGAATCCATAAGCCGTCTATTCTGGAACGCTTAAAGCAGGAGAAGGCACAGCAGAATACAGCGGAACAGCCACCTGTACAGAAAGCTGCAAAGAAAAAACACGAACAGGAGTTATAAAAGATTTCCCGTCAGAGTTTTCTCTGGCGGGGACATAAAATGGAGGGTTTGTTTATGGCAAATAATATAGAAAAACAGTTAAAAGAAATATCGGAACGGCTGGAGCAGGGAGTAAAAGAGATCTTTACTTCGGAGAGATATACCGAATATCTGAATACCATGTCCAAGTTCCACAATTACAGTTTTAATAATACGCTGCTAATCACCATGCAGAAACCGGAAGCAACACTGGTGGCAGGGTATCAGGCATGGCAGAAGAAATTTAACCGTCATGTAAAACGTGGAGAGAAAGGAATCCAGATTATTGCACCAGCACCAATCCGGGAGAAACAGGAGATTGAAAAGATTGACCCGGTAACAAAAGAGCCTGTAATCGGGGATGATGGACAGCCGGAAACAGAGATCGTGGAGATGGTGATACCGAGATTCCGTGTAACGACAGTATTTGATGTCAGCCAGACAGAGGGAGAACCGATCGCAGAACTGGAGGTGCCGGAGCTTACTGGAAGTGTACAGTTTTATGATACGTTCATGCAGGCGTTGCAGAATATTTCTCCTGTACCGATCCGCATGATGAATGTGGAAGGGGAAGCAAAAGGCTATTATCACCAGACAGAAAAATATATTGCGATAAAGGAAGATATGAGTAATGTCCAGACGATGAAAACCGGAGTCCATGAAGTGAGCCACGCATTGCTGCATGACCGGGAAGTAATGGATGCGGAAGGAGTCTTAAAAGACCAGACAACAAAGGAAGTGGAAGCAGAAAGTATTGCTTACATAGTATGTAATCATTTTGGTCTGGATACTTCAGAATATTCGTTTACCTATATTGCCAGCTGGTGTGAGAGCAGAGATATGAAGGCGTTGAAAGCATCTATGGATACCATCCGAAAAACATCGGCTGAAATTATCGGAAACATTGAGACACAGATGCACGAGATTGAACTGGAAAGACCAATCAGAGAAACATTTCATAGAGAGGATGTTATTCTGCATCTTTCGAGCAGCATGGGTTCGGAATATGCGTATGAACTGGTTGAAAATATGACAGCAGAACAGGTGCAGGAGAATGTGAAGGAATATGTCACTTTACTGGAACAGAAAGAACTTTCAGAGGATGAGAAACCACTGGAAGAATTTTTGGAGGACAGAGGTGCAACGATCACAGTATTGTATGCAAGCGATGGAGAGGGGGAAAATTATCCGATTGACTTCTTTGATGTAAAGTATGATGCAGATACCGGCATTACTTATTTTTCAGAACTGACACCGAAAGAACAGGCAGAAATGCTGGTGGAAAAAGCGGAATTTCCGAGAACAATTTTTACAGAAGAAGAGAAAGCATTTGTAACAGAATATGCAGAAACCTTTCCCGGACAGGTAGAAAGACTGAATAATCTGGTCTGGGATATGCGGGAATCTTATGAGGAAGCCGGTGCAAACTTAGTACATGAAGTGATCCAGGCAGCAAGAGCAAATTTCCCAACCACAGAACTTCCAGAAGAAAGAGAAAGTACCATGCAGTATGCCCATAGACTGATTGAAGCTGCAGAAACTGCCAGTCATGAAAATTTTACGGAATCACAAAGAAATCTTATTGTAAATTTTGCTTATAAAATGGATGACCGGGACGAAGTTTTGGGACTGGTAAACCGTATGCTGACAGCGAATCGAGGTGACCGAAGTGAAGTTATGAGAAGTCTTGTGCATGAGACAGAGGCACAGATGGATAACTTTCCAGATGGAAGGATCGGTTTTACAGAAATGCATGAAGCAGGAATCCGACTGGAACACATGTATCCTCTTGAAAAAAACAGGGCAGTAGAATTGTATCGTGAAGGTGCAGAAGTTTTTATCTTACATGGAAATCCAGACAATCCAGAGCAGGCAGGACAGATTCTTGCAGAAACAGAAAATGCGATCCTGGGGCATGACGGTATCTTTGGTATTACGGAAACGGAATGGGAAGTACATAAAGAAAGAGAAGCAGCGATAGCCAGACAGGAAAAACTGGAACAGGATAGTGCAGAAAAGATTGATGAAACCTTACTTCTTCATGGAGAAAGCGGTCGTTTTGCAATCTATCAGATGGATACGGATGGAGAGCATACTTATCAGTTTATGGGGATTGAATCGGCTCAAAAATTAGGCTATACCATTGAGGGAAAAGACTACAAGATGGTGTATGCGGCTCCGTGGATACCAACGATCACATTAGATGATATTTTTGAGAGATTTAATATCAACCGTCCAAACGATTTTCATGGACATTCCTTATCGGTAAGCGATGTCATAATTATAAACCGGACGGCGGAAACAAAGGCTTATTATGTGGATTCTTTCGGCTTTGAGGAACTTCCGGACTTTGTACAGCAGAGAATGGAGATACTGAAAAATAATCATACCAGAGCCTATCCCCCAGTCTATAAAGGAACACTTGCTCAGGCAATGGAAGAACGGGATGTAGATGCTTATCTGGATTCCAGAAAGTTAAACATTGATTGTAAGAAAGCAATCGAGGAAGCAATCGCATTAAATTTTGATGGACTGCATTTAAAGGAAGACGCCGCAACACAAGTGCTGGAACAGTTTGGAGAAGAACGTATGACATTTGTTATGGCAAATACGCTTCGGGAACTTTCTTATGACGGCAGATTTTCCAGACAGAACAAAGACTGGGCAGAACATATTGAAATCCCGGAAAATATCAATCAGGGGAAGAATCTGAATCAGGATTATGTAATAGAAAGCCACCCAGCGGTGTTAGATGGATTTATTGATATGGCAAGAGCAGAGAGCCGTATGCAGAAGATTGAACAGGCATTAGATGAAGCGGAAGTCACCATTACAGCAGATACGAGAGGATTTGAAGCAGATGGACATGAGGGAACCTGGCATACAGTAGATGAAAGAGAGTATGCAGGGGAGAAGTTCTTCTTCATGGAGCATGATGAATATGGTTCAGATGTGGCAGGGATTATCGTATCGGAACATGGTCACCTTGTCGCAGAAGATCTCTGGAATGGCTATGATGCAGGAGCATTGGAAGCTATTTCAGAATATCTGCAGGAGAAAGGGATTTCTGTAGAGGGAATTATGCCGGAACTTGCATATAAGATTGACGATAAGTATTTTGCAATCCAGAGAACAGAGGAAGGCTATGATTATACCTTTTATGCTTTGGATTACGATGAGATCGACGGCGGTGCTTATGACAATCCTGATATTTCTATGCGTCAGGCAATGGAAGATATTCTGGAAGATGAAGATATGTCCCTGGAAAATGCAGTTCCCGTTGATTATGAGGATTTGATGGCAGAAGTGGAAGAAGCAGGCGAACGGCAGATGCAGCTGGCACAGTTATTAAAGAATTGTCCACCAAGTATTTTTGAGGATTATGACCGGGAAAAAGCAGTGGATATCTGTGAGGGAATCGCAATGCAGTTTACCAAGAGCAAAGGGTATCTGACCGTACAGGCAACGGAAGAAGGCTATTTTTATATTTTTTATGATTCTGACCTGCACGAAATCCATTCCAATGATTATGATGATCCCAAAGTATCTGTTCAGAAAGCTACTTATGAAATCTTAAAAAGTGAAAGAATGGATGATATGGAATGTATCAAAGTGGACTATAAAGAATTTGAGGCAATGACCATCCAACATTCAAAGGATCTATTACAGGCAGGTGAGCTTCGTGCGACTTCTGAGATTGGAAGAGATGAAGTAGCATTAAATGGTCTTAGCAGGGCAGAAGTGGAACGTGGTGTCTTGTATCACGCACAGGGTATTCTGGAAGAGATGGGACTGGAAAATGAAGTAGAGCTGCTTGCTGCAAGAGTGCATGGTTCCAGAAGCAGAGAGGAACTTTACAGAGATGATTCTGACCTTGATGTAGTGCTTTCTTATCGTGGTAATATCCGGGAGGATAGTTTCTTCAATGAATTAAATGCTCATGGCATCGCAATGGCAGGTATTAAGGTGGACATCAATCCTATCGCAGAAGAAAGAATCACTCTGGCAGAATATATGAAAGAGTCCGAAGCTTATCTTGATCAGAAGGAAATCGAAAAGCTGGCGGCTGATTTAGATAATTTCAGTTATGAATATGACACTTACGAATATAAAGATACCGTTGAGAACAGGGAAGAACAGGTGGAGAAAATCATAGAGGACATTCTGAATAAGAAAACAGGGTGTTTAAAGGACTGGCTCGTTGAAGTATCGGAAGAATCTGATATAGACAGTGATGTGATAACTGCCCGGTCATTACTTTCCCGTCTGGAAAATGCAGAAACCCTTTCTATCTTTACCAGACAACCAGAACAGGAGCAACCAGAAGCTACGATTACTTTTTATGTGGCAGAGTGTATGGAGTTTCCGGTCATGGGAGAATACCATAATAATCTCACGCTGGAAGAAGCGATTAAAATCTATGAAAGTATTCCGGCAGAACGCCTGCATGGAATCAAAGGAATTGGTTTTGATCTGCAGGACGGGGATGAGGATTATTCCGGGGAATATGGGCTCATGAGTGGAGACAGGATAGAAAGGGATCTGATTGATATGATTCCACATTATAAGGAGAGTCCATTGGTACAGAAAGCAATCAATGACATGGAAAAGTATCTGAATGAGAAACATGGAAAAGTGCAGGAAACAGAACAGACCGTGGAAGTGAAACAGGAAGTTTCAGAAACACCAGTCAAGAAAGAATCCGTATCAGTAGAACCGAACCAGACGCAAAAGAAAGAGCCTGTAAAAGGCGAAAAAGGAGAACTGAAAAAATCTGTGCTGCAGTCGTTGAAAGAGTTTCAGGCAAGGGCAAAAGCACAGGAGCAGAAAAATAAAGAAGCAGAAAAATCCAAAGCACATAAGAAGGGGGATGTAGAATTATGATGGATCTGGCAATGAACTTTGATACAGATGAATGTTTAGTGACCGCAATGTTTGATAAAGGCAACCGAAATGATACGATGGAAGCCATCGACCATATCATTCCATTTCTGAAAGGGGATGCGGATATGATCGGACTTGTCTGCAATACCATAAGAAAGCTGTTCTGCATGAGCGATGAAGGCTATGAGATTTTTCTTATGGACTTAGAAGATTATAAAGCGGAATTGGAAGAGGAGGACGAGGAATGAATACAAGTCAGTGTGCAGTATATCAGGTAAAAGAAACACCAGAGTATCGTGATGTTCGTTTCCGTTCTTATGAAAAGCTGAGAAGCGAAGGAAAGAGCGTCAGCATTGTGAACTATCAGCAGGTGTACATTGGAAGAATCCAGCCGGGGGAAACTCCGGCGGATATAAAAATACGCCTGCAGAAACAGCGACCCAAGAACTTCAAAGGTCATTCCATCGGATGCAGCGATGTTCTGGTAATTACGGATGAGGGAAAAACCACAGCTTACTATATTAATAAAGACGGATTCATTATCGTTCCAGAATTCCTCACAATCAAAAGTTCCTCTGATACCAGACTTTCCATTGATACAATCGGATATGAAATCGAAGGAAAGAAAGGTACATGGCTTGCCCAGGATTATATTTTGATGAACGAGAAGAAATGGTTTCTGATGGAACATGAAGAGTATGGTACAAGAGCCGCCTATGTGATTCTCAGTGAAGATGGAGCAGTAGTTATGAATGACTGTTACAATGGCTTTGACGAAGAAGCAAGACGGAACATCCAGAACTTTATGCAACAGCAGATAGCAAAAGAACAGGAACAGCAAAGGCAACAGCAGATGCAACCGAATCAGACACGGCAGTTACCAGAGCAGCAGAAAAGGAAACCAGAGCTGGCAAACTGGCAGAAGGTCATGGACAATGGAGAATATCTTCGTAGTGCAGAGATGGCAGAAGAAGCCAACTACAATATGATTGACGGACTGATGAACAATACTCCGAAGAAAAAAGATAAAAATGCTTCCCGAAGATCAGTGTTGAAACGGCTCCGTAAGCATCAGCAGAAGATAGCCAGTCAGGGAAAAGGACAACCACAGCAACAAAGGGCAGTGGAAGAAGAGATGGAAAGGAAGAAGAAGTGATTTTCAATGGAAGTGGTCTTGCTACTTATGTGGTAGGGCCATTTTTTTATTGAAAAAAAAGGTCAGGAGATTATATAATAGACACAGTGACATGCTGATAAATTATATTTTATGGAGAAAATTTATGGAATATGTAAGAATTTTATGCTGTGGAAAAGAGAATAGTGAATTCGGTATGCTGTCATTTCTCTTAGACAGAATGACAAGTGTATTAGGGATTACCATCAAAAACATGAACGGAGTATGTTATGCAGATTTCACTCAAGAAGAGGTTGATGAGGAGAATGTGGAATATCATGAACCATTTGAAATAAGATGTGAATTTGTCTATCGGTCTAAAGAGTGCCAAATGGACGCTAAAAGGATTACCAACGCTGGAAAACGATATATTTATGTGAATATACAGTATAGTGAAGAAGATAACATTTCTTTATTGGCAAATTCTATTTGGTATGATTTTAAGGAAAAATTGATAGAATTGCTTTACGAAGATTACAATCAGATTTTTTGGTTAGCTGACTCTCAAAATATGAAAATTGCTACGGACTTATATGGTAGATTACATACGCTAGAGAATTATTTAAGAGAAATTATAAACTCATATATGTCTATAAAACATGGTGGCGATTGGTTCGAGAAATATTCTTATGAAGACTATATAAATAAGTATTTGAAGTTTTCGGAGTGGTTTAGAAATTCTCGATATAATTTGTTTAAAAAAGTTGATAACCATTTATATAATTTGGAAATTGATGATATTTTTGTCACCCTAAAAGCTGCAAAAAAGAAGCAAATTGCCAATGCTGTAAAGAAAGCGTTGGAAGACATAAAAAAATATGAAAAGGATAAAGCGAGCGAAATTGCTTCTGTTGAGTTATTGGATAGTCCGTCACTATGGGATGAAGAAAGTTTTGATGAAATATTTAGCAAATCAGTAGTTGGAAGATGGAAAGACGATTTGTCTAAAAGACGAAACATGATTGCACATAATAAAATGATTTGTAGAGATATGTATAATGATACGATATCTACAATCGATTATTTTAAAAAGGAGTTTCGAAAAGCAGATGAATTGTTAAAAAGAAGAATAAAATCTGAAGAAACATTAGAAGTAATTCGAATACGAAGTGAAATTGAGGAAGCAATGAATTTGGAATATTGTGATATTACACCAGATTTATTGGAGGAGCAGGATATAATAGAACGTTTAAATGAAACGGATGATTTTATTTGTTTATCAGGAATTATCGACGATAAAATATCTGATATAAGAGAAAAAGTTGAAGATACACTATTATCTTTAAAATATATAAAGGATGAACTGAAAGAAGAAACTTTTTTTGAAGATGATGAACTAATAAGAAAAGATTTGTTGGAGAAATATATAGAACTTGGCGATAGTCATTACCAGTATTCTACATGGAAAGCAATATTGAAAGGAACAGTAACAAAGGAAATATATTCATTAATTGAAGATGCGTTACAGGATTATTTATCATCTATTGAACGAAAACTTGAAAATATTAAAGATAGTGTGTTCTGTGTAGATTTAAATTGCTTTTCAGAAGGAGATATTGTTCGAATAAAAGATTTTGATGGGAATGAATTTGCAGTCAATGTTAGTGGGTGGTTTTGCCCGGAGAGAGGAAGTTCGAATGAAATTTATGTAAATTGGCTTAAAAATGGGGTGAATAGTGTTTATGGTGGAATTTATATTTCTTATGGAGATTACGAAATGACAGAGGATGGTATTCCAATACCGTGTGTTGAAGACGAGCTTATTGTAAGATTTAGTGAAGTAAACAATAAGCTGGAAGAGGTAATTGATAGTATTGCAGAAATTCTCAATAAGATAGAAAACAAATATATAGAATTGGAAATTTAGAATACAATGATAATTATTATTGATATTCTTTTTCTACAAGGTAAATTCATAGACACTTTATGTAAAAGTAAGCATACTGGTGGTTCGAGACTGTGAGAAAAAGTCTGTAAATAAGATTCTTCTATGATATGTAAGGGTGGCAAGCCTGAAAATCAGGCTTCTCACCCTTGTTTTATATATAACAGTTGTTGAATGGCATGTCAAGAGCAGGCGGTTTTCCGCCCGTCTTATTCGCCCGTTTATTCGTTACTCTGGGAGGCGTCCTTCGTACATAATACTCAGTTCACCATACACCCGTGCCCAGTTGCGGATCGTACTGGTCCATTTCTTTGTAGCTTCAAATGTGGCAAGATACAGTGCCTTTAATAGAGCTGTATCGCTTGGAAATACGCTTCTCTGGCGATTCAGTTTCCGGTAGGTAGAATTCAGGGATTCAATAGCATTTGTAGTATAAATCACCGTTCTGACCGTCGTTGAAAATTTAAAGATCGGCGAGATTGCGTCCCAGTTATCCTTCCAGCGCTTCATGGAATTCGGATATTTCGGTGTCCATTTTTCTGTTACACGCTCTAAGGCTGCCAGAGCTTTCTTTTCATCTGTGGCCTGATAAATGGTTTTCAGATCCGTAGCGAAGGCTTTTCTGTCTTTATCCGGGACATATTTCAACGTGTTTCTTACCTGGTGTACAATACAGCGCTGGTATTCCGTCTTTGGAAAAGCTGCTGCGATCGCTTCTTTGATTCCGGTTAAACCATCGGCACAGATGATTAATACATCTTTGACACCACGATTTTTCAGTTCATTCATAACGGAAAGCCAGTATTTTGCGCTTTCGTTATCGCCAACACTGATGGTTAAAACTTCTTTTTTCCCTTCCGTGTTGATTCCCAGAATCACGTAAGCAGCAAGCTTTCGGATCACGCCATTATCCCTTACAGAATAATGGATTGCATCAATGTAGAGAATGGGATAGACCTCGTCCAGTGGCCGGTTCTGCCAGTCTTCGATCTGTGGCAGGATCTTATCAGTCACATCAGAAATAAAGCTTTCAGAAGTTTCAAAGCCATAAATATCTTCGATGGTTTCGGAAATCTGCCGGGTAGTCATTCCTTTGGCATACATGGAAATGATCTTCTGATCAATATCGGAAATATCTTTCTGACGTTTTTTCACAACCTGTGGTTCAAACGTTGATTTGCGATCCTGTGGCACTTCGATTTCCATCGAGCCATACCGGCTGTTGACCTGTTTCCGCTTATAACCATTGCGATAATCATCATTATCTGAGCGTTCGGATTTTTCGTAACCAAGATGATCATCCATTTCAGCTTCCATCATTTCCTTAATGGTGCCGCCTAAAAGATCCTTGAGCGCATCCTGAATGTCTTCTGCAGACTGGATATCGTACTCTTCCAGGAGCTGATGGATGATGTTTCGTTTTCCTTCTGTCATTTGTACACGATGTACAGGTTTCTTTTGTCTTGCCATAATAAAAGGCCCTCCTAATGATATTTATTGTATCATAGAAGAACCTTATAAACATTATTTTACAGAAAAAGTTTCATACTCTCGGTGGTTCGGAAAATGTATTACATCATATGCTGAAATATCTAAGGGTACTGTTCCAGAGGTGAATATGGAGCAGTACCCTTTTTGATGAATGGAGAAAATACAGTTTTACATATATTTTTCTTTTTCAATTTGTGTTTCTTGTTCATGACTCTTCCCAAGAATCATATCAATATTAGCGGAAACGGTACGGAGTTCCCGTTCATATTCCCGGCGGGTAAAAAAATCTTCCCGTTATGTATCTCGCAGTTCAATGAGCTGCTTTTTCAGGAGTCTCTGGGGACAGGTAATATTGTCTCAAGAGTGTATTATATACATATCAATTAAAATGTGTCTTTTGAAAAGTGATAAAATTTTGTTTTGACGCAACTAAATAGTCGACTATTCAATAAATAAATACTTAGGCCTTACAATACGATAAATATCTTCTTGAGAAAGTGTCTTTAAAGAAGTCTCGGGGGAATTCTTTTTCTTTTTTTTGGTATCTGGTGATAATTTTTTATCATAATCTTGGTAAGTAGCATCTACGGAACTTAATATATCTGTAATATTATATGAACTGTTCTTTTCTTGATAATATAATATTGTAGAAAGGACAGAATTAACATAACGATATAAGCGGAAACTGATATATTCTAGAGAATCATCAATATCTTTTGCAGAATGAATTAACTGGTTCCTAAGACGGTAAATGTAATTTAAATCGTGCTTAATACCATCAAAATATTCCTGTATTGCTTTAGCAGCTTTTTCTTGTTCGGTTAAAAGCATAATCAATTCACGACATTCTCGTTCCAGTACAATGTGGAAAGTAAGTTCTGATAAAATACTTTCATATTTTTCAGGATTACTCAGATAAGAGATTATCTTTGGAGTGGAATAATCTTTTTCAACCTGACAATCCGTTATGAATGAGCGTAATACAGGATATTTTTCACTATAACCTTTTTTTTCCATGCAATAAGTAAGACGTGCCCAAAATATATTTAATTTATTTTTTAAGTAAAATAAGGCAAAAACTTCAGGTACAACAACTCGAGCTTTTTCTATGATAGTAAAGCGTGGAAAAGGGTATAAAATATACTCAAGTGAGGACCAAAAATTAAGAAAGCGGTTTTGGACAGTTAATGATTTGGCAGAATTAAGAGTATAGAGTACTCGTTCTAGCGTGCTGATATTTTTATTGCCAAGATCATTTCGTAGTTGTAGGAAACGTTCCATTTGTTTTTTATAGTTTGTATCAATATAATTGAGCATTTTTGTAGGATTGATACTGTTTAAACTGATTCTGTGAAAAGCAGTATCCTTTTTCCAAAAATACCATAAATCATCATGAATACAATTTGTTGTACTTTGCCACATATCAAATAATTCAGTAACAGAATGAAATTCTTTTCTAGCCATATCTATAGCTCTAATTTCATCTAAAGCCATGTATTCTTTACTTGCAATCAAGGAATCGGTAGGTATATTAGGTATACCGATTTCCTGGTTAGTGTGAACTTCAAATTGTTTTTTTATAAGAGTAAGTGCCTGTTCTAACTGAGTATTACTTGAAACCTTAAAGCAGATATGTATAGAAAAAGCTGTAGGTTTTAAATTAAGTTCTCTTAGATTATATATAATTTTCTCGATATCGTTATTTTCTAAAAATTCCTGTTGCTGTTTTTTGAAAAATTCTAAAATATGAGCCATAGAGTGTCCCATATATAATAAATCACTAACAAGAGCTTCCATTAAATAATCCATGCCTTTGAAAGTTGTTTCTGCAATAAGACATTGAATATAGCAGTCTATGAGATTTTCAGCTCCTAATTTCTTCTTTAATGCAACAATTCCACGATGGATATTAGGAAGCTCTTTATCGCGAATTTCATTTGCAAGATTTATAAGTTGATGTAAGTGTGAGAAGTCATTTCGATATAAATCAAGCTTGTAGAAAGGATGCATTTGCATCTGATAGTCAAGCCCTTCTAATAATCCCTCATATGAGCGTTTTAGCTTGGTTTGATCAAGAGATGCGTTAAGTTCGTCATAGGTGTTGGTACATATTTCCATATATTGTAGCAGACTTTCCATGCGTTTTTCTTCAAGTGTATGAAATGAATTATGGACTAAATCTCGTATTTTAAAAATAAAATATTTTCTGCTATCGATTTGATTCTTTTCTGCCATGATTATAACCTTTGTTCCTTTCTTTGAAAAATTTATCTTGACAAATTAAAATTTATCGTCTAAGATTAAAACAGATTAAGATACATGAGCAGGAAACGGGCTACCCGGGTAGTACCATCTTGTTTACTGTATCTTTTTATTTTGGTATAAAAATCGTTACTATTACATAATATTATATAGCGGAAGATGCATATTTTTGAGATCAGGCTGCTAGGGCAGTTCTCCCTTAAATACTGCATCTTCTTTTAATACTATACTTTGAAACAAGAAAAATAGCAATGTTTTTTATTTTGTTCTATTTGCGTAAAATATTTTTTGCCTTAATTTGTTGGCTTAAATTATGATTCTTTTCAAAAATTAGGTCGATATTAGCAGAAACGGTACGAAGTTCCCGTTCATAATCCCGGCGGTTAGAAAAATCTTCCCGTTGAGTATTTCGCAATTCAATAAGCCGGTCTTTTTCAGCATAGAGGGCTTTCATGGAAGGCAGCTTATTTCCACCGGATTTTTCTTTCAGTGTCCGGAGAGCTGTATCATAAAGAGAAAGTTCTGCCCGGTGTTCTTCGTAGAATTTATCCTTATTGCGGCTCTTACGATAGTCAGCATATACGTTTTTATATGCAAGGTACTGTCCGGTAAAGTGTATTTGCTCATTCACATCTTTAAGTTGTTGCTCTATATCCTTTAAAGATTTTCTGGAAGCACTGGCCTGATTGGATGCCTGGGTAAGTGTAGTATGGAAATCTTCAAGAGAGTCATATCCATGTTCCTGGATATAGGCAACAGTCTGAGCCATCTGTTTCAAGTTGGAGAGTTTGACTTTTTGAGCATAGGCTTCACTCTGCTGTGCTTTGATACAGGTCTGTAAATCTATCACAAGTCGGAGATCTGATTTTATGAAAATGAACGGTACAGGAATATCGGAAGCATCAGGAGAAAGTGCTGTCTGCAAATCTTTCACAGTGTTTGGAACTTGTGGTTCTTCAATTTTTATTTTCCTATCAGAGAGTGATTTTGCATTTTCCTTAAATGTCTGTAATAGAAAATCCTCTTCATATCGTGTTCCGAGATTTCGTCCAGTGATATATTTTTTTCTGCCTGGATGAAGATAGCTGTACCGGTTTCTGCTGATCTTGAAGATGATATGATATTTTTTATCGAGGATTTGTGCAAACTCTTCTGGTGACTTGGCGGTGCTTGCAGCATCATCAATAGCATCCCGGAGAAACTGTTTCTCTGTTTGATAGCGAGTTTCTTTTGGTGTGATACCATCTTCAAGCATTTTCTGGTTGAGCTTATCAAGTGTTTCCTGTCCACGACGCTGTGCCCAGTATTCTTTTTCCGTGATTTTTCTTTCAGCAGGAGAGAGCAAGTCAACTTGATGCAGGCCCTCTTTCTGACACATGTCCATAACATCTTGTTTTAAGTGAGCAAGGTAGGCTGTACTTAGGTGGTGTTTATATCCGGCTTTTGATTCACAGTCAAATTCCATATAGGGTTCTTGGGGGACGTCATATTTCCGAAGGCTGTTGATCACAATATGCACATGGATATTGCCGCTTTCATTATGACCGTCTGTATGAGTACAGACTAAAGCCTGATGGCCGGGAAAGTTCTTCTTTGCAAAAGTTAGTCCAAGCTGTTGTGCCCGTTCACCAGTCAGTCCACATTCCTCTCTGTCTTTTGGGTCAAAGCTGATAATGTAATGATGAGACTTGATCTCATTGAAATTTTTATTTTTATGGTAGTAGCTGTTTAGTTCCTGACATTCAGATGCAAAAGTAAACGGATCACAGTTCAGACCATCCAGGTAATATTCATCTCGTAATATCATATGCCCCTCATCATCGAGGATTGGCTTTTGGGTGTATTCATTATGCTGAAAGATGAGATACCGTTCAGATTCTCCATAGTCAGCATTTTTGCTTGCGATATGTTTAATCACTGCCATGGAAATCACCTGCCATTCTCATCACTTCATATTTCATTTCATAAATATCCCGGAGAGATTTTTTTATCTCTTTTCTCATTTCTGAGGAGATAATTCCACCTTGATTAAAATATCGGGCAATCTGATTGAGGTTGCTTCCTATCTTACCCAATTCACCAATCAGCTTTTTTATTTCTTTGACATCTGCAACAACCTCAAATTTAGTATTGACCTGTCCCTCCATAATTTGTTTTCGCATGTACTCGGAAATAGACATGTCTGCCTGTTCTGCCGTATTTTCTATAATAGAAAATTCAGTGTCAGTCAGGCGGATTGTTACCCGGTGTTCCCGTTTCATATCAGATTCTTTTTGTGGTCTTGTCATTGGATGCTCCTTTCTGCACATAGGTTCCGCATAGGAAAGAGAAAATTTTACAGCTTGCTGTGAAAGCAAGTGATGAAGATTCATCACGCTGTGACCATGGCAATGGGAACCAATACGCATATCTTTGATTGCGGTCGAGGGTATGGGGAAACGAAATCCCCATCAAGTTGCAAGGCAGAAAAAATCCCGGAGGGGTTTTTGTCTGACATTGCGAAACTTGCTCTAAAAATGATTGATTTATATATAAGCCGATTTACAGAAAAAAGGAGAAGGACAGTCCGGATACATAAGGGATTTTTTGAATAAATTGTTGATATTTTAAAAGGCATGTGTTAATATAATTACAGACTGTAGGAAGGCATGGGTAATGCCCGAATCCAAATATTCCATTGGCGGGATTAAGAATGGTATATCCATTCTTTTTTTTTACTATGAAAGAGGGTGCTGCAAATGCCGAATACTGAGTTACCAATGGATTTAGAATCCCAGGTTGTATTAATGAAAAAATATATCACTTTTCGTCAAAGAAAAAAGATGAGAGAATTTCTTGGTTATGCAGGTTATTTCAGAGCAAGCCGTTATGGAAAATTTCTTTTGACACAAGTCAATGCGTTTGGAAGTAAGGCGGATTCAAAAGTTTTCTTTGAACTATATGATTTTGATGTGCAATTAAGGTTATTATTATTTAAGTATTGTAAGAAAGCAGAGGTTCGTTTTAAAAGTGCGATTGCCAATGCTGTTTCGTTAAAGACCGGAGATGCAGGCTTTTATTTGGATAGACAATACTACACACCTACTAAGAGCGAGAAAGATAAAAAGAACAGAAATAGAAATATAACTTTTTTTAATACGAAATTTTTTGCCAATTTAACAAATGATGAGGAAAAACTCAGATGAGATGTTGTAAAACATCCGGAACTAAGGGAGTACCGTAAAGGGGAAACTCGCCAAAACAATGTATTACCTGTATGGGCAGCATTTTCTTATTTTGAAATGGGAACAATGGTGATGATTTATTCATACCTGCGTGGTGATCTGAGAAAAGAGGTATTAAATTACACGTATTCACAAAATAACTATAAAAAAGAAGTAACAAAGCAGATGGACACATGGTTAGATGCTGTTAGAAATTTAAGAAATTATTGTGCCCATCATTCTATGGTGGTTGGTATGACTTCCTCTGTGGTGATTCCAGATAAGGACTGATAATACTGCCTGCAAAATGCAATACTTATATGGAAAGGTGGATACAAAAATGAACGAAGCATTTGAAACGGTGGCAGAGGTATTGGAGGAGCTTCGTAGCGAAGCAGGAGAGCGTGAGTATTCTGTTTGTACAAAAGAGGCGAAAAATGCAGCTAAAGAATTAAAAAAGGCAAATCAGGAATATGAGAAGTTGCTGGCAGAGATTTCAGGAGAACAGAGGGAGCTTTTGGAAAAATTTATGAATATTGTGGATCATGCTCATTTTCAAGAAGAACAAAGAGCGTATTATCAGGGAATGATAGATGCGATACAGATATTTGAAGGCTTGGGAATTTTGAAAAAAAATAAAGTAAAAGAATTGCTTATGCATACTGAAAAATAGTTCAAACGGGGTGGATGGCTTAACGGGAAGCTGACCACCCTGTTTTTCTTCAGAATAATTCAGAAATAATCCAGAAAAAATCGAAATCTTTCTGCTATTCTGTCTCATGGGGTTTATATGTACGAAGATAGGCTTCCACAAGTGCAAGAATAGTGGCAATCTGATCGTCCGTACATTCTGAAAGATAAACCAGCAGCCTTTGGTAATCCAAATTATCGGTTGGAGCTGTCGGATAAAAAAACGGATCGGCAGAGATGTGTAAAGCACGAATGAGCTGTCCGAGTTTTTCAAGACTTGGAACATTGCCATGATTTTCAATCTCTTTAATATATCTTGATGAAACACCGGATTTTTCGGATAGTTCATCATAAGTCAGCTTTTGGTCTAATCTGGCTTTCTTCAGGCGAAAACCCATGTCTTTATCAATTTTCTTAGATTTAGCCATATCATACACCTCCATGCATGTGGAATCAAATGTTGGCAGAGATAGCACATAATGCAGGAGTTATTACGAATGAGAAATTTGCAATTTTTCAAAATGCCGGATATATGGGACTATACGGTGGATTAGATGTTGATGACATTCATACGAAAAAACAATTAGAAGTAGGACAGAAAATTCTTGATTACATGGGAAGTACAGAATTGATTGCTAATCTGTTCCGAATATCACAGACAGAAGAAAAATTAAGAAAAGATAAAATTGTCGGTGCGGAAACCGCAACATCAGTGCATTATAATGTTGAAAAAGAGGTAAGAACTGCGATTGAAAAGATTGGAGGAACTATGCCGGAAGATTTGCCAACACCGGAAAAAAGCATCCAGCAGATAGAAAAAGAACAGATGCAGAGATTAAAAAATAAGGCTAAGAAAGGCAAGTTGATGTTGGACGAATAATTTAATAGTATTAACGCAAAAGGGCATTACCAAAGAATTACAGAATTTGAACGCCGATATCATCAGAACGGACATACCAACCAGTGCTACCGTTACAAATGTGCTGGTCTGGAACGTGGAACAGTCTCGAACGGACGATTTTACCGTTGCCTACGAAGCAGATCAGCAGGTAAAAGAGGGCGAACAGACACAGGCAGTCACAGAAAACTATACTGTGACCGTTCATGTGGATAAGGACGGTGCAATGGTCATTACCCAGAATCCTACCCTTGCTCCGGCGGTACAGAAATCAAAGTATGAACCAAAAGTACAGGAAGCCGATGTCAGTGTCAGTTCTGACACAGTCAAGGACGCTACCGCTTTCTTGAAAACATTCTTTAAGCTCTATCCGACAGCTACGGAAAAAGAACTTGCCTACTATGTCAAAGACGGTGTGCTTGCTCCTGTATCCGACGACTATGTATTTTCAGAACTGGTAAATCCTGTCTTTACCAAAGACGGCGACAACCTCAAAGTCAGCGTGTCCGTAAAGTATCTGGATAACAAGTCGAAAATGACACAAATCTCACAGTATGAACTTGTGTTACATAAGGACGATAACTGGAAGATTATTAAATAAGACAAAAGGCTTGCTTTCGTATAAACTACGCATAGCAAGCCCTTTATATTTTTTGGAGGGATATTACAAATTAAGATGCTCTCTCATTGACATAATCCATGTTTCGATTGCTTGTACAAGAATAGCCTGTTGTTCTAAAACGGCTAATCCAGTTTCGGGGATTTCAGGAATATTCTTTTTAAAATTCCTATTTTCCTCGATATATGATTTAAGCATTTTAATATTATTTTCGATATTATCAAGACATAGTTTTTGATTATCTTTGGATAAATTGTCAAGGTTGACAATTACGGCATTAAAATCTAAAAAAATATGAATTGGTTTACAGGATATATCTAGCATAAGTTTTTCAAATTGAGAATTTCCAGAATCAGTCAATGTGTAAACTGCTTTTTCTGGCATTTTTCCATCTTTAACCTGTGTGCTAGTGATATAGCCTTTTCCCTCTAACTGAATCACTTTTTTGTAGATTGAGGGGGTACTAATTTTTACCCATTTAGAGATGTTTCGATATTCCACCATTTTTTGAATATCGTATGCACTCATGGATTCTTTTTTGAGAATCCCTAATACTATTAAATCAATCGTTGCCATAAAATTTTCCTCCATTTATATTGACAGTTGCTATAAATTATAGTAGTATAATTTCTGCAGCTAAATATGCTGTAATTTATACTATTATATTTTATAATTCATGTCAAGAGAAAGGAGATTTTTGAATGAACAATCGTAACAACAAAATGGAGTTATTAGGAAATGCTCCGATACCAAAAGCCCTTATGGCTATGGGAATCCCTACCATGTTGGGTATGATGGTAAATGCTATCTACAATCTGGTGGATGCCTATTTTGTAGGTAGTTTGGGTACAAGTCAGATGGGGGCAATCTCAGTAGTTTATCCACTTGGTCAAGTAGTAGTGGGATTAGGCTTACTGTTTGGAAATGGTTCAGCTTCTTATCTGTCTAGATTATTAGGAAAGGGGGACAAAGAAAAAGCAAATCAAGTAGCAAGTACGGCATTGTATAGTAGTATTACTGTAGGTGCAATTATGATTATTTTATCCATAATTTTTCTTCGTCCTATTCTTAAATTTTTAGGAGCAACAGACAGTATTATGCCTTACGCTATTACCTATGCCAGCATTTATATTATTTCTTGTATTTTCAATGTGTTTAATGTAACGATGAATAATATTGTAACCAGTGAGGGAGCGGCAAAAACAACTATGTGTGCCTTAATGACTGGTGCAATATTGAATATTGGTTTAGACCCTGTATTCATTTATATATTAAATATGGGTGTTGCAGGAGCGGCAATCGCAACTGCTATTTCACAGATTGTTTCTACATTAGTTTATTTAACATTTATTCTTAGAAAAAAAAGTACCTATCATTTTAGAATTAGGAATTTTTCGTTTACAAAAGATATTATGTCAGAGATATTTAAAATCGGAATACCAACACTTGTTTTTCAGATATTAACAAGCCTTTCTATTTCTTTTGTAAATACAAAATCTATGATCTATGGAGATTCTGTAATTGCTGGTATGGGGGCTGTAACAAGAATTGTTTCTATGGGAAGTTTGATGGTATTTGGATTTATTAAAGGTTTTCAGCCGATTGCCGGATATAGTTATGGTGCAAAGAAATTTTACCGTTTACAAGAAGCAATTAAAACATCAATCTTATGGTCTACCATATTTTGTGTTATTTATGGATTGATATTGGCAATATTTTCAAAAGGAATCATATCACAGTTCACAAAAATGGATTTAGATATGATTCGTGTAGGAACTCAATCTTTACGGATAAATGGTTTTTCATTTATGTTGTTTGGCTTCTATACTGTATATTCTTCATTATTACTCGCTCTTGGGAAAGGGTTAGCTGGTTTCTTTTTAGGAGCTTGTCGGCAAGGAATTTGTTTTATACCTGTAATTCTGATTCTTCCAGTATTTTGGGGAATCAACGGCATTATGTACGCCCAGCCAATCGCTGATGTACTTTCTGCTGTGATTACTATTTTCATGGCGGTGCATTTACACAAAGAACTTGCTTTATCAAAACAGAATTTTTTATCTGGACAACAAAATAACTAAAGGTTAGGAACGCTTTTATATAACAAAGATTAAAAAAATGGTAGGATTTAAAAAACGACATATTAAAAAATGTTGAAAACTGATGCTAAAGCAGATGGAGCATCGCTTGCTGATATTCGGACTGATATAGAACTATTGATGAAGCAATGACCAGCACCGACCCAGAGGTACAAGCGAATTTCAGAAAGTTGTTTAGAAATAAGCGTCCCACACCAGAGGAATATATTTATACGATTACAAAAAAGACAAAGATTAAATTTTAAAAATCTATTGTCGCAAAGGTGGTGCTTCTATGAGTAATCAATCATGGGTGTTATGTCCTATTTGTAACAACAAGACACGAATCAAAATACGGGACGATACAGAATTGATAAATTTTCCGTTATTCTGTCCGAAGTGCAAACAGGAAACTCTAATCAATATAAAACATGGAAATATAATTATCAGAGAGCCAGACGCTAAGACGCAGAGCCGATAATTTGTAAGTTATTGTAACTTATATATTATCGGCTCTTATTTGTTGCCTGCGGAGCAGATCAGCAAATAAGCGTTGAAGAATCTGTATAGAAAAACAGAGAAAATAAGAAGCAAATCACTTCTTATTCTCTCTGCTGTTCAAGATACCGTCAATCGTACCTTGAATGATTTTTAATTCGTTATCACTCAATAAATCAAGTGACGAATCTATCTGACGGCGGGCTGTATTTTTTTCGACATTCTTCGCTGGATAGAAATACTCGTCAAAAGACACATGGACAGATACGAATGGTGTGGAGTGGAACCAGGAAGTGAAGTAAAAAATATGAGTGGGAGGGGGAGAAAAATAGATGTTAAAGCGTTACAAGATGTATTATAACGAAGCTGTTGGAAATATAGAAATGTATTTACTTTGCCAGAAATATCATATGTCAGGTTGCGTTCAATACGAACAAAATAGCGAAATGATGGTAGAACTGTATGGAGAAGAAAGAAAAATTATTGATTTTATGCCAATTTTAGAAAAGTCTTTTAATCGTAAACCATGTAAAGTGATAGAAATGACTGGGGAACCCGATTATGGTGTCGGGGATTTTAGAATTGGATAATATAACAAAGATATAGGAAATTTTGCGAAATTAAGGGAGTATTTAAAGCAATGAATATAGCAAAAATTCATGTCTGGAAAGTGCCGGTCCTTTTATATGGAGATTTGGCAGATAGAGTATTGATATATACATGGGCAGGGTGGAAGAAAAGAAGAAGCAGAATCATTTGCTGAAATTGCAACAAATTATGGCTGGCAGGTTATTAGTGTAGATCTTCCAGAGCATGGAGAAAGAAAGGATAAGGCAAGGTTTGTACCTTGGGAAGTTATACCAGAGTTACAGAAAATTATGAAAAGTGCCAAAGAAAACTGGAAAGTAATTGGAATATATGCATGTAGTATAGGTGCGTATTTTTCTATACAGGCATTTCAGAATACAAAACCTGATATATGTTTATTGGTATCACCGGTTTTGGATATGGAAGATATGATTTCTAATATGATGTTACAGACACAGGTAACAGAAGAGCAGTTAAAAGAGAGTCAGGAAATCAAAACAGAAACGGGAGTGGTTTTGTCCTGGAAGTATTTGTGCTGGGTGAGGGAACATTCAGTGAAGTCGATTTGCAAAGAAACAAATATTTTATATGGAATTCAGGATGAAATGATCCCGTATAAGATTGTAAAAAAATTTTCGGAAGAAAATAATTGCCGACTGAATTTTGTGGAAAATGGGCAGCATTGGCTTCATACAGACAGGGAAGTAGCGGCTATGCGGAAGTGGGAACAGACCGTATTGGAAGAAAGCAGGAGTATAATTCCAAATAAATAAAGGTTTGAAAAATATTTTAAATAATAACGGTATTAGAAACAGAAGTAGCGAAAAAATGAAGGAGGATGATACTTTTGGAAGAGGTTATTATTATAAGAGTATCAAATCCAAATTCAGGATTTATGAAACAATTAGAGCGAATGATTGAAAAATATGAATGTGAAAGTCAGAAAGTAACGTCTAAAAAACGGTGTCTTACATTTGAAAAAATTAAAATATATCCAGATTATCATCAAGTAATTTTGGATGAAAAAGAAGTTACATTAACAGGAAAAGAATTTCAAATATTGTTATTACTGGCAGAGAACAGAGGGCAGGTATTCAGTAAAAAAAGAATTTATGAAACAATTTGGAAAGAAGAATATATGTATGATGATAAAAATTTGACAGCTTATATTAACAAAATTCGGAAAAAAATAGAAAGAGATCCAAAGAATCCGGAGTTTATTCAAACTGTCTGGGGTGTGGGATATAAGTTTATGAATTGATTTTGGAAAGGGATTGAAATATTATTTTTAATAAAGTAACGAATTGCAGGAGAAAGGTGAATGAGCGAAAGACCGAAGTTAGATATGGGATTGAATGGAGAAACATTCAGGAATTATTACTATTTGAAAAAGGAATTGATAGACTTTTGCAGAAAAAATAACCTGCCTGTTTCGGGGAGCAAAGTAGAACTTGCTGATAGAATTGAATATTTTCTTAATACCGGAAAAATATTGCAGGGTTCTGTGAAAAGAAAATCGGCAATTAATATGGAAGTAATTGCTGAAAATACAGTAATAGAACCTAATGTTGTATGTTCTGAAAAGCATAGAGCTTTTTTCATAGAAAAAATTGGGAAAAGTTTTTCTTTTAATGTTTTGTTTCAGAAATGGTTAAAAAGCAATGCCGGACTGACTTACGGAGATGCTATTGAAGCATATTATCAAATTCTGGAAGAAAAGAAAAAAGGAAAAACAGTAATAGATAAGCAATTTGAATATAATACATATATTAGAGAGTTTTTTGTGGCCAAACAGGGAAGAAGTTTGGAAGAAGCGATTGCATATTGGAAATATAAAAAAAGTTTACCAGGACATAACCATTATGAAAAATCGGATCTTATGATATTACTTAATACCTGATATCATCGTATTTGCTCAAAACTTTAGAATAGTTGTCGTATAAATGGAGATGATATGTGGCAGGAGGAGTAAAGATGATGAATCATATCTGGAACAAAGTATACAACTTCTTAAATGAACTCCGTTGTGAGAATAAGTCAGAATCCATAGTTGTTCAGTTAGAAAACTGTTCAAAGGAAAAGGACATTTTGGAAAGCCAAATGCAGGTTTATCAGGATACATTGCAAAAAGTTCCGGATATAGAAAGAAAAATTATAGAGAAATATGTGGAACAGCTAGATGCGGTTGCGTTTGAAGAACAGCAGGAAGCATATTGTCAGGGGATAGTTGATTGTATTCAAATAATGACGGGAATGGGATTGATAAGATCAGAAAAGTAGATTTGATGGTAGATGAAAATATGGTTTATAAAAATGGAAAATCAGTTCAAGCTAATTGAAAAATTACATGAACTGATTTTTTCTTGTGAAAATCTATATATTTTCTATAAATTTGCAGCAGAAAAATTATTTTTCTGTGTTATCTTGAGAGTCATGAGAAAGAGCCAGCAATGCTTCGGTTGTAGCCAGAACAACGGACAAAAGTTCTGGAGAACATTTGTGAAGAAGTCGGACTATTTTATCATATAATGGATTGTCTGTTTGACTTTCCGGATGAATATAGCTGTCAGAGGAAATATTTAAGGTACGCATAATCTTCTTGTACATGCGTAAGCTGAGACCGTTTCAAGTTTTGTGTAAACGTTAAAAACTGATATAAGATTTGTGAAT
>ENA-ORRR01000415-ORRR01000415.1-human-gut-metagenome-genome-assembly--contig:-NODE-415-length-41250-cov-105.98_pt1 | contig 41250 bp, 41 predicted proteins | sample MGYA00242182_ERZ509148 | MGnify/ENA primary metagenome ERZ509148 (study PRJEB26280, sample SAMEA2338674) | human gut metagenome | biome: human gut; feature: human-associated habitat; material: faeces... | reverse complement strand
GGCTTTTGACTTTATTATAACTTGGAGAGAAACACGCACGAGGCCGAATGCTTACGATATTTTGATATACACTTTTTCCCTAAACTATCATAGAAAAACGCTTTTTTAAAAGGGCTTGCCCTATTCACTTTTTTAAAAGAGGGAAGCCTAATTCCCAATATAAGGAAAACAAGAGAAACGAAAAGAAACGAAAGCAACTATATAATGCTTATTTACAATTCTTTATAAACACATATGCTATTCCTTTTGGTTCTGTCAAATTCTCATTTTCTTCGATATTTTGTTACTTATTTTTGCGACAGATTAAATTATTTTTGTTACCTTTGCCCCCGAAATCACACGATAGAGCACAATATGAATACAAAAGAGGCAGCATATAAGAAAGAACCCGTAAGACTTCAACTGCGGCAACGGGCAGGTGGAAAACAAGTAGTTTACTTGGAGTTCTATAAGGAAGGTGTGCGCACATACGAACGCATACCAGACCTGGTGATAGTACCCGAAACAGACCAAAAGGCTATAAAAGCCAATAAAGCTGTTCTCGCCAAGGCAGAAAAGATATGCAGGCAGCGGAAACGAGAAATGTTGAAAGTCCAAAAACAGCAGGGTTTAGTCGTAGAAAGCGAGAAGCAAAACCCCAAACTGTCATTAATGGACTGGATCGGCAGGTATGAAGAAATCCAGAAGAACCGAGGAGTAAGAGACCTCAACAGCATCCGTTCCCTCAGACGCTTTCTGTCATTGTACAGGAATGAAAGAGTGGCGTTGGAGGATGTTGACATTCCGTATTGCCTTGGCTTTATCGCTTTCCTGAAAACGGGGTACAAGACAAAGGACGGAAAGACACTGAGCGGCAAGACGGGATTTAATGTGCTTGGACAACTCCGAACCTCCTTGAGTATTGCTGTCAACGAGGGAGTGATTCGTGTCAATCCCATCACGAAGCTCAGTGCTTCCGAAAAGATTATTCCCAAAGAGACAGTCCGTGAGTACCTGACCATAGACGAGATGAAAAGGCTCATAGACACCCCATGTGACAAGAATATTGTCAAGCGCGCTTTCCTATTCTCTTGCAACTGCGGTCTGCGGCGTGGAGATATCCTGTCCCTGCGATGGAAAGACATCACATTTGACGACGGCGCATGGAGAGTATGCACACGGATGAAGAAGACCGCCAACCTGGTATATATACCTCTTCCCAAACAGGCAATGAGGTGGCTGGAAAGTAATCCCGGAGAAAAAGACGGCGAGGAACTTGTCTTTGCAGGATTGAGCGCAGGACTCATCTCTGACCATCTGCATACATGGGTCGAGAAGGCGGGAATAAAGGGCAAGCACGTGACTTTTCATGTGGCGCGGCACACATACGCCACCATGCTCATATCGCTTGGAGTTGACCTTTATACGGTTTCAAAACTCCTTGGGCATACCAGCATTAGGCATACCCAACGCTATGCTAAAATCATTGACAGCGTTAAGGACAAGACTGTGGGATTGATGGATGAAATGATACCCTAAGCCCACAGGACCATCAAAGACAGATTTCACCATATATATAATAATACAGAAAGCACAACCCTCAAACAGCATACACCATGACAAAGAAGATAAAGTCTAAAACGCCGAAAGAGCCAATCAGACTCCGCACCAAGAAACTGACAAACGGTTCAGAATCGCTTTACCTCGACTGCTATGACAACGGGAAACGCAGTTATGAGTTCCTTAAACTCTACCTCATACCAGAGACAAATGCGGCAGCCAAGGCACGCAACGAAGCTACGCTGAATGCTGCCAACACCATCAAACTAAAGCGTATTCTGGAGTTCACGAACAACAAGGCAGGACTGAAGAACACTTCCCTCAAATCGAGAGTAAAGTTGTCCGACTGGATGGAGACATACAAGAAACGACAGGAGGAACGTGGCATCAAAGATAGGAAACTCATCTCCAACACCATCCATGCCCTAAACGGGTACGGTATGGACATTGCCATCCGGGATGTGGGCAGGGATTATCTCGTCGGATTGACAGACTATCTTAGGAATGAGCACAGGAAGCCAGACGGAACGCAGATTCAAGCCTATACGGTCATCAACTACATGGCTTGCCTGAGAAACGCACTCAATATGGCAGTCCGCGAGGACGTTCTTCCAGAAAACCCGATGAACCGGCTCACGCCACAGGACAAGGTAAAAGCACCGGAAAGCAAGCGTGAGTTCCTTACCATCGAGGAGGTGAAACGCCTGGAAGAGACGGAATGTAAGCATCTGTATGTAAAGCAGGCCTTCCTCTTTGGGTGTTACTGCGGACTTCGCACGAGCGACATCAGGAAAATTACCTGGGGACAGTTGACAGACGACAACGGCCAATGCCGCCTACATATCATCATGCACAAGACAAAGACACCAATTTACCTGCCATTGTCGAAGAAAGCCCTGCAATGGCTTCCCGAAAGAAGTGACGCCAAGGATGACGACCGCATATTTCCCAAGCTTCCCGTACAGGTAAGCACAAAGCATCTGCTCAAAGACTGGCTTGACTCGGCAGGTATAACCAAACCTATCACGTTCCATTGCAGCCGCCATACATTCGCTACCATGATGCTGACATTGGGAGCCGATATCTACACGGTTTCCAAACTGCTTGGTCACACCAAGGTGGAGACAACGCAGATTTACGCAAAAATCATCAACAAGAAAAAAGACGATGCCGTCAGCCTGATTGATGCCGCCTTTGCCTGATTGAGACAAAATAGTTTGCGGAACGTTATGAAATCGCCTAATATTGATATAAAAACGGCAATAGATTTTGTTTGTTGCCGTTTTTATATTACCTTTGCAGACAAAATAGTACTTCAAAAGCAAGATGGACACATACAAGAACCTTATATTGCAATACTCGACAAAGAAGGACTCGTTCTCTTTGGATGACCTCTGGGGTTGGCTGTCGGCAATGGGCTTGACAACCCGCAGCACCATGAACTGTATGCTTTCAAGGATGGTGGATAAGGGAGAACTTGTCCGCATAGCCCGAGGTGTGTATGCTTCGGCAGGACACAAGAACCTGTTCACTGTTGAACTGGCACCGGAGGAGCATGATTTGGCGAGGAACTTGAAGGAACGTTTTCCTTTTGCTCCCTTATGTATATACAATGGCAAGAGTATTGCGCCCCTGCAACATCATCTGTCAGGCAATAACATGACATACGTGGAGACAGACCGTCAGGCAATGGAGAGCTTGTTTGAGTATATCAAGGAACATACCGGCAAGGAGGTGTGGCTGATGCCTGACGCAGATATGGTCTATCGCTACATTGACCTAGAAAAAGGAGGCATAATCGTCAAGTCACTTGTTACCGAGGCTCCCTTGCAGACAATGGAAGGAATCACGGTACCCACTTTGGAGAAACTGTTGGTGGACATAAACAAGGATGCAGACTTCTCCTACCTGCATGGTGCGGAGGCAGAGCGGATGATGGCCAATGCCAAGGCACTTTATATTATTAACACCACCCGTCTGAGACGCTATGCGAAAAGGCGCGGATTGAAAATCGAAGAGAAATCATGATTGACAACAAATGTTTTACCACCGAGTGGATAGAGACAAAAGCCAAGGAACTGAACTATACAGACACTAACCTCATTGAGAAAGTCATCCGTGCGCTTTCCCTGCTGGATATGCTTTCCCGTTCAGGATGTCCTTTCCACTTCAAGGGCGGCTCATGCCTGATGCTTCTGCTACATGACACTCCCCACCGTTTGTCGATAGACATCGACATCATGTGTCCGCCGGGTACAGACATCGAGCAATATCTTGCCTCGTATGCGGATTTCGGATTCATTGACTATAAGCTTGTTGAACGAAAACAGGCTGGGACGGATGTGCCAAAAAGTCATTCCAAGTTCTTCTATCAGGTGGCTTTCAAGGCAGACATGGACAGGACATCGTACATCTTGTTGGACGTACTGTATGAGGACTGCCACTATCAGCAGGTGGAGCGTGTGCCTATCCAGAGTGAGCTGATAGAAGTTATCGGAGAATGTCCGCTGGTCAATGTCCCGTCCATTGGCGACATCCTTGGTGACAAGCTGACTGCATTTGCACCAGAGACCACAGGTATTCCCTATTACAAGAACGACAAGCTGGCTACCCTTGAAATCGTCAAGCAGTTGTATGATGTGGGAAGACTTTTCGACCGTGTGGACAATCTCACCATCACAGAAGCTGCATTCTCAAAGATTGCACCTGTAGAGCTTGGCTATAGGGGGCTGTCCACGAGTGATGTGTCTCTCATCTATGAAGACATCAGGCAGACTGCCCTGAATATCTCCACAAGAGGATTTGTGGATAAGGAGAAATTCGCCCTGCTCCAGAAGGGCATCATAAGCATTCGTCCTTTCATGTACAGGCAGAACTACAAGATAGAGGATGCAATCACAGACGCATCCAAGGCTGCCTATCTCGCAACGCTGTTGGAAAAAGGCATCCGTGAGGTCAGACACTACAATGGCAATCCCTTGTCGGTATCAGATATGACGATAAGTGGCGGACTGACTACGAAACTGAACAAGTTGAGGATGGGCAATCCCGAGGCTTTCTTTTACTGGTCACTCACTGATGCACTGTTATAATAACCAACATCAAGCCTACAATGAATCGCCCTAAAGACACTTTTCTTATCATGCTCCTGCCCCAAACATTGACAGCGGCAATAGCATTGACAATGTTTGCCGTGATTGCCTTCCGTATGGAGGCAAACACGGAAGGCTTTGTCTTTTCCTTCTTCTCCTTGTTCGCATGGATAGCACTCGTGAGCGAGTTCTTCCTCCTGTATGACTCCATCATTGACAGGTGGATTTCCAAAGACCGCTCTGTCATAGCAGCCACATGGTTTCTCCTTTCCCTGCTGTTGTCTTTCATGCTTACTCCAGATAAGCATCTTGACTGGAGCACAGCCATTGTCATGCTGTCCCTCTTTGCCGTCATATTCCTCCTGCCGTATATGGTGTGTATGGTCTATGGAAGACACATATCTTCTTTTTTGCTGAGACTTTGGAATGATAAACTCAAGAAGAAAGATAGAGAGAGTGCCATGTCCAAAACAGAGGAGACACAGGCTGTCATTCCTCCACCTGCACCCAAGTCCATGAGCCAGGAAGAGGAGATAGCGTATTATGAGAAAATGGTTGCAAGCATTCCATCTGGCGTAAAAGATCAGTTACCACAGACTCTCCAATCCAAAGATGCCCTGTTCCTCTTGTTGCTGCTCCAGGAGGGCGGTTTCCTTGACAACGAGCTGAAACCTGCCATAAGGAAAGAGGACGGAGAAATCAACCAGACGCTGTATGCCTATATTGCCGATGCCGTATGCACCGCTTTGAACATACGTCAGGGCAAGTGGAAGATATTCGAGAAACTGTGGCCTATCAACAACGGCACACAGACTGTCAGCAGGTACAAGCAGGAGACCAAGGACGCATCGACACAATACCAGAAACAGATTGCCAGAATGCTCCGCAAGGCAACGCGCATCCGTCCGGGACTCGACACATACGACCTCCAGTATTTCAAAGGGCATTGACTCTGTCAGTTGATGTCAGATAGGTTAGGACAGACATACTCCTTGTTCCCCGTCACCGTAAGAAAGTGGCGGGATTTTTTGTGCCCTTTCTCGAAGGCAACGCCAAGGCGCATTCCCTTATATTCTCATGCAGGGTTATTTGGTGTTTATGGTGTGTTTACAGTTCCGTTATAATCCGATTGGTTCTGTTTATATTGCCGTTTATAATTCGCAATCTGCTCTCCTTGTGCTGTTTACATTCATTTTTCGGCTTTAATTCCTCACTACCTTTGCACTGTCTTCATGACAAATGAGGCACGTATTATTCACCAAAAACAGATTATATATGAGCGAAAAGAAAAAGCTGTTAAGCACCAAGGAGGCTGCCGAGTATTGCGGTTTCAAGCTCTCCTACTTCCGCAAGCTGATGATGCGGAGAACAATTCCCATGTACAAGCCTACGGGTAAGTTGTGTTTCTTCAAGCAGGAGGATCTCGACGCGTTCCTCACAGGTGTGCGCATCTCCTCGCAGGATGAGATAGAGGAGGAAGCCAACCGCTACATCATCAGCCGCAAATAGACAACACCAGTTATTAACCCTTTAATTGATTATTGAATGGAAGAAATCAAGAACATGGAGAAGGCTGCCGATATGGCATCCGCTCCCGCACTGAAGAAGAGTGCAGGAAAGAGTGAGAGAAAGAATGACAATTCCAAGGAAGCACAGGTTATCCGAGGCTTTCTGGAATCAGTCGGAATGTACGAGGCTGATGCCATCAGGGTGAGCATTGCCATTGCAGATGGAAAGACATCGTGTGATGACATGCCCCATGATGACCGCATAGCCGTGAACCGTTATCTCAACTATGGGTTGAACAACAACCAGCGCAGCACAGAGATGATACAGGGACATCGGGTGAGCCGTTCCTTTCTTCTGATGAAACGTGTGGCAGACTATGTGGACAAGCAGCAGGCGATTCTCCTGGGGCAGTCCCTATTCACCATTGCCGTCTGTAAGAAAGACATCGATGAGGTTTACAACAACTTCGACAAGCGTCCAGGTGGCAATGCCGTCAGTACTGCTAATACCAACGTAAACGCTACGGCAAAGCCATGACCGTACAGATGTCAGATTCTCAGCAAAGAAGCAAGCGGGTTGCAGATGTCTGTGTGTATGTGCATATACTTCACCAACTATCTGCACAGAAAATGCAAAACATCTGCACTTGCCGCTTCTTGACATGGGAAGGTTTCATTAACAAGGAGTGCGATTGCATGGAACAAGGAACAATCTCCCACATCAAAGATTTGCGAAACGTCCCATGCTTTGAATCTCCTATATCAATCAAATAACAAATTATTATAGAGCATGAATCATAAGAACAAGGAAACTATATCTTCGATGTTCCCGGAAAATGTCGGAAGCATTATCTTCCGTCTTTCCACAGAAGCATTAGCCTGGTTGGATGGAACAACGAGAGATGACAACGGAACTCAGGTTGCCAACAGGCGGTTCTTCCATGACCTGCTTGTAAGGATGCGGTTTGCTGAAACATCAAAAGAATCAGATACCCCATACACATTTTCTTCTGAGGCCTCGCCTCTTCATTCTTCTTTCCCTCATTTTATTTTCCGAAGGCCATTGCTGTTGCATGTCGGTCAGATGCAATATTCTGAGGAGATTCTGTCGGCACTTTGGAACATTGGGCGCAAACGGGTCAGGAATATATTGCAGCGGATGGAACTTCTGGGATTGGTCAGGACTTACCCGTCACGGATAGCCTCCTATATGACTTTCCCCTGTATTGACGGGTGGACACTCCATGAAAAGGTTTTCATCGTTAATCCATACCACGTCAAACAGGCAGAAAGGAATGAACAAGAGGGAAGAGGATAAAGCCTAAGGCAAACCTCAACGGCTTTTGTGAGGCGGAAGAAGAGATGCAAACTGACACTTTACCCACTGCCGTCTGGCAGCAGTCAAACACCTCCATACATATCGTGCCGATGCTGTTTGACTATAGTAGATACGTGTGTAGCCGAGCCGCAGATTTTTTGTTGCGAGATATGCCTTTGTGTTACATCGCTGCACTCTGTCCACACCAAGGCGCTCTCGCATACTCACTGCCGTTCGCATGATAAGGACGCTCGCAGGCTCGCATCCTGCAAATTACCTCTTATAAGAGGGGTTGTAAAGACACCCTTCTAAACGGAAGTGAATACTGTTATAACAATGGCAACGAAACAGCATCATTGCCGAATTTATATACAATTAGAATATTGATATGACGAATAAAAGAATAAAGAACATCGCAGTTGGTAACGCTGCCGAAGGCAATATTGCCACAGTTAGCACAGACCAAGACAAGAACAAGCTGAGCCGCACCGTAACCATCAGATTGTCGGAAAAGGACAACCGTATGGCAAGACTGCTGGCATCACGCTGCGGCACCAATAAAAGTACGCTTTTCCGCTCGCTGTTGTATAGTGTGCAGTTGAAGGCTCGTCTCTCTGACGAGGAGAAGTCTTTACTGCGAAATCTTGGCGACAGCCGCCGTGACATGGTGAACTTTGCAAACGCACTTTCCGGGCTGACTAATGAAGAGAAACTGTCTCTGTTCCGCAACCATCGCATGATGCTTGAATGGTACGAGAAAGTTGCCCCTGTAACCAACCTTGTCATAGAGTACTTGCAGTTCGTGATGAAAGCCGGTTACTTTCAACCACGCACAACGGGCAGGGAAGAGAAAGGAGGAAACACATGATTGGCAAGGCAAAGGCTATATCGCATGGCATCAATGCGCTGCGATATATCAAGGGCGAGTCAAGGAACAAGAAAGAGCCGGAGAAGATACACCATGTATGTGACCAATACCTTTCTCCCGATTTGGACGCTATGGGCATCTGGCTTGAAATGTCACTCACGGCAAACAGCCATCCCGGCATCAAAAACTCTGTAATCCATATAGAGGTCAGTCCGGCAATGGAGCACACCAAAGACTTCACAATAGACGATTGGCGGATGTTGTGGCAGGAGTTTGCAGAGGAGTTCGACAGACAGACTATCCATGACGGCAAGGGAAGAACACTTTCTTTGCCAACTAATATTTTGGGAAGCAAATCCACAGTCTGGCTTCACAAAGAGTCGAACAGCGGCATCCCGCATCTGCATGCACTTGTCTGCCGTGTGGACGAGGAGGGGAACATCAACAATGACCATCAGATTCATCTTCGCGCACAACGGGCAGCGGAGACGGTTGCCAAGAGAAGAGGATGGACTACGGCCAACCAGATACGGACTTCCAACATTCAGCAAGTCAACGAGGATTGTATGGAAGTCTTGCGTGCCATGCCTCAATGGTCATTCGATGAGTATTTCCAGAGGCTGTATGGCAAGGGGTACTATGTCAAGTCACAGGTTGACAAGCAAGGAGTGGTAAGGGGTTATACACTTGTCAGCAAGAAGAATCCGAATGTGCGTTATAAGGCTTCCGACCTTGGAACAGGGCGTAAACTGACGGCATCGAGGATAGAGAAGACATGGCTGAAACTGCACCAGCCATCAGTGGCAATGTCTCCCTGGCAGAACGGTTCTTCTGTCCAGCAACCGACACGGCAGTCACAACAACTTACCCCACAAAGAACAGACAGAAAACTACGTTCAACCTTTGCCAAGGACTACACCCAATGGAAGCCCAACCATTCCAAGGTCGCCATCGAGACAGGAAACAAGACTTTCATTCGTTATATTCCCAACGATGTTGTCTGTATCTTCGAAAATGCCTTTGACAGTCGTGAAGTCTTCAACTGGCAGCCGCTCACCAATCTGGCGATGGCGTTCTTCACCATGCTCGCTGTTCCTGATGTAACACCTTCTGGTGGCGGAGGTGGCAGTTCGTCAGACCAAGGATGGGGAAGAGACAAGGATGAGGACGAAAAGGAATGGGCTCGTCGTTGTGCGCAAGTAGCCATCAAGGCATTGGGCAGAAAGCCAAAGAAAAGTATGAGAAGATAACAGTTTTCAAACCACAGAATAATAACATCCATAGAAATGAAGATAACAAATACCGAAGAACTCCGCGCGGAGTTGGATAAGTTCTCGCCTGAACAGGAGCGTGACAGAAAAGAGGCAGAAGTGAACAAGGAAATAGCCGTACTTACAGAAACGCTGTCAGACATCAAAAACACCATAGGCACGCTGTCGCCACTTGCAGATGCCTTGAAGGAAGCGAGTACAGTGCATATCCCGAAAGATGTGGAATCTCAGCTGATAACTTTAGCCAAAGCGCAAGGAACACTTGCTGCTGACACATTCAAATCCAAGGTAGAGGCAACTGTCAAGAAAGCAATAACAGCTGACAAAAGAATATCTATCCCTTTGCCAGCCGCCTATTGCCTGTTCATCGTGTTCTTCTTCCTTATCGCTTTCCTTGGACTTGTGATTGCTGCCAACATATTCCTGTTATACTCCATGGAGCTTTGGAAACTGATTGGATTCTCCGTAGGTGGGATGGTGGTTATGTGTGCAGCAATTCTGTATGCAGAATACAGGAAGTGGTTATAAAGAAGGATGGCGAGAATATTAATCTTGCCATCCCTCTGGCTGTATTTTTTGATTATTCACTTATCGTGACCGTATTGGTGTGTATCTTTTAATTGTCAATGGAAGCTTATATTCAATATCCTCATCCTTATAGTATATATGTACTATTACATTACGTTTAATCTGTGACGCTGAAAATGTTGCTGGAATTGTAAGAGACAAATGTATTTCAGAGCTACCTTCCAATGTGCCTTTCCATTCACGAGTGATAGTGCCGCATTGCAGCGAGATTTTCAGATCTTCAAATTTGAAGGATGATTTATTCGATATTTTGACTTCTGTGTTGGCTTTACCTTTTCCATTTGCTTGAATACTTCTATTCATAAGATTCACACGCATATTATCTTTTACTGCAAATGTATCTTCAGGAATTGGTAGTTGAGGACTCTCTACAATGACAGGCTTTGGCTTTTCGATAAATATAATAGAATCGGTCTTTGTCTCAAATTTCTCCACTCGCATTAAAGTATCCAATACAAGTGTTCCCTCATTATAATACACCTTTTTATCTGAAGCATTCAAGCCAATACGCTTACCTGAGGCGGATGTTGATAGAATGCGTTTGACCACGGCATGTCTTTCTTCATTCTCCTGATATTGTTTAATTCCCTCATCTGTTGCAATAATACATTCTTCTTTGTAAATTGAGGAACGGAAATCTGCTATAGCTTTCTTGTTACTTAGGATGAAATGTTCATTGCCTGTCGTATCAATGTGCTTCCATCCCATCTTCTTTATAAAAACAGTAGCTAACCCATCAACAAAAGGATAAGCATCATCAAATATCATGAATGATTTTTTCAAGAATATAAAAGCACCTTTTGACTTTGTGTTAAAGAACAGGGGCTTTCCATTTTCTGACAAAAATCCCCATTTTGAATCACCAACAATAATATAACCATCATAGATGTATCTGAACTGTGGATGAATTTTATATTTCGGTTCAAATGGTTTGACTTTTCCAAGAGAGTCAACGACACCATATAGTATATTGTCTTTTGTCAGTAAAGCCTTGCCTTGTCGATACAGAATATCCTGATATTCAACCGACACCACAACATTATCCTTGTCGTCAATAATCCCATAATATTGACCACTCTTTACTTTATACAAATTATTACCTATTGCTGTTCTGCTGTCATAACCAAACCCCTGAGCGTTTGCTATTATAATAGATATGAGTGACAGAACAAATAGTAGTCGTAATCTAATCATGATAATCATCTTATTAAGCCCCAAGCTTTTAATGTTTCAGTATCACTTTCCATTGCCTTACGATAAATGTTTGAAGTAGCATCCTGATGATGCCCGATTCGTTGCTCAAACATACTATATAATTCTATGATTCTAGAATCCATGCCAATATAATCAGTCCCTTCCAGCTTCTTTTCCATCAAGTTATTGAAGGCCCAATACACTGATTTATAATCCGAAGTATCTATCTTCATGGCCTTGTACAACCACATATTTGCAGTTCCTAATTGTGGTTCTATACCAAGAAAAGACTGCCGAATTGTTGGTACATTAAAAGACTTGTTTGCTTTTGAAAGTGTTAGTCCACATTCAAACATGGCAACAGAATTCGTACTATCTTCTTTTGCTATTTTTTCTAACTCGCCAAAACCCTTTTTCACTTCGGCTGGAACATTTGAATTAAGCAAAAGGATGTAATACTTCATCTTAGCAGGGGCGAATAAACTGTCCTCCACTAAAATTCTGAGTTTTTCTTTTCCTTGCAGTTGTAACTTTATGTCGTCCTTGTTCTCAAAAAAACCGAGTGCTTCGTCATATAGTTGCTCGCAGGTTGGTTGTACAACAATCGTTTGTTGATTATTATCTTTAGGAATGAAAACCTTTAAGCTCGCAATTGAAAGTAGAAGTATGAGAACAGTAGCACATGCTATGTATCCTACCATCTTGCTCTTTTTGTTATTAGGAGTTTTCTTCGTTGATAGACGTTCTACATCCACCCGCATTTCTGTTACAGAAGCGTACCTTTTTGACTGTGTTTTTCCTGTTGCCTTGCGAATCACCTTTTTCAAATCAATCCTATCTATTTCTTTCAGTGGAAGTGGTTTATGCAAGTTGCTGGATAGAATATCCTGATCAGTTCCACTGAACGGCAGATGCCCAGAATACAACTGGAATAACAATACTCCTAATGCATATATGTCGGTAGTATAACTTTGGCTCTTTACGTCGCCCAACACCAACTCAGGGGCAGCATAATTAACTTTGCCCATAAATACACCCGTTGTTGTTAAAGCCTTATCAACACTTTCTAATGAAACAATCTGTTTGCATATTCCGAAATCAATCAACTTTATCTTTCTGTCAATTGTTATCATCACATTAGAAGGGTCAATATCACGATGTATATAGCCTTTATCGTGCAAAGCCATCACACCAGACAATATTGATTTCATTATCTGTATAACTGCGACAATACGGTTTTGCGAGTATTGTGTATGCAGTTCTGACGCAAATGGGATTTGCATCCCATTTTGATCTGATGTAATACCATTGATTAGGCTTTCAAGAGTCACACCAACCAACAATTCCATTATCACGTGATAATGAACCTTACTTTTGCTTCCGCCCTCATAGTAGGTCGTTGTTTCAACAAAACCATACATCCTTATGAGGTTGTCATTTTCTAACTGTATTTCGGCTTCCCTTCGTGCACGTTCTACCACACGTTCTGGGATGTTATCATATATGGCTTTTATTGCGACAGGTTTTCGTTCGCCCGTTCGCTCAACTACACGGAAACCTTTAAAGACACGTCCCATTCCTCCTTCTCCAAGAGGAATAGAATCTACGTCATATTCGTAATATATACCTTTGCGCTTTTCTGCCTCTCCTTGCAGTTTTATAATATTCATATACTCAATAATTAGTATGCTTCAACTCTTAATTTAATATCACCGATAGAGACAATGTCTCCAGGAGTAATTTCATGTCCTTCTTCTGAAATCTTTTCAGAGTTCACGAATGTGCCATTCAGAGAATGTGACCATCCTTTTTTGCTGTTTCTTTCCCACTGGCCATCTCTGATATACCATTTGTCTTGCTCGTCATCATATTCAAAAGTACAATGATGGCGAGATATATATGTTGATGTTTTTTCCACCAACTGTATCATGTTGAAAACAGAGTTGTCTTCTCTACCTACAGTAATGATTCTTTTGGTAGATTGCATTATTTCAGGTAATCTATAATACTTACCAAACTCATCTCCTTGCATGATATGGAGCATCACTCCATTTAGAATAGTTCTCGGTGCTTCCACATTGCTTCCGATAACTCCATTATAGTGAAATTCGTCTTCGGGGAATTTTCCAAGAATTTCATCTACGCTTTTAGCTCGTCCTGCGATGTCGGGAGACAGACAAGATTCCAAAACATCTAGCCACATATCATTTTGGCTGATTCCTTGTAATATGTTTCTGTTCCAATCCTTATTGTTTATACGTGATTGGTATTGAATTGAATCCGCCTCAGTCACTAATCTTCCGAAAGGAAGTTCGCCCGTTAACAGTTGAAACAGAACGACACCGAATGAGAATATATCAGCAGACGGCAGCACCGTAGAGCACCTTTCCATGCGGTACAATTCGGGGGCTTGATACGCCAATGACTTATCTACAAATCGTGAGAGAGTGCTCGTCTTTTTCTTTGAAAACAAATTACCTCTTCCTCCCAATATCACATAATTGGTTAGGATTACATGACCGTTATCAGATATAAGGATATTCTCAGGTGTTAGTTGGCAATGCACTTTGCCTGATTGATGCAGGTCGCGCAATCCGAACAATATTTCCTTGGCGGTCTTAATCACATTTAGTTTGCTATCTTTAAAATGACGTGACAGGTCGGTAGATTTACAATACTCCATAAGGAGATAAGGGTTACCACTAACTACACCCGTATGAATGATGTTCGTAAGGTAGTTGCTTTTAATTTGGCAACTCTTGATCTCGCTATCAGTAGATTGTATTACACTTTGACGCAGACGTGGTTCAACTTCCCATAGTTTGAGAAGTTTTAATATGTATTCCTTACCTGCTGTATCGTTCACTTTAAATTTCTGGTCTGTCTGAGTTGAACTTAGTACTCGTTCCACTCTAAACTTACCATCTATCATATCATGCATGCGAAAATCGCAGCGTTGAACAGTATTGTTCCTCATAACAATCAATTAAGTGCTTTCCAAAGAATCTCTAATACTTCAATGAGCCTTTCCTCGTCCCATCCCCATTTATTTCGGAAAAGTTCAACAGTAGGATTAACAGATTGGTGTGATTGTCTACATTCGTCAACTGCTTTTCTCGCAACCTCACGTATAGTGGATGCATTTGAACGAAGATACTTCATTCTATTTATCAAACGAGACAGGACTGCCACCTCATTTGAGGTAGGGGTAAATCTTGCAGATTTAAGCAGGATTGGTAAGATACTTCTAATAGCAGGAATTATCATAGTGATTATTTTTTTCTTATTTTTATATTAAATTCAAATTCTCTATTTCCCATTCTGATGATGTCCCCTGGTTCCAACTTAATGCCAGCACCAGCGTGAACATACGTAGAATTACCATGCGACCGATCTTCAATGAACCAATGTCCTTCTGAGAAGAACAAACATGCCTGCTCTTCGTCGTCAATGGAACTATCATGAGGGACTGTATTCTCACGAAAGAGATATACTTCTGCACCTTCTTCATATACTTCCTCTGGCATTTCCCTTTCGTTGGGTAATGCAATCGGTCGCAATGAGCAGATAGGTATTTCATCTTCATTATACTCGTATGCATCCTCATCAGCAGGAAGAGGTGCTACTATTTCGTCCGGCATTTCTGCCAGGCAATTTGGGCAAGTGTGCATCCCATTAATTACAGGATATCCACAATTATTACATTGTATCATTATTATTGTTATTATTTTCCAATATTAATACACTGATTCATTTAACAAATAACCAAAAGCCTTTTCTGCTTGTAATTCTTCACGAGCAGCATTCCAACCATCATCAATTTTGTTTAATACTTGATCTTTTGTATTATTAAGTTTCTCGCCAATTTTACTTAGCTTTTGTTTGGCACATTTTAATGTATTAGAAAAATAGCCATCAAATCTCTCAGAATATCTGAAATTCTCAGAATGTCTAGCTGCTTTTTGAGTAAATGCGGAAACTTTGTACCCCCATCTTGTAAAAAGAATACTTTTGAAGTTTAATATTGACATTTTAAGAGAACCAATTGGCATAAATTTTGCAAATTTTGCACCAGGTATAGCACCTACCAAATTCAAAAAACCTCCAGGAATATCACCTACAGCAAAACAACCAATAGCTAAAGCCAGACTACATACTATACCAATTGGACCTGGTATAAAACTGCCTAGCTCAGTCGCTATGCTTAGTATAAAGAGCTGTAAATCTGCTATACTTTTAGATAATTCTCCAACTGCCTTTATGATATCGTCAGGGTTTCCTTTTTGTAATTTTATGGCTACATCATCTAATTTAAGAAGAACATTATCCCATCTAGACAATATCATACTCATACCAAAAAGATTAATCCCTTTGCAGGTAGAAAGTTCCATTTTAATACCTTCTGCACCACCTTTTGTCAAAGCTGAATGAAAATCTTTAACGATAACACCAAGATTCTCTAATATCTCTTTTGATATAGCAGACATATAAAAGAATTATGATATAATTGTTTTGAAGCTAAAGCTCTTTCTTAACTCAATATTTATCTTCAAGTAATCAAAGAAATCAGAATTATTCACTTCCTCTTTCAATGCCTCTGATATAATATTAAAGTGTATGACAATGCACTTCTCTATTCGGCCATCAACAGGCATATTACTTTCTGATAATGATATTTGGCAGTAGCCCATGGCATCTTCTCCAAAGGCACGCATGAATTCCATTTTACAGTATTGCAGAACATCAATCTTCGTAAACAAGCGGTCATTGCTGTTTACAATATGTTTTGCCAACTCCTTTCGAGTCTTCGCATCCTTGATTTTGTTTCTTCCACCAGTTGCATCAATCAACACCTCAATGTTACCAATGGCTACATTTGTTGACGTAAGTTTATCGCCTCTTCTTAACAAATTTCCTCGGTCTCCATTTGTGGTAAAATAGGTGAGAACCATAGGCTGCTGATTATTGCGTGGATTACGAATGGCATACGCTCCACCGAAAGGTTGGGTATTGCCAGCTTTATATTCATCCAAAGAGTCGTACACCTGCATCATAGACTGGCGTAATGAGCGGAGTGTTGCGCCATCGTGCAATGAGTTGCTATCAACAAATGCGAAATAATCGTTCACGTAATGGTGATATAGGTTAGTGATGTCATCACGCATACGCTCGTTATCGTATTGGCAGACATCAAAATCACGGATAAAATAATCCTGAGCTTGCTCTTGATTCTGCACTACATCGATGAAGTATATACCAGTCTTTTCGTTTTCCAAACGCTGAATAGGTTCACTATAGCTTAACTTAACATCTTGAATATCATAATTAACTACAGGAATACTATTTAACAAGATAGCAGTATCAAGAGGCAAGGATATGCCCTTTAAAGATTTAATCCTAATCCACAAATAGCGATTACCTACAAACGGTTCGATAATCTCCTGAGAATAAGAGTCCATTATCCACGCAGGTATTTCGCCCCGGTGAAGTGTCCTTTTATTGGAACATGACCCGAATCTATATATCCACATGCCATAATGAACCAAGCATTTTCGCCAAAATTCCAATAACATAAAATTGGAGTTTAGGGTTCGTGGCATATCTTCCATGACCAAAGACATTGGTATTTGCACATCACCAACCTCAGCGGTCAACTGCTCTGATGGCAAAGGATGAGAGAAAGCAATTGATACATCCTCTAACGTATTCACCTCGCCTAATGCGTCAAATGCCAACCACACTTCATTTTTATGCCTTTCGTCTGGCCATGTGGCCTGTACAGGAACTGCACAAGGTTGCAACAACATATTATTCATGAAGCATGCGACAATACGTCCTGGAACAATTCGATTTTTGAAGACAGGACGATAATTGCACTTGGTCTCCTTAAATGCAAAAACTTCGTTCTCGTCTATGTAGAAAGACTTGAACTCTCGTCCGTTGCCAATATTCACCACAGATACCGCAGGTTGCGCTTGCAAATTGGTTTTTTGCAAGACTTGGTCGCAGAAATACTCCGAAAGTCTTGCAATAGAGTCATCAATTTTCCGCTCTATCTCACAAGATTGATGAGCCATCGCAACAAGCATCATCTTGGCAACAGGGTCGGACAAGGATATTCGTTGCTCTTCCTGTTCCAACGTCTGCTGTATCTCGACAACCTTATTTCGTACTTTTATATCCATTATTTATTGTTTAAGAATGGATCCATGAAAAATTCCACTTCACGGTGGTATTCACCTTCACGGACTCCTACATATTCGTTATATGCCAAACGCCCTTTAACCAACACTCTAACAACATATTTGCTATTTTCTCCACGGCGTGAGTACTTGTTCTTTTCCATACTAAGCTGTACCTCAACTTCCAGATTCTTCAGAAATGGGATATAGTATAGAATACTGTCCCGAACACTTCGTTCACATTGCCGGATGCCTGCTCGTGACATTTGCACTTTCTCTTCCCTATTGTCCTTCCGCTTGACTATCTTGTAATCTGCCCCGTGGTTGAAATCTACCAAGTTCATCGCAATGAACTCGTTGTCCCAAAAACTAAATCCAAATTCCTCATCAGCCTTGAATCGCCTGATACTGGTGAACACGACAGTATCAACCCAATTATCAATAATCGATGATACATTGGTAAGTGGACGCTCAATCTGAAGATTGAGTTGCTCGTCAACGACAAACCGTATAGGAGAATTACAGTAATACATCAGTGGTGCTTTTTACGAATACTGTCTGTACTTCCCGTTCGCCGTATAGGTCTTGCACGTTCCACTTCTGGCTCTTGTACTCTTACCTCTCTTTTCCTGAACGATTTTACTGTAGAAATAAGCGCGTGAGTCAGTTCTATCCCGTCATTAACCATCTCCTGAATTACATAAGGTGTGTAATGTGAGTCAACAAAACATACACACCGTTCTCTCTCAGGAATAAAAATGTCTTCGTCCATATCTGATAGCGTGAGAAATATTTGTATTCCTTCTTGCATCAATGTAATCAAATGACGAGGTGTCATCGCGTCAGACTCTTTTTGTACTTCAATCATAATACGTACAAGAGAGGGGAGAATGGACATCACAAGAACATACTGCTCTGAATCTGTAGCCTCTCTGAGTGTTCTAACGAGTGCATCCACCTCAACTGCATAATTGGAAGCCGAACGCAATAATGTTCCGTTTGCCTTTAACGCAACACACGGTGCAATGAATGTGGAATCATGACTCCAACCGTGTTTGTATATGAAGCGAGCCAATGGAACTGCATCGGGGTTGTTATAGTGTTCACTCTCCGCTCTTATCAATAGTTGATAATCAGCGTCACAGAGTGGCACCGTTTTGTTAGCCCCGTTTATCTTAACGGTCTTATCGGAAGATTTATCTATGTACAAAATAAACGGTTCCGTTGTGTCTGGAAGTTTGACATTCTGAAATAACATCCTTTCTTCACGGGTGAACGATAGTTGAATGAGTTTCCCGGAATTAGTAATTGCTTCTGCTTGAAGCTCTGTAACTGACAATGTTGATTCTGTCAACTCAAAACGGAATATAGGCAGACTAAGAAATCCATAATTACCGTTCACAAGAACAGAATACAATGGTTGTAAGCAAGACAGATGAAAATCGTCAGCGGAACGGAATATTTCATCAGTAAGACGCATACCTGCTTGCCAATCCACGCGATATTTATTATTCATATTTCACTATATTAGTTGCGTACTGTAATTCAAGTAAATACCGTCCGAATGCTTATTTGCCTGTAATATCGGAGCGGCTAATCTATCTCCAAATTCCACAATCATCTCATCTTCTACAGACAAGAACCATGAAGAGAAAAATAAACTAAATTCTCGTATTTGTTCCTTCATAAGATTTAGATGTTGCTCGCTTTTAATTTCTGTTTGAAAGAAGACACTCCAAATATTTTTCCAGTTATTATAAGTGGCACCACAGTATATTTCATCCAAGTTGCTGCCGATCGCACAAGGAACTTCATCTGAAATTGGATTCTTTTCCTCTTTACGTTCCTTGATGATAGTTGCGTTGCCAGCAAAAACATATCCCAATGCCGTTTCTATCATATTGTCGTTGCCACGAAAAGACCTTATCCAATAGATACATGGATATACTGCGTTGATATAAGGATTGTTTTTGTTTACTTCATATCCCTCTGTCACGAAATCAGCCATAAACTGATTCCCTGAGAATATATTTTCATTGAGCCATCTCTGAAAGCTAATTCTTAACAATTGGAATTGCCTATCAAATGGCTTGAAGTATGTTAGTGCCTTATTCTTTTGTTCTTCCTGATCTTTGTATCGCTTGTCAAATTCCTCAGTATCGCCATCTGTTCCAAGGTAATGGTCTAATGGATGGAATAAGTACTCTGGTAGGATATGATACAAGCTATCCCTTTTCAAGGAAAATTTGACAATTGTGGAAGTGCTCTGCTTATTCCTAACAGATATACAGAGATTGTCTCCTAATGCAGTACGTTCTGAAACGCCCTTAAATTCAAAAGAATACAAAGCCTCCTTATTCGCAACCGTATCGACATGTGGAATAACCACAGACATAGCCACGTCTGCATCTAACCCTTTGGGAATAATAGGCTTCTCCATATTCATATAACTAAAAAATATCCATGCTGCCTTTCTTGATGACACCTACGTTGGATTGCCATTTGTTTTTAGGGTCAGCACTATAGAATTTTGTTTTTACAATTGCATTGGGATTCGATTGTTTCCTCTCTCCGTGCTTAGGACTTGTACGATATTCAAAATGAAGATGCTCTTCTTGACCTCTAAGGTTGTATGCATTTCCTGTCACTCCGCTCTTGCCTAAGACCGAGCCTTTTTTTACTGTCTCGCCATATTTTACAGAAACAGAACTTAGATGGGCATAAAAAGAGTAATATGTCGCTTTGGGTCTTTTGTGGGTTATCAGTACACACATGCCATAATCTGGGTGGTTTTGAATTAATGAAACGACTCCGTTTCCAACCGAATATACGGGTGTTCCTTTCGGTGCATAGTAGTCAAAACCTCTATGCCATCTTATGCTCCCATCTGCATAGTGCCTTACGGGTCCATACAGGTTGCTTGCCTTATTGCATCTGATTCGTGGGTTCTTTACAGGGTCTCCCCAAGACAAATCAGATGAGGTTTCTCCAAGCGTCAAATCTATATCTACGTCAAACGCCTTAAAAAGAGAGTCGTTGATGCTGAGCTCAATTTGATCTTGTTGGGGCTTACCTTTTTGTTTGGATTGCTTTTGCTTCTTATTTGGCGCATACTGTAGAGTTGTGTTCTGTAACTTTTCAAAATTACTCTGCGCATGAACATCTATACCAACAAATGATAAGGTAAAGAACAGTATATATACCTTTATATGATTACTCATCTCTTTATCTCCTTATTCTGTCCTGGTGATACAATGGAAATCGTCCCACCATAAACACATCTCAATTTGGCAGGTTTTAGCAATGCGGGTTCACCACAAATGAGGCTATTGGAGTCAACAGCACTCCATTTAGGACAAGTACCAGGTACGCAAGGCATAGGTGTCAGCTTCCCATGGTTGGCAGCCGTTGCAGAGGCGGTTGGAGGATAGCCTAATGAACGGCATCGGCCAAAGCTTGGTATATTCTTCCTGGAAACATAGTCTGCGATATTTGCTTGGTCTTTCCCCATGAGTATCACATTTTTTGGAGTAGCTTTCAAATGGGAGCAGGATGTTCCCATTGTACATTTTAACGTTGCGCCACTACATACATATTCCATCTTATCTTACCTTTACCTTTGAAGCTTGTATAGTAACTTCCTTATCTGCATTGACAGAAACATTACTATTAGCCTTAATATTAACATTGTCCTTGGCTGTCATTGATATACTGCCATCTGCATTGATTTCTATATCACCAGCAGAGTATATCGTGATTTTTTTATCGTCAGCGGATAATGTTATATGATATGTGTTATTTTTGTTATCGTAGATTTCAATTACACCAGCATCACCTCTGTCATTAAACAAAATGGTGTGACCGTTTCGTGTTCTGATAGCCTTTATATTGTTGGAGGTTCCTTTATCTTCCTTAGAGGCAGCCCATTCTTCGTCGGGTTTGCCTTTACCCCCATTGTATAAGGCTCCAATGATATAAGGTCTTTCTGCATTATCCATTTCAAAGCCCACCATTACTTCCTCACCGATTTCTGGAATAAATTGGTGTCCCTTGATATTTCCAGCATAGTGAACGGCTATCCTGAGCCATGGAGACATCATTTTGTCATCCTGTACTTTCTGCCACGGGAACTGCACTCTTATGCGTCCCAAATTCCGCTCATCCTTATTGTCAACGACGGTTGCACGTTGAGATGGTGCAGTTGGAAATACGTTTGCATTTGAATAACTCGGATAGTTGCAGGCGTTTGGGACTGCCGTGAAGGAATTGGAGTAGTCTTGACTATAATCAAATGCGTGATTGATACCAATAATTCTCAATGCATTCTGCTTTATATCAGTATTCTGTCCAGAAACATTTTGAGCACTATCGCAAATAACAAACGTCTGACCTATTTTCAACATCGCAAGCTTGGAAGAACCGTGTACAGTCATCAAACGAGCTTTCTGACCGTGAGCTAAAACCTTTACTGAATATTCAGTAATAGTGTCTGCACCCTCATCATCTTTTTGATTATCAAATCCACCAGAGAACAATGGCATAATTTGTTCCTGTGCGAACCTCTGTTTAGATGCCTCATACGCTTTGTCTGTCCAATCATTATATTTAGCATCAGCCTGAGAGTTTCCCGCATTCTTTATTGTTTCCTTTCCTGAGCCAAAAGCATAATGGTTGTTTAGCAAATGATTGAATGCAAACGAATTCATCTCCTGGCTTAATCCGTATGACATCAAGCTTCCACCCGGATATTGTAGGCTTGCTGTAGCAGCATTCGAGTTATCAAATTCTCCAAATATAAATTTGCTTCCTGTATTATACATCCATTCTCCAAATCGTACTGCAAGCATCCTAATGAAGTCAAAATCACTCTGATTATATTGTACAATATATGGAATCTTAGATGCAAAGCGTGGCTTTATCACACCTTGAATATCCTTATATGGTTGGAGTACAGTATCAACAATTTCTTTGAGGGTCTTATCTTCAAAAGATCTGCAATGAGGGGAATTTTGCAAAAGGCAATCGTATGATGCAGCAATAATGCTTGCTGATTGAGCACTGGCTGTCGCTCTGGAGGCATTGACATCTATTATCACTCCCTTGAAATCAAAAGCATCAACAGAGGTCCCCTCTTCCAGACTGGTTTTCTTACTTGATGCTTTAATCTCTATTGACTTTCCTATGAGTTGTGTGGAATCCCGAAATACCACATCTTTATCCGTTTCGGTTTTATTTTCCTTACTCAAAGTGAAACTCAATATCATGGGCTGTAAAAGTTCTTGTGATATGGTGTAATCCGTTAGCTTATACTGTTCCCCATTTATTGAACACATGGATATTCCTGATGTTGCTCCTCCATCAAGAATTATGGTGATTTCATGAATTAGGTCTGCACTATAATCATCTTGCGCTGTTGAAGCTGATGCCGATGATTGAACAGCTGTTGGTACAATGTTGTCTCCAGCAGGATTGGTGGTGTCAGAAAAAGGCTGTACAATAGATTGGGAATCCGTTGATGTGCCAAGAACAGAATCATCAATTGGAGATTCAGACCCAGTGAGTGTTCCCATGTGATCCTGCTTCCATGTTTCTTTGAACTGTCTTAGGCTCGCACCTGCAGCAACTATACTCGCGCCAGTGTTTAATAATCCGCCAATCGCAGCAGAGGCATATCCTGAAGCAGATGCGATATTCCCATGCTTCAATGCTTCCATAGCATTTCTGGCACTGTTGAAACTGCCAATACCTGTTGTACCTGCTTTTGTCAGTCCTGCTGCTGCTCCACCGAGGTTTGTACAGATATTGCTACCATCTTTGAGATATTGATCAATCCAACCAGGCTGTTTTCCTAATGATGAATAGATTTTATCAGTTATGGATTTTAGAGAAAGAGCCAACGCTGCGGTTCCTGTAGCAATATTTTGAACATTGGTATTTATCTTGTTCATTGCTTGTTCCGGCGTACCATAGCTGCCTCCCCATCCTCCAATGCCAGAAGCAGCCTTCAATATGACGGAACTATTGTTCTTTATTTGACTGCCTGCCTCAAAAATAATCGGATGATTGTTCTTATACGATACCACAAAGGCATCAACAGCAGTTGGATTTAACTCTCTGGCAACCTTAAATGCGGCATCATAGCCCTCGTCCGCATTTTTTGCCACCTTAGAAACATCATCAACAGACACTTCGCCGGTTAAGGCATCCTGCATCGCAACAACAGATGCCGTTGCAACTTTCAGAGCATCGTTTGTTGTGTTTTGGGGTGTTGTCGCACTCTGCTGTGAATTTGCATTATTTCCTGTTTGATTTTGCTGAGAAAGTTTTGTTTTGGACACATCAGATAAGGCTCCTGCAACAGAATCCAACTCCTTTGCCAAATTTGTCTTGGCAGAGTCGAACTCTGGTTGGTGGGCGGCATAAGTATCAAATGCTTTTGCCTTCTCTTGCAATTCACCTGCTGTTTTTTTCCAATCTGCTATGGTTGCCATTGTATGAGCTACATATTTATCTTCCAGTCATTTTCAAAGTTAGCCGCGCCTCCAAACGTGAACTTTCTTGCGCTCAATGTAACTTTAGTTCTGACAAGTAAACTGTTATTATTATTAAAATATTGGTACATGTTCACCATATACGCATCTTCAAAATACAAATGCAGATATTTTTTCTTGTTGTCATCGGTAGATAACAGCATTTCTATCGTGCCATTATATTTTTTTGCCCTATCAAACATCCAATTATAGAAGAACAGGTCATCATCTCCTTGGGCAGGCATAACAAACTTTATCAAACCACTCTGAGGCCTTGAAGATGGTTTGCCACTTTCATCCAATGATTGATAGAACTCGTACTCACATTCAACCAATTCATACTTGCCGTTTTGTTCAGCTTCAACAGCAGCAGCTGTTTTCAACTGTTTATGCATGACCAGTGTTGCCTTAAATGCCATATACTTTGTCGTTTGTAGATGCGACTGCCTGCCGTTTTACAGACAGTCGCATGTGGTTGGTGATTGTCCTATTAAAGTGCCCAGTGGTTGTCGTATTCAACGCTTCCCTTACCTGTGACAGTCAACTGACGGCAGGTGATGGTGATTGACTCATACATACGGTCTGTGTTGGTGTCATCATAAACCTCTTCATAGCTGACACAATATGCGTCAATGAAGGAAAGAGTCTTCATGATACCACCAAGTTTGTTAGGCCAAGTGATGGTTCCATTCTTTGATCCGTAGGAGTCACATGTCCATTCCAACAAGTCAGTGTTACCTGCATCGGTAGATTTTACCTTCAGGTTGATGACACCGCCTCGGGTTGTACCTGTGGGCTGACCCTCTACGTCAATCTGCTGATTGAACTGATACTGTACAAAGGTGACTTCGCGATCTTCGCATCCGTCAACCTTTAGCTGAGCTGTTCTTGGAGCTGCCATAATCGTAAAAATTTAATTGTGAATAACTGAATTATTTGATTTCGTTTGTCCATTCTGTCACACCATTATCTCCATTGTGTCCTGTCAACTTGATATAGAAATTCTTGGCTGCAAAGAATGGTTTCAACTCGATTTCAATCTCAATGTCCTTCGTCTTTTCGTTACGGACAATCTTAGGGTTTGAATATCCTTCAATAAGTTTTCCTGGTCCCTTGTAGTCTTCCAAGAAGTCGATGACCTGTTCTCTTATCTCCTGTGCCAGTTTGCCATTCCAATTCTTGAATGCTTCGTCGTTAAAGAAATTGGAGAATACCTTTCCAATCCAGTCAAACACACGAACGATTGGATATTCCTGCAATCCTATAGTAGCACCATTGTAAAGTGAACGGTTTGAGAATGCCATTACCCTGTTTTCCTCGAAAGTCATAGGTACGACTCCTTTGTCTATCAGAGCTGTAAGTTCTGACTTCAGCAAATCAAGACGTGTCCCTTTTGCCATGTCTATTGTACCATACTTCTTTCCTGCTATTCCTTGTGAAATAGGTGTTTCCTCTGTATTGCTCATACGACCTGCAATAGCTGCAGAAGGAGGCAAGAACAGGTCTTCTTCATCTTCATTGGTCTCGTCAGACTTCTTGCGTCCAAGGATATAGTTGCAAGCCATGATTACATTAGCCAAATAGGCATCTGTATCACTAAGGTTAGCCTTATCAAGGCCTTTATTCAATAGCTTCAGTGTTGGTGAATCAGCATAATCGGTTACAAGCATTACCTTATTACGATATGCCATCTGCCCCCACATGTTTACAATTTGCTTGCTTCCCAAATAACCTGGACTTACAAGTAAGGAGTAATTCTCTTTTAATGATAGGCGGTCAAAACTTCTGTTTAACTCGTCACGAACTGCTGCGAACACACGTCCGTCGGGATCTCCTAAGTCCTCTTTATCAACATTTATAAGATTCAAGCACTTTAGTTTTGCTTGACCAGAGTTAGCAAAGAACTCTCCAAGTGAACGATAGGCGGTTTCCAACTTGCGGGTCTGTTCATGTACACTGCCTAAGTTTTGAAGAAGATTTTTCTCTGCGTTCTTTGCTGCTTCTTGGCACTTATCAACAGCTTCCGATGCGGTAGTAGCATCGCTGTCAAGGATGTTAAGCCACATCAGCAAGTCTGTTTTAAGATGCTTACGTTGCTCTGCAAACTCGCTGTCTTGCAAGAAAATTCTTTTAGCAGCTCTGCTCTCTGGATTCATATTCTCCAGACCTTCTGCCATTGTTTCAAGCAGGTCAAAGTCACCATAATCCTCCAGCCCCTCAAGGCTTTCTTTGAGCTGCTCCGATGGATTCTCTATTTTGTGGATTTCCTCCAGATATGCACTTTCAGCAGTAGTTGTGACACTTGCTGCCTGAACTTGTGGTTTTAATTCTTCTGACATATATTATCCAATTTCTACTGGGTTCAACAATTATTTCTGGTCTAACTCTGCGAGAAGTGCTTGTAATGCTGCTACAAGATGTTTTCTACTGTCTTCATCCTCGAATGCACGTCTTAGAACCTTGTTCTTGATAAGGTGCTGTTCTATAGTCTTGTATGAATCCATAGCGGCTTTTTGCTGACTTAGGTAAGCACTTTGCTTGATAAGTTCCTTGTCATCAAAGTCCTTGATTGCATTGAACTTGAAGTTTTCTTTTACTGGACGTCCTTCTGTATCTAACATTTGGACATTCTTCTTTTCTGGTTGATAGCGTTCGAAAACATCCTCCATCGTCTCTGGTTGGAAAACCTCACCAGGCTTGATAGGAGCCATGTCTGTAAACTGGTCAACGTAAAGAGTCTTGTTTTGAGGGAATTCAATAATTCCATCAACAGCCTCGGCATCGAGGACTTTTGAGATTACAGTTTTTTTTGCCATATATTATGATTATTATAATTGTTCAGAATGTGAGACATCCCATTTTAATTCATCCTGTGCGTCTATTGTGAGGGTTGCATTGTCTCCCTCTTTCAATTCACCCGATATTATCATCTTAGATAATGGACGACGAATGTCCTTTCGGAGAATGCCAAGAATTGGTCTGGCACCATACTGTGCATTAAAACCGCTCATGGCAATTTTTTGTACAGCCTTGTCATCTACATGCAAAGAGATGTTTTGTTCATCTAACGTCTTCAACAAACCTTTAAGATGAATATTGAAAATCATTGTAACTATCTTCTCGTTTATAGGAGCAAATGGTACAATTTCAGTTAGGCGTGCTAAAAATTCCGGTCTGAAATGTCCCTGCATTACTTCTAGCATATCATTGTGCGTTGGAACGATATTCTTTCCAAACTGTTCAAATACATACTGGCTGCCAATATTTGAGGTAAAGATTATCAGAGCGTTAGAGAAGTCGCCTACGCGACCCAACCTGTCATGTAATTTGCCCTCGTCCAAGATCTGCAAGAACAAATCAAAAACAGAACGATGAGCTTTTTCTATTTCATCGAAAAGTACTATTGAATATGGTTTTTGTCGAATCTGATTAACCAAAAGTCCACCTTCTTCGTAACCTACATATCCCGGAGGTGCTCCGTAAAGCAATGCCACAGAATGTTCTTCCTTGTATTCTGACATATCGAAACGGAGGATAGCAGTATCGTCTTGGAAAAGAAACTCCGCCAATGATTTTGCAAGTTCTGTTTTTCCTGTTCCTGTCGGACCAAGGAAAAAGAAACTACCAATAGGTTGTCCTTTCTTATTCAACCCCGAACGGGATTCATAAATGGCATCAAGCACGGCTTTAATAGCATGGTCTTGGCCAACAACACGTTTCTTAAGAATCTCTTCGGCATTTACCAACCTGTCTCTTTCTGCTGCTTGAACATTACCTAGAGGTATGCCTGTTTTTTGCGAAACCACTTCCATGAGGTTCTCAACACACACCATTTCTTGCTTGGCATCAGGATTCATATCGTTTTTGATTTTCAACAGAGCCATTGTGCGGTCAATCAAATCTATGGCAGAATCCGGCAGGTGCTTCTCGCTGAAATATCTTTTTGCAAGTCTGATTGAGCTGGTTATGAAATCATCCGAAGCTTTAAGGTTATGATACGCCTCAAATGATTTTATAACTGTCTGGAGAATTGTCTTTGTTTCCTCTATTGACGGTTCTTCTATGATAAGACGTTCAAACTTGCCTGTTATCTCTTTGTCTGTTTCTATATTCTTGGTGAAACCCTCTATTGAAGATGTGCAAATACAAAGTAGGCCTTGATTCAATGAGGATTTCAAAAGGTTAATGGTACCATTTAGAGTGCCCTGTTTATCCATTAGTTTATCGAAGGCCTCGATTACCAGAATCGCATTATCCATATTAGATATTTCGTCCAAAACCTTTTTCATTCTGCCTTCTATCTCACTCTTGTAAGAAACTCCTATGGACAACGCTATGGTATCTAATTCATAGACTTGGGCATTTCGCAAATAAGAAGGAACTTTATCAGAAATGATAGCTTGTACGAAGGCATTAACCAATGCTGTCTTACCGACACCAGATTCTCCTGTAATCAGTATGTTTGATTTTGTCTTTCTACCAAGAATACCATAGATTTCTTCAAGTTCACCTTCAAAGCCGATGGATTCAGATAGCTTTCCTTCAGTCTGTTGCTGATTCTTTAATATACAATAGGCCGCAATGGCTTTTCCTCCAGTTGTCTTAGACTGTTTTAGTGTTCCTTTATTTGTTGGAGCGTTTATACCTTGCGAATTGCAAGCTGCCACAATGCTCTCTTTTTGTAAGGGTAGAGTCTTTAACTGCTCGAAAGTAAATCCTACACCAGGAGTTACGACTGCAATAAGTAGTGATATTGGATCAATCATTTCTTTTTTAGATTGCGAACGCACACTATCCGCTTCACTGACTATCGCCTTTGTCAATGCTGAGAACCCTTTGACGGAAGAGTCAGAACTCTTTTTCAACATTTTCATTCTAATGTCCGCCCACTCTAATATATAGTAATAGTCTGCATCTAAAGTTTTTTCTATGAATGCAACCAGACCTATATCTTTGTGGAGAAGTGCTTTTAGAATATGAGCTGGTTCTATTGCTCCGTTCATATTCTCTTTCGCATATGCTTCCGCTATCTGAAAGACTTCAATTGCACTTTCATCGAATCCATCTAACTTATTGGTCATAATTGTATGCTGTTTATTATTTCTTTTCAATGACATTGATTACAATGTACTCGTTTCTTCCTTGTACATATAAGACATAGTCACCCACCTCATTAACAGGAAATGATACTTTGACATTCCCTAATGGAGTTGTCTCACGAGATACTGACACGTGAGATTGAACTAAATCTTGATATGTAATTACAGGCCATAGAATCCGTTCGTTCTTTTTTCCGTCTTTTTTAGGAATGCTTTCCATGTGGGCCTTTACTAATGTAACTGGGGTGTTGGGGTCTTTAAATCTTGCCTCTATACACACGGTGTCACCAACTGCCAATTGTTCAGACACGACCTCACCTAATAACAAGTGCTCACCTTGTGATTGTAGAGGAGTGAAATATGCTGGTTTCCCATTCAACAGTATTTCGTCTTCGTTCAAAAACTTATCGTACACCTCAACATACTTGTCATTTGGTATCTTGGCGTATGATAGAATCAGATTCTGTTGTATATTTCTCTTATGCCCATCTTCAAACTCAAACACCAAGTCCTTACCTAATGTTCTGGAAGATATAAATCCAGTCAGTTCTGCAGCTTCATCTTTGAGCTTAATTACATCAAGTAGAGGAATTTGAGTCCACAACGGCATCTTCTCATTCAACTTTTCAGTTTGAATTTGCTTTATCTGACTAAATTTATAAGAAAGGACATCTCCATTATCTGTCTCAATCTTTACATCTTTTCCTGGGTATTGTTCGGTAATCTGTCCTTCAACCTTTGAATCATCCTTTAATACAAGAACTTCTTTCAAGCCAGAGAACAGGTTTGCTGGGCGTTTATTCTTAACAGTCCTGTACATGTCACCCCACTTGAATGCATAGTTGCTCGGGGTTACATTGACAAACTTCAGCAAAGACCCTTTTTCCAACAGAAACACTTTGGAATATACGCTGCTGCCAAATTCCAAAGTATACAATTCAAGGTATTTTTTGCCCTCTTTCACAATCCATTTGCTGTTTTCTGTAGCCCATTGTTTCCATTCTTTGGATAAGGAATCTATAGGCACCCTCTCAATTATCTTATTTTGAAGGGAGTCACTATTAACTACAATCGTCGCTTTAGTAGATTGGACTGTAATATACGAGCCCGGTTTTTGTTCTGCAATATATCCTTCAACAACAGAACCACTCTTCATGTAGAGTTGCTCAATGTTTTGGGCTGATGAGTTTTCGCTAACACAAAATATTAAGGCTAATATATAATGCGGCTTCAATATTAGTTTCATTGCAAATTACATATAGGTTTGTCTGGTTTGGCAATACGTCAGAGGTATGCTTTTCGCATGCCTCCGACATATTAGCCAAAATGTTTCTATCGATATTTAATCTCTGACATTAGATGCTGTATAACATTGTTATTTGGGAGAATCATGCTGCTTCATGCTTAAATTTGTATAAACAACTGCACCATTCAACTTGTCAAGAACAACTTTGAGATCCTTTTTGCTGTTGTAGAACACGTATAAATTGCTGGTGCTCTCACTATTTGCAGCTACATACTGCTTTGCTAAATACTCCTTTATCGTATCAACTTTGGCTGGTTTGTAATAGACCCAAAACGAAGATACTTTATTCTCTGTATTAAAAACAAATCCTATGATGTCTGCATAATCATTATTGCTTATGTAGTAGTAATCACTACCATTTGCAGAGTATGAATAGTCTGTGAAACTATAACTTCCTCCTAGCGTGGCCATTTGTGATTTTACAGAACTTTGATTTAAGCCAAATAAAGTTGTATAATCAGGCCATAGAACATCTACATCATCTTTAGGTTGATATGCATCTCTTAATATATAGCTAAGGAAATAATATGTTTCTTTGCCAACCTCATTTTTCTGTAAAACTATTCGATAATGAGAATCTACTGATGCATCAGGGTTTAAGAAACAATAATTATTGGGACTTGTGTATTCTTGATCTACGCGATATTTTTCAGTAAGTTTCTGACGGACATATTGAAGAATATCATCTGAAAGATTAGGTAATAAGAATTGTACAATTACCGCACAATCAACATTAATATTTAAATATCCAACCGTACGTTCAATCTCAAATCTATCAAACCCAGGGCGAGGATAATTTGCCAAATACAACGTTTTGCTGGAAGACCAATTATGCGATTCCGGGTCAGCTCCCCAAAAGACATTAGCCCAATCTTCATCTCTTTCTAATATTGATTCAAAATTATATGATAAGAATTCATCTATTGATTTTTTGCAATAATTATCTACTTGTTGTTGAGCATACTCATTTGCCTTAAACTTCTCTGGATATTCAAAAACATCCAAAGATAAACAATCTAAAATCATACTCAGCACATACTGCTTACCCGGTAACAAATTAATGACTTGATTGCTAAGTCCATCAATTTTGACTTTGCCTGCATATTTGCTGAAGACATCATCTTCTTTCAATTCGTTTTTCTGTATATGCCATTTGAATGTGCAATTATCATCAGGAAGTAGTGCTCTATATGAATGTTGCAAAGGATTCTTTTTCTCTAACCAATCGTTGGTTACTTCAGAAATAGCCAAGTTATAATCAGAAGCCTGCTCTGTATATTTTGTCGAGAACGAACCATTCTCAACTATTACCTTGTTCTTACACTTGTTAGATTTAATAAAATATCCTGCACATACAGGTACGTATCTACTATACCCCTCAATACCTGCACCCGAATGGTCGTCATTATTTTCATATATGTGGATAAGCGCAGTAATGGGTTTTATATCAGCGTTGATAGATACTGTGCTATTTGTGATATTAACATTCTGAATATCTACGCCTAATGTCTCAAAAGCCACAGGATATACATTATCATTCTCTGTAATTGAGAAATCTTGGATATTTGACTCATTTTCAATATTCCAGAATCTGTAGCCTGCACCTCCTAATCCCTCTCTGAAATCAGCAACGCTTACCACAGTGTAATTGCCAGGAGTTAAATGAGGAGTGTATTTTAATGATTCAGTTATATTGTCACACAACTGTTCGCTTTTATCAACAAGTTTTCCATTCTCGTCATATACGAAGACTGAAAGATTGAGTTTCCAACCATCCTGTGACATCTCAAAATCCCCTTCTTGGTATTGTTCGTAATCGTCAAAGATGTGAGCTGCGGTAATACCAAATCCTGATTTGTATGCAATCTCAATGTCTTCCTGGTCTGTACATGAAACGAGAGTTGCGACTAACGTAATCAGACCAAATAATATCTTTTTCATAAATTATTCTTGTTATTATGTTAATACTATAGTTAGAACAGCCAACCTGCTGTAACTTGAATATTACTATTATTCTTCCACTTTAGATTTTTACCGAGGTCAGTGAATCCCATAGTATATCTTGCGCCGACCATTAATCCGAAGTCGAATTCGTAGGCTGCTCCAACCCCTGCTCCGAAGTTAAATCCTTTACAATCTTCAAATTTCACAGTTGCATCTTCATATTTTAACGTTTTTGGAGATGACGATATCAAGTAAGAAAACTCAGGACCAACTTCAACGCTTAAGCGAGACAGTGGATATACCTTCAGCATGACAGGAACCTTTATATAGTTCAACTTTACATCTCCGCCGTCACTTTTTATGACCTGATTGGAGAATAAGATTTCTGGCTGTAATCCCCACAAGCCAGTACCAGGGAGGCTGCTCTCAGTTCTTTGCCCCCAATGGAAGTTAACAAGAGCACCGACTTGGAAACCAGTCCCCATAGAAAAGCCAGGGTCAAACGTCATATCGTTGCTCATGTTGGAAAGGTTAACACCAGCCTTGACTCCATACTTTATGGATAAAGCAGAGCCATGACGATTCTTGGATGAGACTGTCTCAGTTCCTTTACTGCCAGTTCCTCTATCCACTTTTACTTGTGCGAGAGCACTTGTGCTCAAAGCGAGGAAAAGCCCGAGGGCAATAATTAATTCCTTTTTCATGAAAAATGTATTTAAAAGTTTACATTACTTTAATTTGCTTCTTTTCTTTTTTCTCCTCCTTGGGAGTAGTCGGAGTGTGCTTCGGATGACTTATTCTTTTCTGAACAAAATCTTTCACTATAGGGCATCCTTCTTCTGAAATTGTTATAGTGTATTCAAAGGTCTTGCTACCTCCTTCTGGAATATTTGAAAAACTTACTTTGATACTTTCATCTGCCTGTTTGAAAGTGAGGTATCTTGACTTCTGACCAGTAATGTCAACACGCACTTGCTTATTGGGTATGCCTTTGACAGAATGAATCGTAATATCTAAATACCCATTGCCGTTCTTTGCTTCGTTAGGACCAGAAATACTAACAGTGTAGCCTGCTTCGTGCTTGGTAGATAATTCAATCATTCTGTGCATCCAGTCCAACCCATCATAAGTAACAGCAACATCTACTTTACTTGTAACAGTATTGTCGAACTTTGTGGCACCCAAGAAGAAAGGAAGATGCATTTTCCATTGTCCATTTGCTTCTTTTAATGGAGCATATCTCAAATATCCGTTATTGTTTATGTAGCACTTCAATTGTTTTGGATCTACATCTTTCATATCCACTGGTATCTCAATATAGTTCACAGGATCCAATTCTTCTAAATTAGATGAAGACAGCGATGGAAGAGTGTTGTGATTGAATACAAATACCTGAGTGGGACTTCTCAGTTCGATTCCTGCTGACGGGTTAAGTTTTAGAACTCCGATAGATTTATCCTTGGCGTTTACAATGGCATATTTCTTCTCATACGTTTCAACGTTCTTGAAAGAATGCTCCAATATTGGCTTACCCATATAGGTAATTTGTACTCCGTTTTTAGTAACCTGTTTGCTGAGAATCTCAGAGCTTTCGGTGACAAATGTCTTCTCATCCTTTATTTGATAAGGAAATGTCAGTTTGTAATTGGCTCCAGAAATCCTCCATTGGTTATCTATGAAGTAATGGTGACCATTCTGACTCATTAAGTATGTGAAGTCATCTGATAAATCAACATACATTTTACTTTCCAATGTCTTGACCGATTTTAATTGATTTCCGTCTAATGCCATTATCCTAAGTAAAGCACCGCCTCTGCTGGAAGAAGTAACGGCCAACAACTTTCCGTCCACCATCGAGCTTAAGAAATTATATTTAGTATCTGAGATGATGGCAGAACCACCAGATTTATTGATTATTCCAAAATATCCATCCCCGTCAGCATATTGTACAGTAGCATATCCGTTCTGGAATGGAGCAGCAAGATAGAAACGTGCCTTGACAGAGATGATACCTTGCGCATTTATATATCCACACAATCCATTACTTTCTTTATATGGAAGAAGCCCCTCTTTATAAAACGGATAGTTAGTTGTGAATACTTTTTCGTTGTCAAAAGACTTGATTGTCTCTCCGTTCTGGTCTAATATCCCAATTATTCTATGACCAGATTTGTCTAAAATTAGGGCACGGTCTTCAACAAAGGATGTAATGCTATCGTATTTTATGCTCAGCACTTCTTTGCCATCAGCTGATATGATACCCCATTTGTTGTTATTGTTCTTAACCTTAAAGAGGTCGTTACCCATATAATGTATGTTGGTGTATTTTCCTGGATGACAAAGCCATTCCATACTTTGTGCCATCAGGTCAGTTAGACCAAAGGAACACATGACGCATAACAATATCTTTTTCATCATAAATGTTATTTTAATTGTTGTGGCTTGTTTTTCAATAATTCCACTACATGAGAAGCTTTTATCGCGTAATTAAAGCCCTGACTTTTTGAGACTCCTGCATTAAGGACACCTATCAATTGTCCCTTCTCATTAAATATTGGAGAACCGCTTGCTCCACCGTATGAGGAAGCATCAAAGCCAAAAGAGTAATCAGCGCATTCTTGTGTGACACTACCTCCATGTCCCAAAAGTTGGATGCCTTTTGGTGACTTCAAGTCTTGAAGACTTAATCCAAAAGGAAATCCCATAGTATATACATGCGAACCTACGCAAATATCTGAGTCATTGACGACTGCTTGGTCAAGATTAACAATGGTACAATTGTCATCAGGTAGTTTCTTCGTCTCTAATTGTAGAATTGCTACATCGTTCTCAGTATTGTCATGTGCAATTAATTCGCGACACTGTTTGAGGTTTTCTTCACTAAAATAGGCACCATTAGGTATCATGCCAATGTATGACAGAACTCCTTCTACTTTTATTTGAGCAGTAAATGCGTTAAGTGCAGGATTTTCTGAAGCCGCAACAGACATGTACATTTTATACCGATCTGAAATCAACGACTGTTCCTTGTCAAATAACCATGGCCTGACAATGTGTAAGTTGGTTGCAATTTTTCCATCTTCTGACACATAGAATCCTGTGCCTGTGTAGATATTCATGTTTGCTCGTTGACCATTTACAGCCTTTAGCTCTCCATTAGAAACAACTACTTCCGTAGGTAATTCCAGTTTCTTAAGATCCAAATTCCCTGCTGATACCTCATAATAATAATAGCCGATGAGTAAAACAATAGAATTCTTATACTTGTCATATATCTCCTTATCACTCATTGGTTTAGCCTTAACTGTTTTCTGGTTATTACCGCCACAGCCATCCAAAGAATAGAAAGCAAAACCACATCCTAATAAAATCAAGATAGATAAAACACCCCATAATATAGGTTTTAAATTTACAGATGGGCTATCTCCGTAGGGATTGGGAACTGAAACACCAGCACAAAGAATGGTATCACCTCGCTTTAACCTTACATTTTGATTAGATGGTATTGCTTTTCCATTTATTGTTGTGCCGTTTTTACTATGATCTTGTATATACCATTTTTTATCTTTTCGCTTTGATAAGGTCGCATGATATCTGCTAACTTTTTCTCCTTGTAATTGATACTTGTTTCTGAAATTTGTGCCAATGCCACGCATCTCCCTAATATCTGGGTCAATCACAACAGGAGGAACACTTTGCCAATCTAAGATTTGGTCTGCAAAACGAATATTATCTCCTCGTTTGATAGGAATATCCCTATTTGGCTGTAGTTTCTGGTCATTGAGATAGGTGCCATTCCTGCTGCCCTTGTCGGTTAACAATATCTCACCATTGTCAAGCAAGAGTATCTCGGCGTGATAACCACTCACAAATTGACTATGTAGTCTTATTTGGCAATTACTGTCTGTTCCTATTACAAGTAATTTCATAACCTTCTGTTTGTTATTAGTAAATTGGATTATAAATCTCTTCCTTTGGCTTTTCAACTTTAACGGAATCTTTCTTTTTCTCCCTACGAGGTGTTTGTACTTTAACAGGTTCTTTTGGCTTTACAGTCAAAGTGTCTTTCTGTACAATAGTGTCCTGCGTAATGGTGTCTTTGTTAACTTCACTTCTGTTTTCAATTACAGGAGTTGGAGTATTATCCGGCTTGTCAGGAGTAAGAAGATTGAAAGCCACAAAGCCACCAATGACTATAAGTGGTATTATTATGATTGTCCACTTTAAGTATTTTGATCTTTGCTTGGGAATTAAAGACCAATCAAAATCTACAATATGCGCAAATGATATGACATCTTTGCGTGAGACCGGAACTTCTACATTGGATGAAATTTTCATTCCATTCACATAAGTACCATTTCGACTCTGATCTGTGATAAAAATTTTGTCTTCAGATTCAATTCTTATAGTTGCATGTAACCTACTGATTACATCACTATTATCAGGTATGACAATGTCACAACCTTCTTCTCGGCCTATAGTATAGATTTTTTTCATGGCTATTTTACTTTTATTGAATCCGTGTTGATCTGAGTGGCGTTCTTAATGCTGTCTACTTGCTCTTGTTCTGGTGAAAAACCGTCATTTGTCTTATCATGAATCACCATTGAAATATTAAAGACCAAACTAATCAATAACAATACTGCAAGAATCAGAATTATGATTTTTGCTGTTCTATTCATCTTTTCTTTTAATATTGAATTACTACTCATTTCTAAGATTGCTGCAGTTAGATTGTCAAATTCTTGTCCGCTATTTCGACCAATGCTTTCAACAACATTAGCCGTAGATTCCAAAATTTTGTCGATAGGGTTACTTTCTACAAGATGTCTTACAAATTCTTCCTCTGGCATAGCTCCCCAAAAACCATCAGAACAGAGCACAAAACGGTCTCCTTTCTTATATGGTCTTTCGGCAATCTCAACCTCTACGTCTGCATTAACGCCTAAAGCTTTCAATATTACGTTTGATTGAGCTGACAATCGCGCCTGTTCTTCTGAAATGATTCTCTTTTTAACCATTTCAAATACCATAGAATGGTCGAATGTTCTAAAGATCTTTTTCCCATTTCTAAGTTGATATATACGGCTGTCTCCAACGTATGCAGTAAGTGCTGAATATGGTGTTAACAACAACACTGTCGCCGTTGTGCCCATTCCTCGTAAATTCGGATTTTTTTGTCCGTGCTCAATTATTGCAGAATTGGCATTTTTGATAGCTTGAATTAAGACTGATGTCGGATTTGCTTTCTTTTCTGCTAATGCAACTGTTTCTAAAATTGTTTGTACGGCCAATTGAGAAGCAACGCTACCTCCTTGCATTCCTCCCATTCCATCACATACTACGATGAGAGAACCAAGTTCAGTTTCTCTGAATCCTGCAGAGTCTTGATTTTCTTTGCGCCCGCCAATACGAGAATCAACAAAACCTAAAGTCTTACCTTTAATATTAATAGGTGTGACCATAATATATTATATAAGTAATTACTAATATGAAAATCGTTACAAATACTAAGAGTAGTATCACTTTCGGATTTCTTATAATATCAACGATGGATTTTCTGTTGCGATTGCGATAAGCATCCATTAAAGCGTACTTAAATTCGGTTGCAGACTGGTATCTGTCCTCCGGAGCTTTCTCGGTTGCTTTGAGAATGACATTGTAAATGGTTCTTGGCAATTTGTTATTATATGGCAATTTCATTGTCATTTGCCGTGATAATACTTCAGCATCAACCACAGTTTTAAACGGATTGGTACCTGTAATCAGTTCATATAGAGTCACCCCTGTAGCATATATATCAGCCCGATATGTAATCTCGTCTTTTTCTGTCTTTCTTGCAATTTGTTCAGGAGAGGCATATTGGGGAGTACCAATGAATCCAAATGAAGAATACTTGTTACCCCCATTTAATCTAGCAATACCTAAATCCATCAGTTTTACGACTGAACCATTTTCTATCATAATATTTGATGGTTTTACGTCACGATGCACAACTCCGTTAGAATGCAAATATTGCAATGCGTCTAAGACACAACATATTTCAGATACGATTTTCTCCAACCGGTCACTTTGTGGAAGATTATTTAATTGTTCTTTGACGTGTGCCTCAATGGTTATACCTGCAATATATCCACTTAAAATGAACATTGGACCCTCATTTGGAGCACACTCACATAGTCCTTTCATCTCTACAAGATTTGGGTGAGACAACGACAGTGTCGCTTCTTGTTTGGCTCTTTCCCGAATCTTAATATTGTTAGCATATCTGTCTTTTATTCTTTTTATTGCAACCCGTTCATTGGATTCTTGCGAAAATCCCAAATATACTGTCCCCATAGCTCCTTCGCCGATGGGTTTGCTATTAGGATCATATATATATCGACGACCAGATACGTTTAAGCATATCAAAGCTCGACCGTTTTGCTGATAAATAAGTTGTACTGAACACATAACCGCTATTGTTTAAGTACTTCGATGTTTTCTTCCAAGACTGTTTTAAGTTCTGTGTTATTATAACCATGTGCAGCATTGACATTCAGATTCACCAATGCCAATGATTTTTCAAAACTGCTCAAAGCATTCGATGTGTCGTTCCTAAAATAATAAGCAAGCCCAAGAATATAATATGCCTCTGGAGTAACTACATTCTTATCCTCAATGGATGAAATGTACTTTATGACAAGTCCTAATTCTGCTGGCAGTCTTTCATCTCCTGTATCTTTACCCAATAATTTTCTTCTATGCGTTATAATTTTGTTTTTCGGATTTGAAAAATAAGTAATTCCGACTTCCACTTTTGCGGTATCATTACCATTGTCTGCCATAACCTTCAACTGCTCGAAGGCCGTTTTGACTGAATCAGGATTGCTTGAATCTATATTCGCAAGAGCTTCATGGAGTTGAAATCTGTTAGATGGGTCAGGTACAGACGGATAATTAATTATCTGCTTTATACCAAATCCAATTGCAATTATCGTAACCACTATTGCTGCATATTTACATGCGTTTACAAAAATATTGGGTCTGTGTTTTTCTGCCGCATCTATTGCAACTCTAAATTCCGCAATAGAACTATATCTTCGATTTTGAAGCTTTTCAGTTGCTTTTCTTACAATTTTTGCATACTCTTTATTTCTAATGTGTTTTACAGGAACCTTTTTCTTCTTTTGACACTCTAACACTTCGTATTGTGTTCCGTCAAAAGGTAGTCGCCCAACTAACAGCCTGTAAAATAAGATGCCTAAAGCATATATATCTGTTGTACAATTCTGGTTTTTCACATCACCTAACACAAGTTCTGGGGATGCATATTCGGCCTTACCTATGAAAATACCAGTTGCTGTCATTAATTTGTCGTTAGTGCCCAAGGAATTTAATTTCTTTGCAATACCAAAGTCAATCAACTTTATGCATCCGTCTGACGTCACCATGATATTTCCAGGGTCAATATCTCTATGTATGTACCCTTTATCATGTAAAGCCAAGACTCCAGATAATATATTCCTTATAATATATAGAGATGTAGCTTCTTTGTCTTTTATATACTTATGATATAAATCCCGTGCAAATTCTCCATTGCTATTTTTTATTCCATCAAATCGTCCTACAAGTAAGTCTGACAATTCTATACCATTGAGATACTCGCTGATTACATAATGGCGGTATGATGATTCTGCCAGATGATTTGTCTCGAGTACGCTGATGAAGCCAAGCATCTCTACTAAATTGTCATGCTTTATCCTTATCGATGCTTCTCTTTCAGCCCTGGTATACACTTCCTGTGGCAGGTTGGGATGTAATGCCTTTATTGCAACCTCTTTGCTATTGCCCGTTTTTTCTTCTATGCAGTGTCCATAATACACGATACCCATTCCACCTTCTCCAAGAGGGGTGGAGTGGGCATCATATTCATAATAAATGCCTTTCTGCTTTTCGTACTGACCTTGAAGTTTTATTATCTTCATAGTTACATAAAGATTGTACCACCTGGTTTGTTGACAGGCTTATTCCCCACGTCATCTATTCCTACAGTTCCTCCTTGTGGATTGGACACATTTTGACCATATCCTTGCGTAAAACGGTTCTGAGATGGAGCCACGTATGGATTGGATGATTGATGAGATTCTTGTACTTGACCTTGTGTAGGAATAAAGTCACGATGAATGTTTAGCCCGATTTGTTTAGCATCTATGAGAATAAGATACAAATCGTAGTGCTCTCCGATTGTAATTATATCCCCATTTACGCATTCCCTTCTGTCAAAGCCAAGACTTTCTCCGTTAATCATTGTTCCACAAGTAGAGCCAGAATCGTTAATCCAAGCTATTACCTTTTCAGGGTTCTTCATCTGTTGTACCACCAAAACAGCATGTTCTTCAGATACAGTAGCTTCACTTAAACAAATACTGTTCTTTTCAGCTCTGCCAATTGAATTTGAGCCAATGCGAAGCGGCCAAAATTCGCCGTGTCCAGATCTCGAAATAGAGTACAAGAATCCGATTATAGGTTTTTGACTGGGACGTTCCATACCACTGACGTTAGTACCAAATGGATTGGGTACACATGTGTTACTCTGTCCATTTAAGTTTTGCTGACCGAAATTTGAATGTTCGGTATAAGCATCTTCCATTCCTGGAATTACAGTCTTATTGCTGCTCATAATTCAATGTGTCTAAATTATTAACTTATATATTTGACTTTACAGTATGTAATCATTTTATTATTATTTTCTTACTGCCTATGACATTATTTATTAGGGTGTCCAGTTTAACATTCCCAATTTAGCCCACTTTTCTGAGTTGATTGATA
>ENA-ORRR01000413-ORRR01000413.1-human-gut-metagenome-genome-assembly--contig:-NODE-413-length-41411-cov-4.78731_pt1 | contig 41411 bp, 35 predicted proteins | sample MGYA00242182_ERZ509148 | MGnify/ENA primary metagenome ERZ509148 (study PRJEB26280, sample SAMEA2338674) | human gut metagenome | biome: human gut; feature: human-associated habitat; material: faeces... | reverse complement strand
TCGCAATTTATCGAGATGTATCATAAAACTCATAATACGCAAACTCTTGAATCGGTTTGTGCAATTATTAGCAAAGGAATCACACCAAAGTATGTTGATTTTTCTTCTGTTGCCGTGGTAAATCAAGCTTGTATTCAATGGGATGGTCAACATTTAGAAAATATAAAATATCATAATGAGGAAATTCTCTTTAAGAAAAGAACTCTTCAGACAGGAGATGTTTTATTGAATGCAACAGGTACTGGTACCCTTGGAAGATGTTGTGTATTCAATTGTCCATCAAATGATAATATATATATTAATGATGGGCATGTGATTGCTTTAGCTACGGATAAATCTATACTTCTTCCAGAGGTTCTCAAAGCATACTTGTCCTTAAATGATACACAGGCGGAAATATACAGACTATATGTAACAGGTTCTACCAATCAAGTTGATATCGTTTTTTCAGACATAAAAAAAATGAAAGTTCCTGTTCCGGACATTGATGACCAAATATCGTTTGTTAAAATACTCAATCAGGCCGATAAATCAAAATTTGAATTAAAACAATGTATTGAAAATATAGATAAAGTCATCAAAAGTTTAATAAACAGATAATATACATATACTATGCAGACAGATGCTTCAAATGTTACACTTCCCAGTTTATTTGCCAATAAGTGTTTCCGTGTGCCAAACTATCAACGTGGATATGCTTGGGGGGAACCCCAACTCAATGATTTGTGGGATGATATTATGGACATTCAAAAGAATGGTACGACATACAGACCACATTATACTGGTGCCATAACATTACAGCAGATTGATCTAAGTGATTTAACACCAGCAGAAAGGAAATTATCTGCGTCTGGTATGGAGTATTACAATGTTGTTGATGGTCAGCAAAGATTGACAACTCTTGTTATTCTACTTAATACACTAGTTAAGAGAATTACAAAAGGTAAAAAACAATTGATAGAGAACTATATCAAGACAAAGCAACACGTATGTAGATTTGCATATGGAGATACTAACGGAAATAGTTATCGTTTCTTTATGAAAAACATTATGGGAGAAGCGAATACTCTTCCTTATAGTTCTACCATTTATACTGCAAATCTTGAATATGCATCTTCGTTTTTTGAAAGTAGATTATCAGCATTGAAGTCTAAAGAACTTAATGAATTTCAAGAAAAACTTCTTACCTCATTAGTCTTTGACACAAAATATATCCAAAACAATTTGGATGTTCAGGCTGTGTTTGAGACAATGAATAATCGCGGTAAACCTTTGACAACTCTTGAAAAACTAAAAAATCGCTTGCTATATATGACCAGTAAGTTTGATGATACAGTTAATATAAAAGGACTTTCAGATGAGATCAATAATGGCTGGGGGCTGATATATGAAACTCTCGGCAAAAACAAGGATTCTTTGTTGAACGAAGATGAGTTCCTGTCAGCATATCTGACATTATTAAGGGAACCTGCTGATTATGCATTCTCGGAATCATTGGCAGAGATAAAAGTGTTTCAAATGTTTTGCAATCATGCCACTAAATATGACTTTAGTATGGCAAGACAACACGATGTGTCTATTAAAGAGCCAGTAGTGGATGAAAATAAAATTAAGACTTTTGTTTCTGGCATTGCAAATTTTGTAGGGCATTGGTACAATGTATATTTTCCAGACTTGAATACCGAAAGAGGTTTACATATACAGAAAATTCAGTATTTGAATGGATCAAAGGAAATGCGTATTTTTCTTGCGAAATTATTGATGATGGTAGATACTCAATCAGCTTTGGTTGATGACTGTCTGGCAATGACGGAGAAGGTTTTGTTTAAGAATGCACTTCCAGGAGTTTCATTGTTAGATGAACGTCGTTTTGCAACTCGTGCTCGTGATTTACATAATGGAGAATTGTCACTAAATGAAGTTAAGAGCGAGTTGGATAACTTATTACTCAAGCCTATTGATGCCAAATCGTTGATTGATGGATTCCGCTATTTGTTTACTTATGTGAGAGGCAATATAGGATTCCATCGTTGGGGAGCGCTTAAGTTCTTTTTAATGGAGTATGAGAATCACATACAGAAAAATGGCTTCCCTCATGTTAAGTGGGGTAATTATGACAATGTTCAGATAGAACATGTAATGCCAAGGACGTGGAACAACCATTGGAGTCTTGAAATGGATGATTATTTGAATACACATCAGTCTTTGAATAATGACGAAGTTGAAAGAGCTAAAAATATACTTATCAACTCGTTGGGTAATTTAACTGTAATTCAGGATGTTAAGAATGCTGGCCTAGGAGATAGCCCTTGGGAAATAAAACAAAAAGCCTATCTTAATGGTAGTTACAGCGAGATAGAAATTGCCACAAATATGTTATGGCATCCTTGGGGACATGCTTCAATAAAAGCTAGAGGAGAACAAATGCTCGATTTTATGTGTGATTATCTTGAACACTATAATCATCGTCCACTAACTATTACTCGAAATCCTGAACAAGATGACTATACTGACATTCTGTTCTTTGAAGCTAAGTATAATTAAAACAAATCTATAAATTTAAGAAAACAATACTTTGAAATATAGATAAAATCTTCAAAAAGTTTAAGTAGAGGATAATGTTGATGCTGCCATATCGATTAAATTAAATATATAAAAGTATGAAAACAATTTTGATAAATGATATTGAGCAGGCTATGCAAGGAGTATTAAACAACGAGCAAATGAGCCAATTGCGAAAGGTACTTGAATATGCTTTCCGCAACATCAACGTGTCTTCAAAAAGCAGTGATGGACAGACTTGTGACGATAGTATGAAACTGATAGATAACTTTCTTTCTGCCAAGCGAGTAGAGGGTTGTTCTGACAAATCTATACATTATTATAGGAGTACATTGAATAATGCAATTCGTAAAATTGAAAAAAATGTACGTCACATTACTACTGATGACCTTCGTAACTACTTAAATGAGTATCAACAAACAAGTGGTGCTACAAAGGTTACAGTAGATAATATCCGCAGAATTTTATCAAGTTTCTTCTCTTGGCTTGAAGACGAAGATTATATAGTGAAAAGTCCTGTAAGGAGGATTCATAAGGTGAAGGTTGGTAAGACAGTAAAAGAAACTTATACTGATGAAGCATTAGAACAGATGCGTGATTACTGCGATGGGATTCGAGATTTGGCTTTGATTGACTTGTTGGCTTCAACCGGAATGCGTGTAGGGGAGTTGGTAAAACTCAATCGAGAAGATATAGATTTTCAGAATCGTGAGTGTATTGTTACTGGTAAAGGAGATAAGCAGCGGAAGGTCTATTTTGATGCTCGTACGAAGATACATCTGCAACGCTATTTAAATGAGAGAAATGATAATAATCCGGCTTTATTTGTTTCTTTATTAGCGCCTTATGAACGGTTGCAAATTAGTGGTGTGGAAATCCGATTGCGTAGGTTGGGACGAGAGCTGAATATACCAAAGGTGCATCCTCATAAATTTCGTCGTACATTGGCTACAATGGCGATAGATAAAGGCATGCCTATAGAACAAGTTCAACACCTCCTTGGGCACCAAAGCCTTGATACAACATTGCAATATGCAATGGTTAATCAAACGAACGTAAAATTGTCTCACCGTAAATTCATTGGATAGTATGTCGCAATTTATCGAGATGTATCATAAAACTCATAATACGCAAACTCTTGAATCGGTTTGTGCAATTATTAGCAAAGGAATCACACCAAAGTATGTTGATTTTTCTTCTGTTGCCGTGGTAAATCAAGCTTGTATTCAATGGGATGGTCAACATTTAGAAAATATAAAATATCATAATGAGGAAATTCTCTTTAAGAAAAGAACTCTTCAGACAGGAGATGTTTTATTGAATGCAACAGGTACTGGTACCCTTGGAAGATGTTGTGTATTCAATTGTCCATCAAATGATAATATATATATTAATGATGGGCATGTGATTGCTTTAGCTACGGATAAATCTATACTTCTTCCAGAGGTTCTCAAAGCATACTTGTCCTTAAATGATACACAGGCGGAAATATACAGACTATATGTAACAGGTTCTACCAATCAAGTTGATATCGTTTTTTCAGACATAAAAAAAATGAAAGTTCCTGTTCCGGACATTGATGACCAAATATCGTTTGTTAAAATACTCAATCAGGCCGATAAATCAAAATTTGGCGACTTCAAATCGCAATTTATCGAGATGACCACAAGGTCTGAATTAAACAAGAAATCCATTGGAGAGATAGCTGAGGTGAGAACTGGTTCAACACCTTCTCGAAGTAACCCAGAATATTGGAATGGAACACATTACTGGGTATCTGCACAAGATATGGGTAATAAATATATATACGATACTTTAGAGAAAATTACAGATAAAGGATATGCAACTTGCAAAGTAGTTCCTGCAGGAAGTATTCTGTATGTTTGTAGGGGGAGTATTGGTGTAATGTCAATAAACACAATGGATTGTGCTACGAATCAATCTATCTGTACTGCAACATGTAAGAAAGGATATAATACTGAATATTTGTACTATGCTCTTAAAGTTGCAGAGAAAACAATAAAAAAACAGGGTATTGGGACGTCATTCAAGTCATTAAATCAATCTGCCTTTTCATCAATAGAGATCTTGTTCCCGGCAATTGAAATCCAAGATAAATTTGCTGCTATTGCTAAACAGGCCGATAAATCAAAATCTTATGTTCGGATAGCATTAAAAAATTTAGAATCCATATTAGGATATTGTATAAGGCAAGTAGCTTAGTCAAATAGATATAAACGAAAAATATTATATAGTTATGTTTAACGAAGATAATACAGTAGAGCAAATGCTCATAAATGCAGCTACTCAAAGTGGCTGGCAATATGTAAAGCCTAGTGATGTGCCACGAAGCACTGATTCAGTTCTGGTTGAATCATGGCTACAAGAGGCGTTGATCAGACTTAATCCTATCACGCTTCAACAGGCCGAGCAGGTTATCTATAAACTTCGTGCTGCTATTACCTGTGGCGGAAATTTCGATGAATTGGTGACTGCTAATGACCGTTTCCGGGCATTATTGTTTACCGAGAATACAGAACCATTTGGTAAAGATGGTGAATATATCCCTATTCGTTTCTTTAGCGATGATCCTACTGAAGACTATTGTGTGGTTACCAATCAGTGGGAATATCCAAGACCGTCTGTAGACGGAGGTAAACGATTGGATTTGGTGTATCTTATCAATGGTATTCCTATTTGCATCGGAGAAGCGAAATCACCTGTAAGGCCTCAAGTTACATGGGCAGATGGGGCTACAGACATGCTACATTATGAAAAGAGTATTCCTGAGATGTTTGTTCCTAATGTATTGACTTTTGCGACGGAAGGTAAAGAACTTCAATATGCTGGAATTTGTACTCCAGTAGATAAGTGGGGACCTTGGTTTAAGGATGAGCAGCGCCAACATGGAACTATTGAGTCTGTAAAAAGTAATGTAATAAGCTTAGTTGAACCTAATAGATTGCTTGATATCTATCGTTATTATAGCGTATTTACAGGAACATCATCAGGTAAGAAAATAAAGATTGTATGCCGCTATCAACAATATTTAGGGGGTGAGGCTATTGTACAACGAGTGCTTAAAACCTATCGAGAGAAGCAAGGGCCGAAGAAAGGTCTCATTTGGCACTTTCAGGGTTCGGGTAAATCATGGTTAATGGTATTTGCTGCACAAAAGCTTCGTTTGCAAAACGAATTACACGCTCCAACAGTTGTAATTGTGGACGACCGTATTGATTTGGAAGATCAAATTACTGGTGATTTTACTCGTGCAGAAATCCCCAATATTGAATCAGCCAAAACAAAAGAGGAGTTGGTCGCATTCTTCAAACAAGACCAACGTAAAATTTTAATTACCACAATCTTTAAGTTTGGTGATGTGGAAGGTGTACTTAATGAACGTGACAATATTATCTTGTTGGTTGATGAAGCCCACAGAACACAAGAAAAAGATTTGGGGCAGAAGATGCGAAACGCATTGCCTAATGCATTTTTCTTTGGGCTTACAGGTACGCCTATCAATAAGCGAGATAAAAATACTTTCCTTGCTTTTGGTGCAGATGAAGACATGGAGACTGGAGGTTATATATCAAAATATACATTCCAAAATTCTGTGGAAGATGGTGCTACGCTTGAATTGAATTTTCAGACTGTTCCAGTAGAAATGCATCTTAATGAGGAACAGTTACAGGAGGAATTTGATGAATTGACTGATCAGATATCAGAAGCAGAAAAGAATGAACTGGTTAAACGAACCTCTGTAGAAGCATTCTTTACGGCTGAAAAACGTATTAATGATGTTGCCCGCTACATCGTTAACCATTTTAAGGCTTATGTGGAACCTAGTGGAATGAAAGCGCAAGTAGTTGTGTATAATCGTGATTGTTGTGTAAAATACAAGAAAGCCATTGATGCTTTGTTGGGTACAGAAGATGCCACAACAATAGTGATGCATACGGCCGGAGATAAGTCGGATGATTATAAAGAGTATCGTAGAGATAGAGATCAGGAAAAAAAACTGCTTGATCAATTCCGTGATCCATTATCTCCAATAAAAATGGTAATTGTTACTTCTAAACTTCTTACAGGTTTTGATGCTCCTATACTTCAATGTATGTATCTTGACAAGCCAATGAGAGATCATACGCTTTTACAAGCTATTTGTCGTACGAACCGAAAATATACCGTGGATAAAAAGTGCGGTTTGATTGTGGATTTTGTAGGTGTATTTGATAATGTGGCAAGGAGTCTTGCATTCGATGAAGAGACAGTTAAAACGGTTGTAAAGAATATTGATGAAGTTAAAGCTTTAATACCTAATTTCCTGCAAGAATGCCTTGACTTCTTCCCAGGAGTTGACCGTACGATTGGTGGTTGGGAAGGTCTTCAAGCCGCTCAGCAGTGCTTGCTGGATGATAAGACAAAAACTGATTTTGCACGCCATTTTGCCCGATTGTCTAAGGCTTGGGAAACTGTAAGCCCCGACACTGTGCTTACTCCGTATCAGTCAGATTATACTTGGCTGGCACAAGTTTATCAGAGTGTTCGTCCTGTCGGAACTAGCGGTTCACTTATATGGACATTATTAGGTGCCAAAACTATTGAAATAATTCATCGTAATATAGATACAATTGATATAGGCACACCACTTGAAGATCTAGTTGTTGATGGTGATGTAATTGATATGGTACTGGAGCAGGCAAAGGACAATCCTAAAAAGATTCTGGAAGTTGAAAAAATGCTACGTTTAAGATTGGGTGAGCACCGTGGAGATCCAAAATATAAGGCATTTGCAGAAAAGTTGGATGAACTTCGCCGTCACATGGAGGAAAATCTTATTACAAGTATTGACTTCCTACGTAGTTTGTTGATTCTTGCCAAAGAAGTACTTGAAGAGGAAAAGAATTCTAATCAGCCACTTGACAAACGTGAGCAGGCAAAAGCTGCTCTTACAGAATTGTTTGAATCAATAAAAACAGAAAATACTCCAATTATTGTGGAACGTGTTGTCGCTGATATTGATGAAAATGTGGTAGCTATTGTGCGTAAATTCAAGGACGCTTTTAAAAGTATTACTGCTCAACGAGAAATAAAAAAGAAGCTACGTTCAATTCTTTGGATTAATTACCAAATAAAAGATCAAGAGGTCTTTGATAAGGCTTATCAGTATATTGAGATGTATTACTAACTATCTTTTATAATGTTTCGACTAACTAAAATAAATGTATCTGAATCAGAAGTATTTTATTTTCTAGATATTGAAAATTACAGTAATGAATTCATACAATTAATAGATTCTGAAATCTGTAAGATTTGGGATGGAGATGAAGATAAAGAATCAGATATTAATGTAGTGAAATCTCAAATTAAAAATTTGTTGGATAAAAAAGATAAAAATAAAAAACATGGATTAATAGCAGAATTTATATGTCACCTTTTTTTAAGGAGTTTGGAATACAATCAACATTTCTTATTTCAAAATTTAGAAGAATCTTCTATGAAAAAAGGGTTTGATGGACTATACAAAAAAGACGGTGAAATGTGGCTATTTGAAAGTAAGTCATCGTATACAAAAGATAGCTCCCACGAAAAAAGAATAAAAGAAGCATACAATGATCTATTAAATAAAGTTGAAGGAAATAATACGAAAAATCCTGGATATAACCCCTGGCGCAATGCATATAATCATGCTAACATTAGGAGTGTTAAGTATGATGAAACAATTATTAAGTCATTAAGTAACTTGTCGAAAATGTATTCACAAAAAGAATATTCAAAAATTGATGAATTTAACATCATGCCCAGTTCTACAATTTATTTAGGTGATGAGTGGTGTCAAATAAATGTTTCAAGTCTAACAGAAAAATTGAAAGAGGATATAACAGGTTATAGATATAAAAAAATACATATCATATGTGTAAACAAAAAAGATATTAATAGTTTTATAGATTATATTAATGGATAAAAATACAAGAAATAAAGAAAAACGACTATTTATACAAATAAAAAATTCTAACAGTTTGTTTATAGAGCGTTTTAATGAGCTATTGTCTTCAAAAATTGATAGTTGGAACGACAGAGATAAAGAGTATATTTTATCCTGTGCTTTGCTATTCTTGAACTACTACAATCAAAATCCTTGCTATAAAAATTATTTTAGGATAGGATATTACATAATTTTGAAGTATTCTATTCTATTTAAAGACTATAAACCACTTTATGATATTTCTCTTCAAATAGGATTTTATCCTATTTCGGATTATATTTTAAAGCATGGGATCATTCAGGTAGATAGCCTTTCAGAAGAACTAATTAATAAATCAATATCAGAGCATTATTTATATAATAATAGTTATGTAGAAACTTTTGAACAATATATAAATAGTAGAGAAATATTATCTAATAAATTAAGTGACGTAGTATATGTTGCACCGACATCTTATGGAAAAAGTTCACTTATAAAAGATGTTATTAAAACCTTCCGATATGATAAGATAGGTATTATTGTGCCAACCAAATCACTATTAACACAGATTTATAATGATATAAAAAGTCTAAACTTAGACTATAAATTAGTGTTACATGATGAAATGTATTCTGATAAATATAATCGTTTTATTGGAGTTTTAACTCAAGAGCGAGCTACTCGACTTTTAAGTAAGCACCAAGTGTGTTTTGATTTAATGATTATAGACGAAGCACATAATCTTTTTAATGACGATCCAAGAAGTATAATCTTATCTAGATTAATATTGTTAAATCATTGTAAGAAACAAGATCAAAGGGTAATCTATTTATCTCCTTTAGTGGATGATAGTCAAAATCTTAAGTTAAGACGTATTAATGCAAATTTTATAACAAAGGGCATTAATCACGATTTAAAAACATTTGAAATTTATTATTGGAAAAATAATAAATCGTACATATATAATAGATTTAATGATTGTTATATTAATTTATCGGAAAATGTTGATTTTTGGTCTTATATTCACAATAATGCAAAGAAAAAGAATTTCGTGTATCTATATAGGCCCAAACATATTGAAGATTTTGCCAAGGCTTTATATTCTAAACTTTCTCCTATTACAATTAATGAAGAATTAAGCAATGTTATTACTACATTAAAAAAAGAAGTACATCCGTCATTTTACATGATTTCTATGCTAGAGCGTGGAATTGTATATTTGCATGCTAAGATGCCTACTATAATTAAAGAATATTTAGAAGCTGTTTTTAAGAAAGAACCTGCTATAAGGTTTATGATTGCTAATAAGGTGGTTTTGGAAGGTGTAAACCATCCTATTGATAATATGTTCATTGCATCAACATATTCGATGCAAGGTAAACAGTTGATAAATTTAATAGGAAGAGTGAATAGATTAAATGAAGTATTTTTAAGTGCTTCGTCAAGTTTATCCAGATTAATATCAACCATACATTTCATCGAACATCCAGATTATTCAAGAAATGATATGAGAAATAAGATGGTATTATTGAGAGATTATAGCTTTTCTGACGAAATCAATAATCCTTTAATAGAATCTTACAACGTTGATAAAAAGAGAGATCCGCAAAAAACATTAAAAGACAAAAACATTATTAATACCACAGATACTATTTTATATAAAACAGCAGAAACATTATATGATCGTGTCGAGAAATATATTTTGGAAAATGATATCGCATCTATGTATAAAGATTTCTCTAAAGTATCATTCATATTAGAGCAAAATATAAATAAATTTGTCTTTTCGAAAGAGCTAGAGATTGTAGATATTGTTTATAATATATTTATTCAGGGGCTAGAATCTCAAATAAGTGATGATGAGATACATAGATTGAAAAATAGTAGTTCTATTAAATACTATAATATTTATTTGAGTAAGATTCAAAAAATGTCTCTTAATGAAAAGATTACAGTTACTGTTAAACATTTTAAGAAAAATATTCAAAGTAATACACCTTTATTGTACATAGGTGCATCATATGGTGAATGCTCAAATTACGTAAATGGAGCGAAGGTATATGTAAATCTTTCTAAAAAAAAGGAAAGCGAGTTGGTTAATCTTGCTATAGTCAAGCTTAAGATAGAAGAAGATTTTGTCAATTACAAATTGATTAAATTGATACAATTTTTACATGATTTCGATATTATTACGGACGATTATTATAATAAATACGTCTATGGAACAAATGATAAAACTGTAATTGATTTAGTTCGTCAGGGTTTAGGTGTAAATGTCGTAAAAAAGATAGTTGATGATAATCAGATAGATAATTTATATTGGGACCAAAATGGTAATCTAAAAGCAAATGAAGTATTTATTAGATATAAGAATAAACAGTCTCCTCTAGTAAGGTTTGAGTTAGAAAAGTATCTTATATAATTATTAGAATAGGACCAAACAACCTAATATTGTGGTTGTTAATTGTCTCCCTATGTTAGCTTACTATATTATCAGCTAGTTATAGAGTATACGTTTAAAGTTATCTCAGTTGGTTAGTGTCACTAACCAACTGAGTATTTTCATAACTTATGAATTTTACTTATCGATACTGTTCCAATATTCTCATCACTAACATCACCATCGTAATTCCCAAGATCACAATAAGCCCACATGCAGCAACCATTCTCCAAATTAACCAGGAATGCAAAAATTCCACATTTGCCACTATTATACAGACCAAGAAAGAGGATAGGGCAATTAGAATGACAATCAAAATATAAAATGCCTTATATGATAGATAAATGCGGTTATCCATTTGAACAATCCTCTGCTCTGCCTCTGTGCACTTGATCTCAATTTGGTCAATAAACCGGCCAAGAACGGTATTGCCAAATTTAACAGCCTGATCTTGCGTATCCTGAGTAATAGATAGTTTGTATTTTCCTAATAAATCCACCAATGCGGTAAGATCCGTCCTCAATCCATACACATTGTCATTCAACTCGGCAAGTTCTTTTACGTTTATACCAAGCAGACGTTTTTCTTCTTCAAGATATTCATTTTGAGAAGTACTTTTGGTAACCTGCACTTCCTTCATTTCAGCGGTAAAATCAAATTTCTTTTTCATAAGTTCATCGTTTTAATCCAGTTTTCGGTTTCTTTCCTAAGGTACGAATGGCAGCACGGGCACATCTTTTTGCCCATAAGAGATCATCCTCGTCCTTATCTCTCCATGGCAATTCGCTTTGTGAACCACCGCCACCTCCGGTGGGTGCATTGGGGACTTCCAGCAATCCGACAAATATTGCTACTGCCATATCGGTTAACTCCTGTGAATTGGAGACGAAACGATAATCAAATTCATCGTTAAAATGGTTGAGTACCTTTTCTGGAATGTAGAACCGATGTTCCTGACATTCGTGACTCAATGTATAGGGAACCGTATTCGGATTGTAGATCTTATATTTGGTATAATCAGCGGATGCCGATGGCTTCTGAATCTGTTTCGAATCAGTGTCTTTAGGTTTGTTGTTCGCTGCAATACCTGACCTATAATGAAATTTCTCCCAAGTGGCAGGGAGTTTTGAAACCATCAGGTTTCTACCAATACCCAGATCGGAAGCTTTGTATTTCGTCTTTCCTTTCATGATAGCATATCCGTGAAGAATACCATCATCGTCCTTTCGCTCATGTATGGTATATCCCTTCTTTGTCAATGCTGCTTTGTATTCATCCCATGACCATGATGACATGGATTTAAGGACATTCATACAATCCCGTGTAACCAATGGCATGTTGACATTTCTTACCTGTTTTGCTGTTGTCCATCCACGTTTCTTTGCCACTCTTTCTGCTGCCCACTGGGCACGAAGGTGTATATTGTGGTCGTTGTTAATCTTTCCGTCTTCATCCATCCTGCAGACAGCAGCATGAAGATGAGGAACTCCGCTATTGGATTCCATATGGAGCCAGACTGTGTATTTGCTGTTGGCCAGATTGGTCGGACAGTTTCGTGCTTTTCCGTCCTTGTCTTTAAACACCTGTTTGTCAAACTCTGTTGCGAAATCCTGCCAAAGTTTTTGCCAGTCTTCAATGGTGAAGTCCTTGGTATGTTCGGGTGACGGACTAAGTTCAATTCTGATGACTGAATTCTTCACCGGACGGAAGCGGGAAAGAGTAAATTGCATGGAATTCCAGACACCCATTGCATCTGGTTCCGATGGCATCATATTGTCCAATATCCGGTAGATTTTTTCCGGATGTTTTTTATTATGTGATTCGCCGGTTATATAACGGATGTCGTTTATGCCATGCGATATTGCTTTAGCCTTTGCGATCATGATTCTTCAGTTTTATTATTGGTTGGAATACTGTTCGGTTCTTTTACGGAATTTAGAAACTGGCAGACATTTTCTGCCACATTGCCAAGCTCCTTCAGCCAGTTCACCATAAATGGAATCTGGTTAAACATCATATGCCGTTGGCTTGCACTCATACCATGAAGGGCTGATGTGTATTTCACTAGGTCAGCACGGCAGTTGTCCAGATTCTGCAGCAGTGCAGCTTCTTCTTTGGAGAGTCTTGCTTTTGGCTTATAATTATATGCCCGCGCAAGCAGATAATCGCTTACGGTCATTCCGCATTGTTCGGCCAGTGACTTGATATGTTCTTTCTGTCGGGGGCTGACTTTGGCCCCGATAAATACGGTTCTCCTGTTGTCCGGAGTCTCGTTCTGTTCTGTTTGTTTTATTATTTCTTTTTCCATGAGAATCTAATATTATAACGGGTTAAGGTGCGAGCCTGCGAGTACCGCACCGGCGAAGTGCTGAGCCGGCGAGAGCGCCAATGTACAACCATAACGGAGTGGAGGTTATACATTGGCATATCTCGCAACAGATACCTGTTGAAACTGCACGGCAAGCCGTGTCGTATATACAAATGAAATTGGCATTTCGACTGCTACCATAAACGATATAAGTATTCTGGTTATCCAATAAAAGGGGAGAAAATGAATATTCCCTGTAACGTCTTTATGACTTTGCTTTATTCTAATATGTACACCCTGCCAATAAAGTAAAGCCGGATTCAATAATGGCTGTCTGGATTGATTTTATATTCCTTTCCCTCTTTTATGACCATCCTTTTGTTACTGAGAAAGGTGGCAACTTTAACCGCTTTGTTATGTCCCAGCTTAATGTCCTGCAGGGCATATCCTTCCTTCAGTCGTTCCAGATAATCGTCATAACTGGTAATACAGACGTTTGTAAAAGCTGCGTCCAGAGCTGCCCGATGCACGCTCTCGGCAATTTCCTTGTACGGATCAAACGGTTCTTTTGCAGGTCTTCCGATTTTCTTTTCCTGGGGCTGATAGGAATCCAGCAGTTCAGGTAAGACTTCATCGTTTATACGGAAAGCAAACGGTTCAAATTCCCGGTCACGGATATGAATGGCTTCTACTACACTTACTGTCCTGTCCATTTTGTCCACTTCTACCTGCATGACTGTTTCAGCTTTGTTGTTCAGTTCCGTGCCGATGTGACCACGGGCATTCTCGTCATTCTTGTTCTGATGGAGAATGGTATGAATGTGAATCTGGCGGTCATCCGTCCATTGCATGAATCTGGAAATAATATCTGTCGCTTCACTGGGGGAATTGATATCATAAAGAAAGTCTCGGATGCCATCTATAATCACCAGTCCGAGATCGGGGATTGTGCCGATAGCCTGTTCGACTATAGCCAGACGTATCGGAGGGGCGTACTTGCGCAAAGCCAGCATAATCAGATTATCTGGATTCTTGTCCTCCGGGAGTCCGGCAAGGCGCAGGATTCTTTTCAATACTTTCTGGCAATGATGGCGTCCCTGTTCTGTATCAATGTACAGAACAGTTCGCTTATCCTCTGGAAATGATGAACGGTATTTCAGCACAGTACCGTTTTTCAATGCCGATGCTGCAATGGCTGTTACGTTAAAAGTTTTCTTGCTTTTGGCCTTGCCTATAGAGGCACTGAAGTTTCCCAGTGTACCGATTGCAGCATCATCTACCATCAATACAACCGGTGACTGTTCATAAGCTCCGTTTGCACTTACAGCAGATTCCTCCATATAAGCGGTCAATTCCTCGTCAGTAGGAATTCTAATGTCTGTCTTGTCCATAGGCTTTACACGTTTTTAGGGTTAGCCTTACGACGGGTGGCAGCAAGCATCTGTGTCTGTTCTTCTTCAAAAGTCAGTGGAACCTGTACCTTTCTTCCGGTCTCAAGCCATTTGTCCAGTTCATCACGATAGACAAAAAGATGTTTGCCTTGTTTGATTACAGGAATGCCTCCATGCTTGACCTTATAATAAAATGAGGATTTGGATATACCAAGGTAGGTACATACTTCATCAACTGTCATAGGAACGTGATGGTTCTCTTTGACCTTGTTTTGGACTGCCAGACTGTTTTTCAATACAGTTTCCAGACTTTCAATTCTCTTACATAATTCACCTACAACTGTAGGTAAATCGTTAAAGGTTAAATTTTTAAAATGCATAATGTCTTTATTTGTTGTGTTTAAATACGCCACAAACTAAATCAATGACATTATGCAGAAAAATAGGAGACGAGAATCATTTTCCGGTCTGTATTAATTCATTTTTTTCTCACACTGCGCTTTGTTTATAAGAGTATAATCAAATTTAAAATCATCATATTTTGGACTGTCAATAGGAATCTGACTGTGTATGGTATCTTTGAGATTCTTGACAAGGTATCCCAAGGTTGCATTTTTTAATTCATTAGGAAATATGGTTTTTATGAAATTGGCTCTTTCTGATAATGATATGCCTAACCGTTCGCCTATATTCCAGACAAAATGTCGTAATGAAGGTGATGTAAGAGGAGTTTCCATTTTTGAACGGATGGGTTTATACAAATCTGATTGCCCACTTGCCAAATGGTCTATGTTTTCATGTAGTATAAGCAGATTCTCTTTGGTAAGAAATTTTGCGGTAGAATAGGTGGTATATTCATGAATAGCATTTATAATCATTATTTTTCTCTCTAATTCTTCCTTCTGGATTTCTTCCATACGGCTTTCGAATCCCTGGAGATATGAAAAAGCTTCGGGTTTAACTTCTGAGGTAGGTTGTTGCTCCAAAACTTTGATTTCTTTCGAATCATCATGCTGCTCTGATATTGTAATGGATGTAACGATTTCAGAGCTGACAGCTTTATTTTCTGTCGTATCAGTATTCTTTGTCTTTTCCGGTAACTCAATCATTGAAATAACTTCTGTTGCATTGCTAACTTCAATCATTTCTATATCTGAAACTTCTACAGTTGGTTCACTGCATTCTTCAATTATCATATCTGGTTTGGGAATAACCTTGTCAGGTATAGAATTTCTTTGATTATCAGAAAAGATCTGCGGACATTCATCCGTAAGGAATATATAGAATACACGTTGTAATCCTCCGCACGTTATGATTATTACAACGGTTCCTAATATTATAGGTGTTGTATACCTGGTCAGATCTATCTGGTGATTAATGTACAGATATGTTGCAATTACTGAAAAAAGGATACAACTTACTGCAAGTATGAAACTTGTCTTTCGTGCCGATAATTTAATATTGTTTGTCATGTTCCGTAATTATATGTATTAGTTTTTATGGCAAATATATTTTCTATTTCCAAATAGTTGTAATTAGTGACAGATAATCGTTGAGATTTTAAGAAAAATAAGCCTAAAGTACGAAAATCATACTCTAAATCATACTATAATCATACTTTAGGCCTATTATTTATTTAGAATACAGACTGCTATCCTTTCCTTTTTAGGGTAATCTTGTTGCTCGCTTCACGCTTGTTGCTATCCACTACTTTCATGTATCTTTGGGTCGTGGTTATGCTCTTGTGAGCCATCATACTTTGTATGGTACGGATGTCGGTCCCTGCAGCTCCTTGCAGGGTTGCGAATGTTCTACGATACGAATGGAATGTTATATTCTTTGTGATTCCGGCAGAACGAATCCATTCCTTCATGGGAACTTGGGTCCAGCACCTTTTCAAACCTTTGAATACCAAACCCTTCTTCTCAGGTGAGTATTCTATCAGCTTCAGGGCTTCATCACTAATGGGGATGATGTCTTCCGTCTTTGTTTTCTGTGTGATGGTGTGTACACATTTTCCTCCTGCTGCAAAATCAACGATTTCCTCCCAGCAGAGAGTAAGTATGTCACTGAGTCTCAAACTAGTCAGGCACGAAAAGAGGGAAGCGGTTTTTAGAACTGGTATCTTGCATGGTGTTTCGGCCAGACAGTACAATTCCTCTACACTCAAATAGTCCTTTACCACATCTTCCGGTTCAATCTTTTCCAGGAAATCATTTATGTTTGCCTTGATCAGACGATTGCGATAGAGAATTTTCAGGAATCCTCTGAATGTGGACCAGTAGCCGGACGCAGAGTTTCGTGTAATATATCCATCCCGTTTTAGCTGTCTGGCATTGAGCAGATATTCACGAAACTTGTTGCACAGCTCCACATCAATTTCTTCGAAAGTACATTTGCCATGTACGAAGTTATAGAAGTGCTGATAAACGGATTCCCATTTCTGGTCGTGCTTGGGAAGTTGCTTACGGTAGTATTCCAGAAAGTCTGCCTTATATTTTCTTTTGTCGAAGAAATCATATCGTTCGTTTACGATAGCTTCAAAGCGACGGCATCGGATGGCTTCTGCTTTCTCTGACATGGTTGCATTGAAGTCACGTTCCCGCTGATTCTTCGGATTTGCATAGATATAAATGTTCAAACCTTCGTGACGGATAGTCTTCATTGTTTCCTGGTCACGGTAGCCCGGATAATAGTCCAGATAGAAGGAAAGCATACCATTTTTTAATGGGCGGGTTCTCAAAGTTACAGTTTTACATTCTGACATAGTTACAAATGTTATTAGTTGACTTAAATTTTGCGGTGAAGATGCACAATGACTTTATGCAGACCGCATTCAGCATAAAATCATTTTCCAGTCTGTATATCTGTCTGTACAGATTCATTATCTGGCGCCCATAATGTGGTCAAATTCCACTTTCAGGAATCTCACAAAGCGTCCTTTCTTCTCCCGTTTTATTTCGTGGAATTGCAGAATACCGTAAACTGAATCCCGTGTGAGACTATACTTCTTCATGGCTTCCTGCACGGTATAATATTCTGAAGAATCATCTTCGGTTGTCTTCTTGGACAGATCGAAGTGAAGTTTTGAGTAGAATATCAGGCCGTGCTCTTTCTTTGAAGGGATGTTGTTGCGGTAAACATGTGAACGGATGGCTACACGTGTCATCCCATAGTTTTTCTCGATTTCTTCCGGAGTGTACCATTCGGTCAAGGCGTCATCCGTCTTATATTTGGCAAATGCCGCATCTATGTGCTTTTTACTGTAATAATTGAACTGGCGGATTCTGACTTTGGGAACATTGTTTTGCCGGGTATAGGTCCACACCCATTTGGCGTTGACTTTGTACTTTTCCGCAATCTGTTCAGCGGTATAATACTCGGTAACGTCAAATTCATCTTTTGGTCTGAGAGCTTCATAAGGTTTTGTTTTCAGCATAAGTTCGATGTCGGTTCTTCTGATGAGCGACATTCTTGAACTCAGCCTTGATGCACGAAGTTTGTCCTCCTTTACCAGTTTATAGACATACTGGCGAGAAACGCCCATTAGTTTGGCTGCTTGAGAAAAGGTAAAGTATTCCTGGCTCTCCAGTTTGTTCTTTACCTCCATCATTTCCTGAAATTCGCGCATCTCCATTCTACGTTCCTTCATCCGGTGTTTATAACCTCTTTTGGAACATTGCGGACTACAATAATTGGTAGTGGTCTTTTTTGCCATGAAAGGCTTGCCGCACCACTGGCAGATTCTTTTTACTTCCATTTTTGTTATTCTCCATATTTTAGTGAAACATGAGCTTTTTACATCTCGGATTATTTCCCTTTTTGTCTACTCACGTAAACCATTGTCAACACACGTCAACAAATGCGTCAGTGTGACATCGGGCAAAAGCCCTTAATTGTTCCGCGGTAGAAATACGGTAGAAAAATATGGTGAACAACAGTATCCAACTGTTTATAGCTGGATTTTTAGCAAATAAAAAAGCCGCTGAAAATCAGCGACTTCATTATAGTTGGTTCTAATTTGTTGCAGTTGATTACAATATCCTACTTGCCGATGCAGAAATGCGCAAATATATTTTGCAGCACCATATCATTTGTCACTTCCCCTGCTATATCGGATAAATGGAAAATACATTCGCGTATGTCTTGTGACAGAAAATCTCCGGAGATATTTGCGTCCAATCCTTCTTGTACCCGGTGAATTGCATCCAGCGCACGTGTTAGTGCTTCGTAATGGCGGACGTTTGTTACAATGACATCATTCTGGGTGACTGCTGGTAAATGAGCGGCTGCTACGAGTCTCTGTTGGAGTTCATCCGTGTACAAACGTTGTTTCGCAGAAATAAAAATAGATTCTATTTCCGAACCTATATGCTCAGAAAATTGTGAGGCAAGTTCGTTTTTCTGAGTTTCATTTATCAGTTCTACCTTATTAAAGACTAAAATCAATTGTTTGTGTTCACAACGAGGAAGAATCTTATCGGAGAGCAGTGTTAACTGTGAAATTGCGTCAGCCGAATCAATCATCCACAGTACAATCTCTGCCTGATCGAGTTTTTGAAAAGTCCGTTCGATACCCAGGCTTTCTATCGTATCACTGGTCTCCCGGATACCGGCTGTATCGATAAAACGGAAAGTGATACCACCTATATTCACAGTATCCTCGATGACATCCCGTGTAGTGCCGTGAATATCGCTTACAATAGCCTTGTCTTCATTCAGCAGGACATTCAGTAGAGTTGATTTTCCTGCATTGGTTTCTCCGATAATAGCTACCGGTACACCATTTTTTATGACATTCCCTACACTGAACGAATTGGCCAGACGTGCAATGACTTCTTCTATCTCGTCAGCCAGTCGGCGTAGGGCGGAACGGTCCGCAAACTCTACATCTTCTTCACTGAAGTCCAGCTCCAGTTCAATCATTGAAGTGAAGTTCAGCAGTTTCTCACGTAGAGTTGTCAATTCTTTGCTAAAGCCACCTCGCATTTGACTCAAGGCAAGACGGTGGGTAGCAGCAGAGGAAGAGGCAATCAGGTCGGCAACGGCTTCGGCCTGACTTAAATCCATTTTACCATTAAGAAACGCTCGTTGAGTATATTCTCCCGGTTGCGCCATGCGACACCCGTTCTTAATCAGTAGTTGCATCACTTGTTGTAAAATATAAGATGATCCGTGACAGGTGATTTCAGTGCTGTCTTCCCCTGTATAAGAGTGTGGAGCCCGGAAGAGACTGACAAGAACTTCATCTATCATTTCTTCTCCGTTATAAATTCGGCCGAAAGTAAGCGTATAAGGTTTCTGTTCACTCAGTAGCTTTCCGGATTTGGCCGGGGTAAAAATACGGCCGGTGATGGTAATAGCTTCAGGACCGGAAACACGAATGCTTCCGATGGCTCCTCCTTGAGCGGTTGCTATGGCGCAAATTGTGTCTTGATTCATTATCTAATTCATTTTGAGAAGCAAAGATAGAGCTTTCTTGGTAAAAAACAGAGCAAACAGATAGAAGTTATACTTTATTATTTTATCTTTGTTCGCGTACAGCAAGACAAACTTTATGGCTATGGCACACACACTGGATTCATTCCCGGATACCGGAGACCTTGAGAATTTGAAAGATAATTATCAGAAAATCACTTCTGTCCTGGCAGGACATCAGATTGCATTTTGGGAATATGACATTCCTACAGGAGAGTGTAATTTCACAGATGAATATTTCCATATTTTAGGGTTGAAGGAGGCCGGAATCATATTCAGAGATATTAATGACTTTTATCGGTTTGCCCATCCGGAGGATGTTATCTCTTACCAAACGACTTTTGCGAGGATGCTTGAATCGGAAACCAAAATCTCCCAAATTGTGGTACGTTGTGTAGGGAGGCAAGGAGAAACAATTTGGCTTGAAGATAATTTTATTGCTTATAAGAAGAATAAGGAGAATGGCTCTGATAAAATTATAGCATATACTGCCAATATCACTTCACGTTGTGAAAAAGAAGTCCAGATCAGGCAGCTTGAGGAACGAAACCGGAAAATTATTGAAGCACTACCGGAGTTCATATTTATTTTTGATGATAATTTTTTTATTACGGATGTATTGATGGCACCCGATACAGAGTTGTTGCATCCGGTGGAAGTGTTAACAGGAGCAGATGGGCGATCTATTTATTCTTCTGAGGTCAGTGACTTGTTTATTAGCAGTATTCATGAATGCCTAAAAAGTGGGAAGTTAAAAGAAATAGAGTATCCTGTGGATGTCGAAGCCGGCAGACATTTTTTTCAGGCACGCATTGCTCCGTTTGAGGGAAATAAGGTGCTGGTCTTGATTCATGATATTGGTGATCGGATGCGACGTTCGCAAGAGCTACTTGAAGCCAAGCAACGGGCAGAAGAGGCTGATCGGATGAAATCAGTATTTCTGGCCAATATGAGTCATGAGATACGTACTCCTTTAAATGCCATTGTGGGCTTTTCGGAAATTATAGCTTTGACTGAGGATGAAAAGGAGAAAGAAGAGTATTTAGGGATCATTCAGCAGAATAGCAATCTACTGTTACAACTGATTAATGATATTCTCGATTTGTCACGAATCGAGTCGGGTAAGTCGGAAATGCATTGTCAGTTGACGGAAATGAGCGGATTGGTAGATGAAGTGGATAAAGTACATCGTCTTAAAATGAAAAAAGGAGTCAAGCTGAATGTGATTCGTCCATCAGAGGAAATTTGGATTTCGACAGATAGGAATCGGGTGACGCAGGTATTGTTCAATTTCTTGTCGAATGCAATTAAAAATACCATTGAGGGTAGCATTACTTTCGGACTTGTAAAAGAGGAAGAATGGGTTAAACTTTATGTAACAGATACCGGCTGCGGTATTTCCAAAGAGAAATTACCTTTGATATTTACCCGTTTTGAGAAGTTGAATGATTTTGTACAAGGAACAGGGCTGGGATTACCTATCTGTAAGAGTATTGTAGAGCGGTTGGGTGGTCGGATTGAAGTGGAATCCGAGCTTGGGCAGGGGAGTACTTTCATTCTTTATTTGCCCAATAGGCAAGTACAGGAAGTTGTGGTTGGCGAAAGAGAAAACGCAGCAGGTAATATGGGAGTGGAGAACCGGCAGAAGAAGATACTGATAGCGGAAGATGTGGAGTCCAGTTATCTGCAGATTAATGCCTTTCTGAAAAAAGAATATACGATTCTTTGGGTGCCTAATGGAGAAGAAGCTGTGAAGAGTTTCATACGCGAGAAGCCCGACTTGATTTTGATGGATATCCGAATGCCGGTGATGAATGGTATTCAGGCAACAGCAAAAATTCGTGCTATCTCGCAAGAGATACCGATTATAGCAATTACAGCATATGCCTTTTGTCCGGAAGGAGAGCGAGCTCTTGAAGCAGGGTGTAATGAAGTGATTGCAAAACCATATCCTCTGGAGAAGCTGAAAGAAACGATCGAAACTTATTTATAGGAGGGAGGAATAGTCGGTCTTTCAATGCAACAATTTATCATATAGTATGTTCTGTAGTAAATAATGCTATAAAGATAAATTGGATTATGAAGAAAGTAGTACTAATCGGGGCCAGCGGCTTCGTCGGTTCGGCTATTCTGAATGAAGCTTTGAACCGTGGATTCCATGTGACGGCGGTAGTTCGTCATCCTGAAAAGATCAAGATAGAGAATGAAAATCTGGAAGTGAAGAGAGCTGATGTTTCTTCATTGGATGAAGTATGTAAGGTTTGTAAAGGTGCTGATGCCGTGATCAGTGCTTTCAACCCGGGGTGGAATAATCCCGATATATACAAGGAAACCATTGAGGTTTATCTGACGATTATCGATGGTGTAAAAAAGGCTGGAGTTAATCGTTTTTTGATGGTGGGTGGTGCCGGTTCACTGTTTATTGCTCCCGGCATCCGACTGGTCGATTCGGGAGAAGTTCCCGAAAAGATATTGCCTGGTGTGAGAGCCTTGAGTGATTTTTATCTTGATTTTCTGAAGAAAGAAAAAGAGGTTGACTGGGTTTTCTTCTCGCCGGCGGCAGATATGGCTCCTGGAGTACGTACAGGCAGATATCGCCTGGGGAAAGATGAGATGATTGTGGATATGGTAGGTAACAGTCATATATCTGTGGAAGATTATGCGGCTGCCATGATTGATGAGCTTGAGAAGCCGGAGCATCATCAGGAGCGTTTCACCATAGGGTACTGAGCGGACGGTATTTTTCAAGGAAATTGAGATATAGCTTTGCACATCCCCGGGCATCGGAAAGTGCTTCGTGGTGTTTAAGTTCGATGCCTTCCCGTTCGCAACAGGCGCTTAGGTTGACCGGCTTGTATCCTAAAGAACGATAGATGCGGCAGGTACATTCCCAACGTTCCGGAAGCGATAACTCATCATAATCCAGTCCGTACATCCGCATGGTATTCTTCAGTACATTGCGGTCGAATTGTTCATTGTGCGCAACTACTACGTTGCCTTGTAAACGCTTTTTGACTTCGGGATAGATGGCATGAAATCCCGGGAGTGACTCTGTCATTCCCGGCGTTATTCCATGTACAAGCATATTTGCACGCCAATATTCATTCTCCGGTGGTTGAATCAGGCTGTAATATTCGTCTGTAATCTCTCCGTCTGTAACGGTAACGATACCTACCGCACAAGCACTTTCCATGTATCCTGTGGCGGTTTCAAAGTCAATGGCGGCAAATGATAAATTCATCAGATTCGATCGAGAACAGTTTTAATTAATGTATCGATGGTATTCTTATAGCCTGTGTTCGCTTCTTTGATCAAGCGGTTAGCTATAACCATACAAACGGTCATGGCTTTGTGTCCCATCAGCTTGCTGAGGCCGGCAAGGGCGGAACTCTCCATTTCGAAGTTGGTTATTTTGTAACCTTTATATTCAAACTTTTCGATTTTATCATTCTGCTTAGGGTCCGCCAAGGGAACACGGAGTTCGCGTCCTTGCGGTCCGAAGAAACCACCGGCTGCAATAGTAACACCGCGCACCATATCTTCTTGCGCAATACGGTCTATTAATTCTGCATTGGCATCAATAACATAAGGTGCAGGAGCACACATGTTACCGGACCAGCCCATGTGATTCAGAAATGCCCGTTCAAAGGGAAGGTCACAAACAGCATTGCGTCCGGCATAGAAGTTCAACAGTCCGTCAAAGCCGATTGACTTTTCAGAACAGACGAATGTGCCGACCGGTGTGTTGGGTTGCAATCCTCCGCATGTACCGATGCGAACTAACTCTAAAGAGCGGAGGTGCTCTTTTTCTTCCCGAGTCTGGAAGTCGATATTTGCCAAAGCATCCAGTTCATTGACTACGATATCGATATTGTCACAACCGATACCGGTAGAAACGACAGTTATCCGTTTGCCTTTATAAGTTCCGGTAACCGTTTTAAATTCGCGGCTTTCCACTTCACATTCTTTATTTTCGAAGTGAGAAGCTACGAGTGCCACCCGTCCGGGATCACCTACCAATATTACTTTGTCTGCCAACCATTCCGGCTTTACATGCAAATGGAATACCGAACCGTCTTCGTTGATAATTAATTCGGAGGAAGGAAAATACTTTTTCATGTTATTGAAAGGTTTTAGTTTAATAAATATGTTCACCACAAACTACATGGATTAACCGCTTGTTTCCCGAGATTGTTCTCTCCGGCGGTTATACTGCTCTCTGTTGTTTGTGGTGAAATGCTTTCTCTAATCGCTCAACGGTTTACTGGTAGCTCCACCGATAGGTTTAGCTATGTTTTCACGCATTGATGTATCAGCTTGAATATTTTTCATTTTATAATAATCCATAATGCCGAGATTTCCACTACGGAAAGCTTCAGCCATGGCCTTTGGAACTTCCGCTTCTGCCTGAATTACATTAGCACGGGCCTCTTCCGCTTTGGCTTTCATTTCTTGTTCGGTAGCCACAGCCATTGCGCGGCGTTCTTCCGCTTTTGCCTGCGCGATATTCTTGTCGGCATTTGCCTGGTCTATTTGCAGGGCAGCACCAATATTCTTACCTATATCAATATCAGCGATATCAATAGAGAGAATTTCAAATGCAGTACCGGCATCGAGTCCTTTGCGCAGCACTAGTTTTGATATGGAATCAGGATTCTCAAGTACTGACTTATGGTTTTCAGAGGAACCGATTGACGAAACGATACCTTCACCTACACGTGCCAGGATTGTATCTTCGCCGGCACCACCCACCAATTGGCGAATATTGGCACGTACCGTCACACGTGCTTTGGCTATCAGCTGGATACCGTCTTTCGCAACAGCTGTTACGGGTGGTGTGTCGATAACTTTAGGATTAACCGACATCTGCACGGCTTCGAAGACATCGCGACCTGCAAGATCAATTGCAGTAGCCATTTGGAATGGAAGTTCGATATTGGCCTTCGATGCAGATACCAATGCATGGACTACCCGTTCTACGTGTCCGCCTGCCAGATAGTGTGCTTCAAGTTCATCACGGGTGATGTTGCTCAGACCTGCTTTATGTGCTTCAATCATACCCGGTACGATGATGTATGGCGGAACATTACGGATACGCATCAGAAAAAGTTGTACCAAAGAGATATTAACTCCTGATACTTTGGCTGATAGCCATAGAAAAAAAGGTACATAATGAAAGAAAAGAACCAGGAAGATAATACCTCCCGCTATCAAGAAGATAGTCAGATACATAGGTTCGACATTCATAATTGTGCTTGATTTTAAGTGAATATTAGGATTTTAATTTTTCGACAAAGATTATTCCATCAGTGATCCGATTGACAACAATCGGAGTTTTTTCATTCAGTAATCCGTCCATTGACTTGACCTCTATGATATTGCCATTGATTTCAGCATTGCCAATTTGAGCCAGTCGGGTAATCGTGATACCTGTATCGCCAACTTTTACTTTTTCGGCAGCGCTTCGGTCTATTTTGGATGTTATGTCTTTCTTCAATGCCAATTTATCCAAGGTTTTCGACCGCATGAACCAGACAAGCGAGCCGATACAGGCAATTCCCGATATAATAAGTGTTATAAACCCTGCACCTGTTCCCAGGTTAGCAAAAGCATAATAGTTTGCATAGATAATGCAGACCAAAGCTGAAATACCGGCGAGGCTGATACCCGGAATTACGAACAGTTCAACTAAAAAGAGTATTACTGCGGCGGCTATCAGTGCAATGATGATCAGTACATCCATAGTTTGTTATTTTAAGTTTTGTTTTTCTGCATTCCGGACTTCAATAGCCTGTTTATCCAGTTCTTCTGACATCTGAAGTACCCTCTTCTCAAGATCGCGGATAGCCGGTGCCATTTTACTTTGTTCGTCTTTATTAGACCGTGCGAATCCTTCACGCTGGCTCTTCAGTTTACCGGTTTGCTGGCGGTAATCTTTTTCCATCTGTTCATATTTCAGGTACAGTTGTTTGGCTTTTGGAGACTTGAAATCCGTTAAGTGATGGTAGGTAGAGTGGTCATCAATGATAAATTCAAAATCAAAGTTTTGTTCTACAGCCGGTTTATGGTTGATAACCGCTTCAAGTCGTTGACGGGCATCATCCACTATTTTAGAGTCTTTCCAAGTGCTCTCTAGAGAATGGAGCTGGGCTAGTTCAATCATTTTTTCCGGTTCCATAGCTTCGTAGTTGTAAGTTCGTTTAGAATCATTGGGTACGAATACGTAGATACAAACTTTATCTTCAGGTTGATACCTGTCAGAAGCAAACCATCCTAAATTATTATATTCATCAATGACATACATGTAGTCGTTATAAGGTGAGTTGAAAGGCATACCCACGTTTTCCGGTACCAGATAGGTATCAGTATTTGTGTTATATCGGGTTACAAAAATGTCATATCCTCCCATGGAGCCATCACCATCCGAGGCATAATAAATGGTCACTCCATCCGACAGGACATACGGATAATTGGCATTTCCGGAGGCGTTGATACTTCCCGGAAGTGGTTTTCCCTGACTCCACTCGTCCAGCATCTTGGTTTTAGACAGAATATTCAGACTCTCTTCTCCCTGCTCGCTGTAGTAAATACGGTTTCCGATTTCTGTTTCGTAAACTGTTCCCGGATGATAGCCTTTCGTCTTGAAATAGTCATTGTAAGTGAAGAGCTTTCCGGATTCTTCACTAATTTTATAAGCTTTGAGGAAATTGGCTTTGTCTATTACAAAACTGTCAATAACACATACGTCTTCCACCCCTTTCAGCATGCGAAGGTTTCCTTTAGCCTTTTCTAAAAGCTGCTCGGCTTCTTCTGTCGGTTTTTTGCGTTTAGACAAGTCTGCAATGTATTCTTCGTAGCAATCTACTGCATCTTGAAAGCGGTATAAATCATTATAAGTCTGAGCCAGATATAGCTGTCCGCTCGGAATGCGTTTCTTTACTGCCGTCTCCAGGTATTTTAGGGCCTCGGCAGCATTACCTGTTTTGAGGCAACACACACCGTACCATAGGTTGTAATTACCGTTTGCCGGTTGCGATTTGACATATTTTTGAAAAACAGGTTTGGCTTCAGCGTATTGCCCTCTGCCATACATGCCTCTTGCTTGTTCCAAAGTTTGTGCCGATAGGCTTGTCAGGAGAAAGCATAATAGAAAGAATAGGATATTTTTTTTCTTCATAAATGGTCTTGGGTTATTATTCAGAAGTTCAAAAATACAAATTAATTGGAAATAAACCTTTTTTCTCTTCTTCTATTATGTTAATTCTTCTTTAAATCATTCTTTTCTCTTACTTTTGCAGCCGATTTTTCAAAAGAGTTATGGCACAGTTTACGGAAGAAGAGAAAACCATTCGGCGTATCGAAAAGCGTTTTAACAAAGGTATGGTTCAATATGGGTTGATTGAAGAGGGTGACAAAGTGCTTGTTGGCCTTTCAGGAGGAAAAGATTCCCTGGCATTAGTCGAATTGCTTGGTAAACGTTCGCATATTTTCAAACCTCGTTTTTCGGTGGTAGCTGTACATGTGGTTATGAAGAATATTCCATACCAGAGTGATTGGGATTACCTCCGTGAACATGCTGAAAAGAATGGTGTTCCTTTAGTTGTTTACGAGACTTCTTTCGACCCTTCTACCGATACGCGTAAATCACCTTGTTTTCTCTGTTCATGGAACCGGAGGAAAGCTCTGTTTACTGTTGCTAAAGAGCAGGGTTGCAATAAAATAGCCCTTGGACACCATATGGACGATATTTTGGAAACTTTATTAATGAACATTACCTATCAGGGTGCATTCAGTACAATGCCACCACGTTTGGCAATGAACAAATTTGATATGACCATTATTCGCCCGATGTGTCTGGTGCATGAAGCGGATTTGTTGGAGTTGGCGCAAATACGGGGATATCGCAAACAAGTGAAAAATTGTCCTTATGAATCCCAATCGAGCCGTAGCGATATGAAGGGGATACTCCGACAATTGGAAAAGATGAATCCGGAGGCTCGGTACAGTCTGTGGGGGAGCATGACAAATGTACAGGAAGAATTGTTACCCAAAGAAGTGGAGTTTTAATTTTGAATAAAATATGAAAGGTATTTATGCTATTTCGTTGTTAGTCGTTTCCAACATTTTTATGACATTTGCCTGGTACGGGCATTTGAAGCTACAGGAAACAAAAATAATCAGTAATTGGCCTTTGTATGGCGTGGTTTTGTTTTCATGGGTGATTGCGTTGGCTGAGTATTCTTGTCAGGTTCCTGCCAACCGGCTGGGGTTCAGCGGAAACGGAGGGCCGTTTTCATTGATGCAACTTAAAATTATCCAAGAGGTGATCACACTGATTATATTTACCGTTTTTTCTACCTTATTATTTAAAGGGGAGTCACTGCATTGGAATCATGTGGCAGCTTTTGTCTGCTTGATAGCAGCGGTATATTTCGTGTTTATGAGGTAGGCGGTTTGTGCCGGTATGGGGTGTCAAATATAGCATTTAAAGCAGTTTGTTTTTCTTAGTATCTTTAGTGAAAATGGTAGGGAGCTTATCTTGGACCACATGCCCGGGTATGTGGGTTCGTGAACCTGCGTACCCGAGCTGAGATAAAGATGCTTTAAAAAGAGATAATATGCTTATTGATAATGCGTTATTCTTGCTTCGGAATCAACTTGCTTTTTTGGTAATTTCTGTGCCGGTCATTCTGAATACCTGCTCCCATGGGGCCGGTTATGGGAGCAGGTATTCACGCTATTTGTCAAGATATTGCTTCATGTTCTTTGTAAAATAGCTTTTCACCTCCCCTTTTTCATCACTGTAGATAAAATAAGCACCTATGTTGGGGTGTGATTTTGTAAAAGCTTCCGCTTCATCCAGCCCCATTACCATAAAAGCTGTGGCTAATGCGTCGGCAGTCATACAATCGTCGGCAACTACGGTTGCTGAAAGAATATTATGTTGAACCGGATATCCGGTACGTGGGTCGATGGTGTGGGCATACTTCTTGCCATCTTTGTAGTAAAAGTTGCGATAGTTTCCGGAAGTTGCTATACCTACATTGGTCAGTTTTAATGTTGTTTGTATCTCTTGGTTAAGCGACAAGGAATCGTCTACAGGCTTGTTTATGCCGATTCTCCATGCTTCCTCTTTGGGATTCACCCCTTTTACCACCAGTTCGCCACCTATATCTACCATATAGTTTTTGATACCTTTGCTATCCAAATACCGGGCTACTACATCTACGGAATATCCTTTGGCTACAGCACTACAACTTAGCATCACCCGAGGATCTTCTTTGATCACTTTGCCGTTTTCCAGTTTAACTTTTTGGTATCCTGTGATTTGGAGTAGACTATCTATCATGATCGAGTCGGGGAAGGCTCCTTTTTTGAAACCGAATCCCCAGGCATTGGCTAATGGAGCTACTGTGATATCGAAAGCTCCGCGAGTTTCGGCTGAGATCTCCATAGATCGGTTAAAACAGGTTTGGAAGAAAGTGTCTGTGACGATTTCTTCATTACGATTAACACGGGTAATGACAGATGTATCATTGAATGGAGAAAGTGAACCGTCGAATTTTTTTAATTCGGCATCGATCTCCGCTTTCAGATTGCCGTCATATTGATAGGTAATATTATATACTGTGCCGAATACAAGCCCATTGATACTGTTGTAAGGTATTTGTTTATTTCGTTGGGCTAGTATCCAAATTGTTCCCAACAGCAGGATAGCCAGCCAAATGAAGCTTTTTCTTGTTTTCTTTTCCATAATAAGTAAAAAGTAAGTAAGCAACAAATCTGTTTATGATTACACAGCCTTTTGTTGTTTGAGGTTGATAGCTAATTATTAAAAAATAAGTGTTCGATTAATATTTTCGTTCCAATAAGGATCAGTATGATTCCTCCCCATAATTCAGCACGAAGTTTTCTGGCAATGCCGCATCCGAAGCGAATGCCGAAGATTAATCCTATAAGGGACATAAAAAAAGAAACAAATCCGATGATTCCTGCCGGGTAAAGGATAGACGAACAGCTTTTGATACCCAGAAAAGCAAAGGATACTCCTACGGCCAATGCATCAATGCTGGTTGCAACGGCCATTGTCATCACTACTTTCAGGCTTGCAGGGTTAAATCTTTGGCAGCAATCTTCTTCTTTAAAAGATTCTTTGATCATTCGTCCGCCTAGAAAGGCCAGAATAGCAAAGGCAATCCAGTGATCGACCGATTCGATAAGGTGGCTGAATGTGCTTGCTCCTAACCACCCCAATAAAGGCATTATAGCCTGGAAAAGTCCGAAAAAAAATGCCATGATGAGCATAGGCCGCCATTGAATACGCCTTAAAATAATACCACTTGCAATAGAGACAGCGAGGCAATCCATCGCTAAACCAATTGCAAGTAGCCAAATCTCTAATCCTGTCATGTCGTTAAAATGGTAATTTATAAATCAGTGTATATGTGATACCTATGTTTGAGGAGTCATATTCACCAAAACCCGGTACATACCATGGATTTCCATGTTCGCTGATCGAGCCCGCTGTTTTAAATTTAAAGCGTAAGGTCCATCCCATATAGAAGCTTTTATAGATTTGAACATTGACTCCGGCCACCAGCTCAAGCCATTGCATGTTAGATTTCAGTCCGTTGTAATGATAAGGTACGCTTCCTCCCCAAATGCCGTCTATCAATCCGGGATTAGCCATACTGCCTCCATAAATAGGGTCAGAAAAAGGTGTACTTGAGATGTCGTACTTGAAACTGCTAAATCCATAACGTAGTCCTACATACAAATATTCTTTAACAACATTATAGTCAGCCCCAACGCGAAAATAAGGAGCGGCACTTTTATAATGGATACCGGTATCACTCCAGGTATCTGTTTGTCCGAAACCGATTTCTACTGTAGGAATAAATTTCTTTTTTAAGTTTACTCTCACATTTACCTCAGAACTTAGAAAATCTCCTCCGAGTAGTTTACTGCCCAACCCGAATAAGTCCACACCGACATATGTCCCATTGTAAAAGGGAATCGTATCCGCTTTTATCTCCTCTTTTGCTTTTTGCTTGACAGCAGGACGTGCACCGGGTCTTTGCTGTTGTGCTTGGAGCGGAAGGCTGAATATGAGGCACAGCAGGCTAACGATTGTAGCGGTAGAATATTTTGAGATTTTCTGTTCCATTAATGTTAGCTGCATTTGATTTGATATATAGAGAGTCTATGCTATGATATTTCTTTTTATTGGTTTCCGTATAATCAATCGGATGAATACTGATGATATTTTGTTTCATACTGTATCCGCAATCCATCGACTGAAAGTAAGGAGTATTGGTTTGCAGGATCACCATTGTATCTCTTAACAACCGGGTGTAATGAAACACAAGAATAGTCGAGTCACTTGTATAGCGTAGTGGGAGAGCGATATCATGTACCTTTTTCTGGTTATTGATGATTATTGAATCAGTTCCGAATGCTGTCACACTCAATGAATCGAGGGTGTCATTCAGTACAGCCTTGGTTTCCGGATTGATGGTATACATTTTGGCGTAGACCATCGGGCGTCCGGTCATGGAGCAATCACTCTCTTCCGAGCAAGCCGAAAGGATAGCACCCGTTAGTGGATAGGCTACCATCAGGAAGAGTACCAGTTTTATTAATTTTTTCATCGTACAGGTTTCATTAATCGTTCGTTATATTATTTTTTCTATCTGATAATTATTGCGTTCCGGGGCGTTGCGTGAAATCAGTTCGCCAAGAAATCCTGCCAAAAAGAGTTGTGTTCCAATAATCATGGCAGTCAACGACAGATAGAAATAGGGAGAATCTGTTACCAGCCGATAAGGCATACCGTGATTCATACTATATAATTTACTGGCTCCGACAATAACCACTGAAATGAATCCCAGTATAAACATCAATGAGCCTAATAAACCGAAAAAGTGCATTGGTTTAATTCCAAACTTTGAGAGGAACCAAAGAGAGATTAAATCGAGATATCCGTTAAAGAAGCGATTCCATCCTCCAAATTTAGTTTTTCCGAATTTACGTGCTTGATGGTGCACCACCTTTTCGCCTATTTTCTGGAATCCGGCATTCTTAGCCAGATACGGGATGTAGCGATGCATCTCTCCGTATACTTCGATGTTTTTTACAACAGCTTTGCGATAAGCTTTCAATCCGCAATTAAAGTCGTGCAGATTATGAATCCCTGAAACTTTACGTGCCGTGGCATTAAATAGTTTGGTAGGTAGAGTTTTCGACAGCGGGTCGTATCTTTTCTGTTTATAGCCTGAAACAAGGTCATATCCGTCTTCAGTAATCATACGGTATAATTCCGGTATTTCATCGGGACTATCCTGTAGGTCGGCATCCATCGTGATCACCACATTTCCTTCGGCACGTTCAAAGCCACAGTACAGAGCCGGGGATTTTCCGTAATTTCGTCGGAATTTGATCCCTTTCACAGTGGACGACTGTTTCTGAAGCTCTTCGATAATTTCCCAAGAACGGTCGGTACTACCATCATTTACAAAGATAACTTCGTATGAAAAGCCATTGGCCTTCATCACTCTTTCAATCCAGGCAAAAAGCTCCGGAATGGATTCTTCTTCATTGAACAATGGTACGACAACAGATATATCCATTTTACTTATAAATTAGATATTACAAACTATAGAGGTTGCACCTCCGGTGATTTGGGCTTTCTCATCACAAACAAGGCAGTGGGGACAGCCAATATGCTGCCATAGAACACATTCTGTGACATCAGTTGCATAGTAATGTCTATCGGTGTCAATCTACTGATCATTTCCATCACTTCTTTCAGTTGGCTGATGTACCCTTCTATTCCCGGTACTTCTTTATTGGTCAGTTCGTCAAACATTCCCATGTAAGTGTTTACAATGAAACCATGGTCGATGAACCGGAAATAAATGTAGTGGGCCACTGCCGTGAGGAGTGCCGCAAACATATACATAAAAACGATGAATACCCATGCTTGCAGGAAGCGGATCGAGCCGCCACATACTTTGTCACGATAGGTACGTGCATAATAATATCCCATGAACGGAACTCCTAAAGTAAGCCCGAAAAACAGGAATAAAAGAAACGGAATGGACAATCCCAATGGGAATAGAATGAACTTAAGTATCCAGTATACTCCCATATAGGTGCCAAAATGCATGGCATATTTTTGTAAGTTACTTCTGCTTTCTGTCATTTTATTAATAAATAGCGCACAAAGGTACAAATAATATTGTTTGGTATGGAATTTATGCCTGTTAAAGTTAATAAAGCTATCCGGTCAGAAAAAAAAACATTTTTTTTTCGATTTTAAATATCTGAAAAGTAGGAGCTTACCGGTAAAGCATGCAAAAAAATACCGATCCCCTATTGCAGGTTTAATAAAAATACCTACCTTTGCACCCGGGTAAGTCCTATACGGCCAGCTCCCTTCGAATCCTCCAGGGCTTGATCGCAGCAAAGGTAGTTGGTTGTAGCGGCGCGATATAGTAAGCTTACCCACCCCCGCCTCTTTAGCTCAGTTGGCCAGAGCACGTGATTTGTAATCTCGGGGTCGTTGGTTCGAATCCGACAAGAGGCTCAAAAAAGGAAAAGCATCTCGGCACTGCCGGGGTGCTTTTTTGCGTTTATTCTTCTGATGGTTCATGAAAAAGGAAAGGGATGAACCTGTTGATACATCCCTTTTCGCATTTACATTCAATTATTATAAATAACTAACTAACCTTTTATCATGCTATGCTATCATGATTTTGTTTAGCCTTTTACTACAATTCGTTTATATCCGTATACGGCGCGGTCTCCCAACTCTTCTTCAATACGAAGCAGCTGATTGTATTTTGCCATACGGTCCGAACGGCTTAAAGAACCGGTCTTGATTTGTCCGCTGTTGGTTGCTACGGCAATATCTGCAATGGTTGCATCTTCTGTTTCGCCTGAGCGGTGTGAAGTGACCGTCGTATATCCATGGCGGTGTGCCATTTCAATAGCGTTCAGTGTCTCTGTCAGTGAACCGATTTGATTAACCTTGATCAGGATAGAGTTAGCGCAACCCTTTTCAATACCTTTTGCCAGGAAGTCAACGTTAGTTACGAATAAATCGTCGCCTACCAACTGACAGCGATCCCCGATGCGTTGAGTCAATTTCTTCCAGCCTTCCCAGTCATTTTCGCTCATACCATCCTCAATGGAATCAATCGGATATTCGTTGATAAGTTTTTCCAAATAGTCAATTTGTTCGTCAGCTGTACGTTTTTTGCCTTTTTCACCTTCAAATTTGGTGTAATCGTAAATACCGTCATGATAGAATTCGGAAGAGGCGCAGTCCATGCCAATCATTACATCTTTGCCCGGTTCGTAGCCTGCAGCTTTGATAGCGGCAAGAATAGAGTTAAGTGCATCTTCTGTTCCTTCCAGGTTGGGAGCAAAACCGCCTTCATCACCAACAGCTGTACTCAGACCACGGTCTTTCAATACTTTTTTCAAAGCATGGAATACTTCGGCACCCATGCGCAACCCTTCTTTAAAAGAACTTGCACCTACCGGACGGATCATAAACTCCTGGAAGGCTATCGGAGCATCACTGTGTGAGCCTCCATTAATGATGTTCATCATTGGTACAGGCAATACATACGTATTCGTACCTCCGATGTATCTGTAAAGAGGAATATCGAGATAGTTGGCAGCAGCTTTAGCTACGGCAAGCGAAACACCCAGAATAGCGTTGGCACCCAGTTTGGCTTTTGTCTTTGTTCCATCCAATGCCAACATGGCATGATCAATGCCTATTTGGTCGAGGGCCGACATACCGATCAGATGCGGAGCTATGACTTTATTGACGTTCTCTACTGCTTTCTGTACACCCTTGCCGCCATAACGATGTTTATCACCGTCGCGGAGTTCAAGCGCTTCGTGTTCACCGGTCGATGCACCCGATGGAACGGATGCACGTCCCATAATGCCTGATTCCAATACTACGTCTACTTCTACTGTAGGGTTACCTCTTGAGTCGAGAATTTCTCGTCCTGTAATTTTTTCTATTTTCATTGTTTCTCTTGTTTTTTAGTCTCTGCAAATTTACTCACTTATGGGAAGCGGAAGAATCACTATTAATAGGTATTCCGTTCGGGTTCTTTCCCTATAAATCAGTATCATTACTTTTATATTATAAAACAAAGAAAAGAGAAGAAAGGTTCAATCGTCTTCTATTTTGACCCCTAGTAGAGGTAACAGATCTATTGCTTGTAACGAACTGACTATGGCTCCTTTCAGATCGGCTATATTGAGTTGAATACCTGCTATTCTAGAGTTTCTCAGGTCGATACCTTTGAGTGAAGTGTGCGAAAAGTCGGCTTCTAACAATTCGCAAGTATCAAAAGCTGCCGGCATCAGTTTGCTGTCATTCAGGCTGCCGTTTCGGAAATTGCAATGGCTGAAACGGGCTGTTCGCATTTTTACCATGGAGAGATTGATGTATTGTCCGTAGCAATGATCCATTAAAACATGATTGAGGGTGGCTTCCGGGAAACCGGTTCCCAGCAATTTGCAAGATATAAATTCTACCCGGTAGAAAGTAGTTCCGGCAAACGAAACGTTGGATAAATCGCAATTTTCAAAACGTACGTCTGTCAGTTGAGCTGATTTAAACTGACATTCGCTGAATATTTGTTGTTTGAAAGTGCAATTATTAATACTTAGATAAGGTTTAGCTATTTGATGTACGGTTCCCTTAAGGAAGTACAAATCGGAAACTTTCTCTTGGTCGGTAAGTGCATCCAGTGGGGCCGGACTTTCGGACTGACTGTTAAGGAACGGAGCTACGACTTTGACGGGTTGCACTTTTTTGATTGTTGGCTTCATATATGATTCGTTTGTTATTTAAATTGTTCGCCAAGATATCCTCCGGCCAATACAGCCAAAAGTCCAAGCAATATGCTGATGAATACATAAAAGGTGAATATACCATAAAAACCTCCTTTCAGCAAACTCAGACTGTCGTTGGCCAAAGTGGAGAATGTGGTAAAACCGCCACAGAAACCAACGGTCAGAAATAGCCTCAGTTCAAAAGATAGATTGAAACGCTCCGAAAATGAATAAAAAAAACCGATTAATAAGCTGCCTATGATATTTACGGCAAATGTTCCCCATGGAAATGGGAAGAGAGCCGGGTTAAGCCGTTCGTTGACGGCGATTTGTGTCAGATAGCGGGTTACACTGCCCATGCCTCCTCCGATAAATATATAAATAATCTCTTTCATCTTTTTTTTGATTTTATCGGCAAAGTTACCACTGTCAACTGTTTATGCAAACGTTTTCTGATAATTCTTCTTTGTTTCGGCTCTATTCATCGAACATGAATCTGCTTCTTGCTTATCTTTGCTGCATGATTACTAATTTTTATTGAACCATATCATGAAGAACATGAAAAAACTGACTTTTAAGTTAGCTTGCTTTTTTCTCTCTCTTTTAGTGAGTAGTGTGGCAATGGCCGAAAGTATTACTTCTCCCAACGGACTCTTGAAACTGAATGTATCTGTGAATGAGAAGGGGGAACCTGTGTATGAACTTTCTTATAAAGGTAAAGAAGTGATTAAACCTTCTAAACTGGGTCTTGAACTGAAAGACGATCCGGGGTTGATGGACGGTTTTACGTTGTCTGATGCCAAAACTTCTTCTTTTGACGAGACTTGGGAGCCTGTTTGGGGCGAGGTTAAGCAGATTTGCAATAATTATAATGAACTTGCGATTACTTTAGACCAGAAAGCTCAGGATCGCAAAATGGTGATTCGTTTTCGTCTGTATAATGACGGACTCGGATTTCGCTACGAATTTCCACAACAAAAGAATCTGAATTATTTTGTAATTAAAGAGGAACATTCTCAATTTGCTATGGCCGGTGATCATACTGCTTTCTGGATACCGGGAGATTATGATACGCAGGAATATGATTATACTCGGTCGAAACTTTCTGAAATACGCGGCTTAATGAAGACGGCTGTCACTCCCAATGCTTCTCAAACTCCTTTTTCTCCTACCGGTGTACAGACTGCTTTGCAGATGAAAACAGACGACGGGTTGTATATCAATCTGCACGAAGCTGCTTTGGTGGATTACTCTTGCATGCATCTCAATCTGGACGATAAGAATTTTGTTTTCGAATCGTGGTTGACTCCTGATGCCCAAGGGACCAAAGGATATATGCAAACTCCTTGCCACTCTCCATGGCGTACGGTCATGGTTAGTGATGATGCGCGTGATATTCTTGCTTCTAAATTAACATTAAATCTGAACGAACCTTGCAAACTGGAGGATACTTCCTGGATTAAGCCTGTAAAATACGTAGGTGTATGGTGGGAAATGATTACCGGAAAGAGTACTTGGGCTTATACGGATGATGTTTATTCAGTGAAGTTGGGCGAAACCGATTATACTAAAACTAAGCCTAATGGTCGTCATGGTGCCAATAATGAGAACGTGAAACGTTATATTGATTTTGCTGCCGAACACGGTTTTGATCAGGTGCTGGTTGAGGGCTGGAATGAAGGCTGGGAAGATTGGTTCGGCAAGTCAAAAGACTATGTGTTCGACTTCGTTACTCCGTATCCTGATTTTGATGTGAAAATGTTGAATGAGTATGCTAGAAGTAAAGGAGTGAAGCTGATGATGCATCATGAGACTTCTGCATCTGTGCGTAACTATGAACGTCATATGGATGAAGCTTATCAATTTATGGAAGATAACGGTTACAATGCGGTGAAGAGTGGATATGTTGGCAATATCATCCCACGTGGTGAACACCACTACGGTCAATGGCTGAATAATCATTATCTGTATGCGGTGAAGAAAGCTGCGGATCATAAAATTATGGTGAATGCACACGAGGCTGTTCGCCCTACCGGATTGTGCCGTACATATCCGAATCTGATTGGTAATGAATCTGCCCGTGGTACAGAATATGAAGCCTTCGGAGGCAATAAGCCTTTCCATACTACGTTGCTTCCATTTACGCGTCTGATAGGTGGTCCGATGGATTATACTCCGGGTATTTTCGATACTCAACTCTCTTTCCTGAGTGGTGAGCATAGTTTTGTACATACTACTTTGGCCAAACAGTTGGCTTTGTATGTCACTCTTTATAGCCCATTACAGATGGCTGCCGATCTTCCGGAGAGTTATGAACGCTATATGGATGCCTTTCAGTTTATTAAAGATGTAGCAGTAGACTGGGATGAAAGTAAGTATATTGAAGCAGAACCGGGAGAGTACATCACTGTGGCCCGTAAAGCTAAAAACACCAATAATTGGTTCGTTGGAGGAATTACTGGTGAAAATGCACGCACATCTACGTTTGTACTTGATTTCCTGGAACCGGGAAAGCAATATGTAGCTACTTTATATGCCGATGGTAAAGATGCGGATTATGAAAAGAATCCGACTTCTTATCAGATTAAAAAAGGTCTGGTGACTTATAAGACGAAGATTTCCACTGACTTGGCCCGTAGTGGAGGTTTTGCTATTAGTTTGATAGAGGCCCCCCCTGCCGATAAGAAAGCACTTAAAAAGTGGAAATAACGATAGTTGGTGTAAAAAAGGTTAGTTTGGTTATTTTTTGAAATGACAGAGTCCGGATATATTGAGTATATAATCCGGACTCTTTTTAATTTATAGTTGTTGTATTCTTAATAATATATACTGTTTGGAAGCTGGACTTTCTTTTTGTTATAGCTTTGTCTTTAGCTTATATATCTATTATTCAGTTGATTGCTTCTTAACTCTAATTGTTTATAATATTAGCTTTAACATGATGTTAAAACAAGTCTTGTAAATGCAAAGAACAAGTTATTTGTCTGCAAAAGCTTTGTTCTTTGTGCAGGGAAAACCAATAACCTTCTGCCTTTATTAACATTGTTAAATTATTCTTCCCGGATGATATCTTTTTATTGGAAGTTTTTGTTCGCTATATATAATAAGGTATAAGAAGATCTATTTATTAGCCCCTCCATCCAACAGTTCTGCTATTTTCTTTTTCAAATTAAGCTTTATAATTTCATCTTGCTGTAATTCTATCTCTACCATAATTTTGGCATTTCCTAGTTTATATCTGATACCTTCGTTATCAGAATTTCTCTGTTCTTGTTTGATACTATATAAAAGGGAAAAATCATAGTCTAGCGCTATTGAAATATTGTATAATGTATCCGTGTCGATGCTTTTCCTTGTCAGTAAGTAATCTACACTTTGAGGCTTAACATCCAACCGTCTTGCGAGTTCGGCCTTTGTAACCTGTCTCTCAGACATCACATTTTTGATAATTTCACCTATATAAATATTGCTTTTTTTCATTTGCATGAAAGTACAACATAATCTGAAGAGTTAGGTTTATAGGTATAAAAGAATATCTGTCTATTTTTGTATTTTGTTCATAATTTATTTGTTTTATCAGATAAATTAGGATATATTTGCAGCGAATCACCAAGAGGGGTGAAGCAACACTTTCCGGTAGCGGGAGAAAAAACAGAGTGAAACATAACATTTATATTATTACTATTATTCATTTAAATTTTGAGATTATGAAAAAGAAACTCATGATGGTAGCAGTGCTCCTGGGTGCTTTGTCACTGGGAGCTTGCGTTGATAACAACGAATCGGCATCGGTAGAATCGGTACGTAATGCGAAAGCAAAACAATTAGAGTCTGTTGCGAACATGAATAATGCGAATGCGGATGCTAAGAAAGCCATTACAGCAGCTGAAGTTGCAATAAAAGAGGCTGAAGCCGCCTATCAAAAAGCACAAGCCGAATTGGCGCAGGCTCAAGCAGATCAACAAAAAATCCTATTGGAGAAAGCTCAGGCTGCTTTGGAGGCAGAACTTGAAGCTGCTAAAATTAATGCTGAAGCTGAATTGAATAATGCCAAAGCTGCTTTAGAATCTGCTAAAGCTGCTCTTATTGCTGCTTTGGATCAAGTAGATCAGGCCAATAAGACAAGAATTACAACTTTGTTAGGTAAAGCTAATGGGTTGCTGGTAACGATCAATAGCGATAGACAGAGTTTAATTGATGCAAAAGATCAGTTGGCAAGATTGAAAGCTGGTTTAGTGTCAGTGGAGTTAAGCAATCAACAAACAATAGCTAATGAGGAAAAAAATAAAGCTGTTGCTCAGGCATTAATTGCAGAATATGAGAAGTATAGTACTAAAGATAAGGCTGATGCTGAGAAAGCAGCTCAGGAAGCTAATGCTAAATTGACTGCTCTTGACCAAATTAAAGGTGAAAAAAATACGGCTGATCAAAATGCACGACAAGCTTATTGGGAGGCATATAATAATTTGAACGGCTCTCTTTATGTTCGGACATTGCAGCAAGCAGGTCCGTCTTACTATGATACGGAAGATATTCGGGGAGAAGTTGTGAATTATACAAATGATGACTCTACTAATGGAACAGTATGGCCTCAATCTTATACTAAATATACTGCTAATTTGGATCGTATCAATGAGGCAATTACTAATCAAACAAGATATTTAAGTGTAAGTAAAGCTGCTCTTGCAGATGCTAATAAGGCTTTGACGGATGCAAAGGCTTCTGATACTTATAAAAGTCTGGCAAAGGCTGTAACTGATGCGCAGAAGAAATTTGATGATGCTAAAACCGAAGCAGATAAAAATACTGCTTTGAGTGAACTGGGTATAGCGGAGGGTAATTTAAGTGCTTACATACAACCTTTGGAAGATGCAGTTGATAGTGCTACTACAGATGTGACAGATAGAGAAAATAGCTTGAAAAACTGGAATAATATATTGGCTGCCGTATCAGGTGACAATGCTACAGCATATGCTAATTTATTAACTGTTATGGATAATGCCGTCAAAGCACAGGTAGAGACTGCAATTGCTTACAATAAAGCTTCTCATAATTATTCTGTTCAATATACTTTGGCCTCTACGTTACAGCGTATAGCTGATGGCTTAGCTGATTACGATCAGTTGATTTTAGTCCAGAAACAAGCTATTGCTACTGCTGATGAAAATATAGCTAATGCTGCTTCAATTGTATCAGAGGAACAGGCTATTGCAAATCAGGAGAAATTAATTGCTAGCCTTGAAAATAGTTTGGCTGTAAATGAACCTATTTACAATGATTATTTAGCTCAGATCAAAGCTTTAGTAGGTGACTCTGCAGAATAATCGCCAATAGTAACGGCAAATAAACAACAAATTAAAAAAAGTATCGTATGAAAATAAAAAGACTTTTAGTGTTGGC